>OIEW01000170.1_pt1 | contig 21426 bp, 27 predicted proteins | sample 1581891 | NCBI WGS metagenome assembly OIEW01 (sample SAMN07977758, study PRJEB24534) | human gut metagenome
GGCGGCATTGCCAGCAAATGGGCGGTAGAGGCGAAGGTGGGCGACAAGCTGACCATCGGCGGTCCGCGTGGTTCGCTGGTGGTGCCGGAAGATTACGCCTGGCAGTTGTACGTGTGCGACGAGTCGGGTATGCCCGCGCTGCGCCGCCGTTTAGAAAGCATCGCAAAACTGCCTGTTCCCCCGGCGATCCACGCCATCGTCACCGTGGGCGATGCGGCGTACCAGGACTATCTGGCGCACCTGAGCGGGTTCAACATCACCTGGGTTATCGGCCACAACGAGCAGGCGGTAGCCGACCATCTTGCAGCGCTGGCCGTGCCGGAAGAGGATTACTTTATCTGGCTGACCGGAGAGGGGAAGGTGGTGAAACGCCTGAGCCGTCAGTTTGAAACCGACGCAATTGACCCACAGCTGGTACGTGCCAGTGCGTACTGGCACGCCAAATAATCAGGCTGCGGGATCCAGCTGCGCTTCGCTCACCTGATGTTCGAGCGAGGCGCATACCTCTCTCAGCGCTTTCTCCTGCTGGGCAAAGTAGGCTTCCATATTGCTGAGCGACGAGACGAGCAGCCAGGACTCTTCCTTCTCCAGCTCTGCCAGCTCGTTCACCAGGGTGTCGATTTGCTCACGCACCTGCGCCATTTTTTTGCGAATACGTTCCAGGTCGTTCAGCCTGTCGCTCGCCATCATCGGCTCAAACCCTTGTTGCAGACGGGCGACCAGCGAGCGAATGGCCTTCACGTCGCCGCGCTGTTTGGCCTGGTTGAGTTGCACCATCATCCTGTTGGCTTCCTCTTTTAAATCATCGGCAACCAGATCCGGGTGGCATAGCTTGCTCGCCTGACGCCAGAGCCGCTTCAGCTCGTTCCGATCCTCTTCAGAGAGATCCTTGCCTTTACGCAGGCGCACTTCGGCATCATGATGCTGTTCGCGATACTTTTTGTATTCTTCGTTGGCCTCATCGCGCGCCTGACGAGCTGGCTCTTCTTCACGCGTTAAACCGGTCTCCAGCTCCATCGCTTCGGCCAGCAGGTTGGCAATCAGATTACTTTGCTGCTGAAGATGCTTGCGCGCCTCTGCCGCCTGAACGGAATCCGCAGGCAGATCTCGCCAGCGCCGGGTGAGCGTTGTCAGAACCTCTACGGCCTGCGCCATATAGCGCTGGCAGCGGCGGTAATCCTCTTCCCGACGACGCGTCTCCGCCTGCTGACGACGCAGGTTAAGCTCCGCCAACGTTTTACGCAGGGTGAGGATCTGCTGCATCAACGGCCCGAGGCGGGAGAAATAGAGATCGTTGAACTCATCAAGCTGCTGTACCCGGGCGTTACGGCGATCAATCAGATCGCGCAAGCGCTCTTCCAGAGCCTTCAGCTCCAGCTTGCTGGCCGCCAGTTGCGGGTCACGCCACGGGGTAACGGCGCGCTGGCTTTGCAGCCAGGCGGTGATAGCGCGAAGGGCTGCGGTGTAATTTTTCTGCTCAAGCGCCGCGACGATGGACAGGAGATTATCGTCAAAGGCTTCCTCTTTGAGACGTTTCAACTGGCTCCGGATGATGTCGTCATCTTCCAGCTCAATGGCATTTTTAATGATTTCTAGCCGTTTGATCGGTGTGCTCATGATGCCTTTCGCTCTGGCGCTTAAGTATTTGAGTTAAGGTTAGTTGTTGTAAAAGCTACAGGAAATAATACACACGGATGATGATCGGCGCGATGGGGGATTTCTTTAGTTTTTAGGGTTTGTGAAAGAGTGAGAGTTATTGAATCTTCCTTCTGGAACGGGGAGCACGTGGTTAAATGTGACCTTAGAGTTCACTTTTGAATGCGTGAGCCGAGAAACTCGAAAATTTGGGGTTCTGGAGGCATGCAGCGGTACGCCGCAATAACTGCCAGAGAATGCTTAACAGCATTAAGCATGATTAAAATACCCCAAATGTATAAAAAGTGCGGAGAGCTGGCACCAGGTGATCGCGCGGGATGTTGCCATTGAGGGGAGGCTACGTGCTGGCAAACCGAGGGGGCGAAAGTATTGGCACTAAAAACAATACAGGGCGGATTAACCGCCCTTTTTTTACGCTGTAACCCGCTCGTTCCACGCGTCCGAGTATTGGATGTTCCCATCGCAATACTTCCAGGTGATCCGCTCATAGCGGAGCTGTATTCCCTCATTATGATTGTGTATCTGTAACGCTGGCTCTTTACAGTTATGCATGACGGGGTTAATGCTGACTACCCGGACGTTTTCAAGCAGCATATTGAAATATTCAACCTCCTGGCCCGCATCGTTGATTTTATACCACTTGATCTCTGCGCTTTTCAGCGTTTGGCCGGTGGCTACCGCTTTGTAGAGATACGGGCTGGAGCTATCAAACTCTTTTTCAATTACGAGCGGCGCGTGTAAGCGCGTGCCGGTGATCTTGCCTGTGTTACTATCGGTCGGAACTAACAAGCCGTGACTAAAAGAGAGTATCTCTATACTACCTTCTCTATTTTGAACATCCACAGATCCCTTAATCGGGTTGCCGCCATCATCCTTAAGCCATAGATAAGCAGGAATAGCCATTTTTAAAACTCCATTTCCATTGAGGGTAAACCCTCATTAATGACTAAATACGGATCGCAGGTGATACAAATTGTGTTATAGGTTCGTGTTATTTAATTTCGTTACTTATTGATGTTGCAAATAAAATTAATAAATTGATCTTCAGCAATACGCGTTACCGTTATTGCTCTTATGTTGCCCTTTTTGCCTGGCAGAAAGGAAGAACGATGGCATGTATACCGATTTATCCACCCCGCGGGCTGGAGATATTGCGCGAACACATAAGGCTCGCGCGGGCGCGTCACGAAGTCCAGAATATGGCCGCCCCGCTTACGTATACGTGGTTTTATGAGCGAGTAAGAAACGGCGGGCCGTGGGATTACAAACAACAAAAACGGGCTTATGCTGACTTCGGGAATTTCCATTACGGCGCTGTGGGTTATGCAGCGTGCATCCCTGCAAAGATTTTGCTTATTGCTGCCGGCGCGGCGCAGTGGAAAGCCGGCACATCAAGACCCGAATGGGGTAATTTCATGGGGGCCCCGCCGTTTGGTGATGATCCGATTGACCAATTTTGGATAAAGCAAGGCATCGACTATGTTAAACAGCATCACTTTTAGGACGCTGCACTGGATCGCCACTATTCTTATGGCCCTGGCGGTCGCGGGATACTGTTATTTCCAACATATACAGCGTTTAACTGTTAGTGATCGGCTATATCAAGTTCGCCAGCTCACGCCCCGGACCTGGTTATACATTACTGAGTATGACGGCTCGAACATGACCACCGGGGAAGTGTATCGTTATTTTTTAGCGAGTAAGATTGACGGTGATCCGCTGGTGGCTCTCGAAAAACAACATATCGCGCCCACGCTTACAGCGAATACCGCCCGCGCAAAAGTTGAAGGCATAGGCAACAATATCTCATTTACTGTTCACGGCACAGTGTACAGCTTTACAACGTCCGCATTTTTTTATGATGCTGAGGGAATAGCGGCCGTGCCGTCAATTGACTTAACGGCCCGCGGCGAGAGCTGGGACAAGGGGAAATTTAGTCGATAGATAAATATTTATTTAAAAATCCCTTGCGGTCGGGTCAATGACCCGATGAGCAGCGTGTAAGTTTTCACGGCGTACCCGTGCGATATTGGGAAACAGCAGCATCCACCGGGCAAAGGTCTGCCCCACATCAGCCAGGCGATTCAGCAGCGGATATCCAGCCAGACAGTGGCGGCGATACACCGATCTGGTGTTGCGCTGGTTTACCGGGTACGTGGAACGCTCAACAACCTGCTGAAAGCGACTTTCAGCGTCTGTTTGTTCGTAAACTGGTCGGCGTATTCGAACGCCTCTGGCCATGTTCCTTCCAGCCCCCCACGCTGCGCGACGTGGCTAGCTGGCTGACAGAGCACAGCGGCCTGACCTTCAGCGTGCCGGATGCAGATTATTTAGACCGTCCGATCCCACATTTCACCCACAGCGGAACGGGGTATCAGCTACTGGATAATCTCGGAAAGACCTTCGGCATACAGCGCTGAGCTGCCTGATGTTGTGCGCAGGCTGCACACCCGCGCCGGTTGCGCCTCCGCCGGTCATTGTTTACAGCGCCTGCCCGAAAGTGAGCTATTGCCCGATGCCGGGAACCCGGATAAAGACACACCTGTTTATTCAGCTGTACCGCTACCGATTCCTATGGCGGGTAATGATTCGGGGATGTTCCAGTTTCCGCCCGAAGGGACGCTGGTTGAGATCGCTTTCACTGGCGGACGGCCGGATAAGCCTTTTGTGCGGCAGACCGTGCCGGACGGAACCAGTCTCCCGGATATCCAGCCAGGCGAGCAGCTGCAACAGCAGCGTGCGGAAGTGTCGCAGCGCGTCACCCAGGCGGGTGACTGGGTGAGGCAGACAGACCAGACGATCAGTGAAACCTCTATGGCGCGGGTGGTTAAGGCCGATACAGAACAGCGGGAGCTGGTCAGCCGCGAAACCACGGTTAAGGCCACGGATAAAATTACCGTGCTGGGCACGTCCACACTACTGGCCGGAGCCATTCAGCAGGTGTGTACGGGGGATTACAGCCAGGCAGTCAATAATCGCGTGGCGAGTATCGGCGGCAATGATGAAACAGACATAGCCGGGAGCAAGACAGTCACAACGGGTAAAGACCTGGTTGAGAAAATTGGCCAGATACCTAAAAGCGTGGCGGCCGTGCAACAGCAGATTATTGCCCCGGTGGTGTGGATTGGCTCTGGCACTATCAACGTGGCACAGCTGATGCTCGACACGCTCGACGTGGTTAAAGAGCTGGCAGAGCAAACGGCAAGCCACACGCACAGCAATACGGGAGCACCGACCAACGCGGGAGCCATCCGGAACACGGGAACGAAAGCGGACACGCTGAACGGCAAATATTCCCCGGTGATTGGCAAGTAAATCAGTCCAGAACATAACCCGCGTAAGCGGGTTTTTTGATGCCCTTCATCCCCTGGCGGGGATATCTCTTTTCTTACCACTTAAGCGGCTATCGCTACGCGCTGTCAGCGGCGCTCTGGCGCGTTCAGCCTTTTCGCACACTCAGAGCCACCCTTAAAACAGATCGTGTCCACAGCGGGGCGCTGGCGCGTCACAGCATGGCCAAAAAATCTTTCACAGACCAAAATCGCACTACACCGCACCCGCCTGCGGTTTTTGGATCATAAAAATTTTTCAGTTTTATTTTTCTACAAACCAGACCGCCAGACCGCGCCAGTGCGGGCGGTCTTGCGTAAAACCAGAACTGAAAAGATTGAAAAAAATTTCAGTGTTTTTCACTTTTATGGATCTGTGGAGGATCTAATGAAATTCGTAACTATCAGATAGTTAATAACATTTTAGATTTTATGTGAAAAAAGAAGATCAAATTGTGAGAGGCGAAAAACTCAGGGAAAACCCGCACGGTGAGAGCTGGCGCGGGTTTGGTGGCAGGAAGTCACTTTTAAAAAACTGAAACGTGTAGCAGTGCCTGTTTCATGCTGCATGTAATTTGTTCGGTATGACATGCAAAGTCTTTTCGCTGTAGACGGTGGTGTTACTGGGAATGTCTTTGTTCACAAATGACATAGCGCCGATTACAACGTTGTCACCGATGCGAATCTTATCTGAGATGATACAGGAATTCGCGCCAATGCTGACATTGTTGCCAATAACAATGGATATCGGCTCTTTATGAATACTAGCACCGGTAATGCCAATCGTTGTGTTCTGTCTGATACGCAAAGAGTGGCCGATGACAGCGGAGCCGTTTATCACTATCCCGTGATGGTGGGAAATCACCAGTCCGGGTCCGATGTGTGCCCCTAACTGAATCTCAGTTCCATATTTGAAAATGAGGTTTCTGTTTATCTTCGCAGCTCGTTTTTTCAGGAAGTTACTGTCTGAATGATGCCAGTACGAAGCAATGCGCCACCAGAAGTGGAAACGGCGATTGGGGCATTTGATAGCTTTATGCAGCACCCTGAACCATGAAAATGTTTTTGAACTCATCATTACTTCCCGGCGCAAGCATTCATGCAAATGTTCTAATTGTAATTTTTTATCCATATCGTCTTATCCCTTAGCATTTGTGCGGAAATTTAAATGTAAAAGGTGTGAAAGGCAATCTTGAGTTTCCCTTTATCAGACGTATTTTTAGCCCGAATTTTTGCAAACGATGCTTGATACATGACGCAATCGGTAATGTGAGGGGACAAAAAGGGGACATCCGCAATCCCAACAACAAAAAAGCCACTCAATCGAGTGGCTTAACGGGATGATTCTAAAGCTAAAATTTGGTGGCCCCTGCTGGACTTGAACCAGCGACCAAGCGATTATGAGTCCGAACTATATTTCAATAAAAACAATTATTTACTGTTAAATCAAGCGCATAGAATTTCGTATATTGTCGAAAAGTATTGCATAGTGGTGCGCTGTGCTGCCATTTTGCTGCCACCTATCAGGTTTAAAGGGTTGAGTTGAACCGCTTCTGTCAGGTGGTCAGGTGCAAAGTGGGCATAACGCATTGTGACTTTAATATCTGTATGTCCAAGGATGCGTTGTAAGACGAGAATATTGCCGCCGCCCATCATGAAATGGCTTGCAAAAGTATGTCGTAGAACATGTGAAAGCTGACCATCTGGTAGCTCTATCCCCGCGCGCTTAATGGCGCTCCTGAATGCTGAATAACATCCGGTAAAGAGTGGTTTAGAAGTTCGGTTTTTGGGTAGCAACTCGTACAGCTCATCACTGATTGGAACTGCGCGGTTTTTTTTACCTTTCGTTTTGATGAAAGTGATTTTGCCGGGGCTTATCTGTTTACCCGTTAATCCTTCCGCTTCTCCCCATCTTGCGCCGGTCGCAAGGCAGATTTTAACAATTGTGGTTAAATCCCCAGCTTTGCTTTTCTCGCACTCTTCAAGCAAGCGCGTCGCTTCCTCAACCGTCAGCCAGGCCAGTTCAACTTCTGCGATCTTAAACTCTCTGACGTTTTCGAGAGGGTTTGGCGCTGTCCAGTCATCAAGTCTTTTCAGCTCATTGAACATAGCCCGAAAGTAAGCCAGTTCGAGGTTTACCGTACGAGGAGTTACGGACTTAACGCGATCAGAGCGGGTTATTTTCCCGCTTAACCGTTGTTCTCTATACGTTGAGAACAGTTTAGCGTTGAACTCAGTTGCGAGGGGATCACCCATAGCGAGACAGGCAAACTCCATTGCACCTTTGCGCTTTTCACCATCAGCAAGCGTCACACCATGGGCGTTATACCAGGCTGTAACCAAATCCCTAACACGGCGTTTGTCCGTTTTTTCACCCAGCCACGGCTTGTCCTGGGCTTGTTCCTTAACATGGCGTTCGAACGCCAGGGCTTCCCCCTTTGTGGCGAACTGGCGCCGGATGCGTTTCCCTTCGCGGCCGTTTGGGAAGACTTGCGCTTGCCACTTACCGTTACTTAATTTGCTTACTGCCATCGTTACACCTCTGGAAGTGGATAAAGCAGCGTAATCCAGTCGTATACGTTGATGACTTCGCCAGAGTCGCGGATAACAATTTCTTGCCCCTCAATCCTATCTATACGGAATGTGCGCAACTGTCTGCGTAAATAGCAATAACCAGTAATATGCACCTCATCTACTTCTTTCACATCGACTTCTCTGTAGCTTTTTTCGTTAGAGGCATTGAGGTAACTAAAAGAAATAAGTTGATAGTTAGATGAATTCAACGATGCAGGAGTTTGAATTTGTTGGTCTATTGCTGATGGCTCAGGCGCTGCATTGGAAGGTTTGGTCTTGTTATCAAAAAGTATTCCCATAGTTCCGAATAAAGCAAATCCGGTAAAAATATGAGCGGCAATGATATGCAAAGACCTGAATATAAAATAAAGGCCGATAAAAAATACAGCAACAATCACGCAATTAATCAAAGTGCTGTTTGTCTTTTTTTTATTTCCCATATTCATTCCTACGACAACGCCGCAGGTGATTATTAGGATTACTTCCATTGCTAAAAGCATCTATTAATCCATGAATTCAGTTTTACTGATGATTTTCCCCAAAACTTTAACGTCTGTTACAGCACATTCAAAAGATGCCTTTCCATTCTCTATACGTACACGTCCAGCTGGAAAGCGGTACACCTCGCGAACGCTGGCAATGCCATCGATCTCGATAAACCAGAAACCATCTACTAACTCGCCGTCATAGCTATCAGCCATATAGCTGGTTTTGTCAGACGTCAAAATGAAAGGTGAATTCAATCCCTCAGGAATGGTTGAAACGTCAACTATCACGTCGTTCTGGGTTGTTAAGTTCCCATTTGTGATGTCGATGCGTTTCAGATGGATGGAGCGGTCATCTCTGTTATCTACAAATTTGCTTCCAGAACCGGTGCTAAGCCAGATTAACGAGGCTCCCGTTTCAAGATGACAGACAATTACCCAATCCGCAGGGAAGGTATCACGCGCATACCTGTTAGCCATTGTGCTTTGAGACACGCCGAGCTGCCTGCAGAGAGTGATTCGAGTGGTAAACCCATACGCCTCAAGTATGCGGGCGATGACTTCTTTCCCGCCGCGATTCTGTGCGATGCAATCTCGAATCAGGTTTAAATCATCCTGTTTTGCGAAGTTGTTTGTTGACATAATGGTTTTGTGATCCTAACATCTCGATTCAAGAAGTATTGAATAGCGTTAAACAGTGCTGAATAGTGAGTTCAGCGCTCAAACTGAGGAATAGTGCATCATGAGTCGACAACTTTCAATGCGGCCAAGCATCAACCTTGTGATATCTGAGCCATTCATCACGCTTGATGAGTTCTGCCGCCGTACAGGTTACAAGCCAAGCTATGCCCGCCAAATGATCCGTGAAAACCGACTTCCTATCAGGAAGAAGGCCGGAGTTAACAGCCTTATCGAAGTAAACATGTTCGCCTTGACGATGGAAGCAGCCCAGGGCTGTGAAGTCGCAATGCAAGCCTGATAGTTCCATTTTGGGATAAAAAAGGATTTACAACATGTTTGATTATCGCGTTTCCAAACATCCTCACTTTGATGAAGCCTGCCGCGCTTTCGCACAGCGTCACAATATGGCGAAGTTGGCAGACCGGGCAGGCATGAATGTCCAGACGCTGCGCAACAAGCTTAACCCTGAGCAGCCCCATCAGCTCACGCCGCCGGAAATCTGGCTGCTGACGGATATCACTGAAGACTCCACGCTGGTTGATGGTTTCCTTGCTCAAATTCATTGCCTGCCGTGCGTACCTACGAACGAAGTGGCAAAAGAAAAACTCCCGCATTACGTCATGAGCGCGACAGCTGAAATTGGTCGTGTGGCTGCCGGTGCTGTGTCGGGGGAAGTTGGTACAACAGCTGGACGCCGCGATGTGATCAGCAGCATCAATTCTGTCACCCGCCTTATGGCGTTGGCTGCGATATCCATGCAAGCGCGTCTGCAGGCTAACCCAGCCATGGCTAGCACTATTGATACGGTTACAGGTATCAGTGCGACTTTCGGGTTTATGTGAGGTGGTCATGCTGAAAAACGAACCTTCTTTCGCCTCGCTCCTGGTAAAGCAAAGCCCGGCAATGCACTACGGCCACGGCTGGATTGCAGGAGATAACGGCAAGCGCTGGCACCCGTGCCGCGATCAGTCCGAATTATTAAACGGGCTGAAAACAAAAGCGGCTAAGCCGTCAGCTTTTTTAATTATTCGCATTGCTCGTTTGATTATTAAAGGAGTGAAACATGTCTCGTAATGAGCTGAGAATTATTCTGGGCGTGATCATCCCAAATATGGCGGAAGGTTTTGAAATTAAAACCCGTGATGGTGCTGTTTTGCGTGTCGATCCTGAATGGGAGTGCTGCAAAGAATTTAAAGAAGGTTTGCAGGCTGAAATTATCAACCAAATTAAAAGTAAGCCTGTTCCAGTTGCCGGTTATATCTAATTTGACGCCTGCCTAATGCTCATAACGTGGGCATTGTGAAGACAGTCAACTAAAAATGAGGAAATAACAATGTTTGGAATCTTTAAAAAGAAAGCTCGTAAAGCCGTTGTAGAAGTAAAAAAAATGGAAAACCGCGACGCGGTAGAGGCCACTGTTTGGGGCGCCTATTCCATTGCGTACGCTGACGGAACCTGTGACGCGAAAGAAATCGGCGTGCTGGAAAAAACAATTTCAGCCCTGCCAGCCTTTGCGCCTTTTGCCGGTGAAATTGCGCAGATGAGCAGTAATATCCGCGCCCGTTATGAAGCATCACCGCGTAGCGCTAATGCTCAGGCTCTGCGTGAACTGGCGGATGTTGCGGGAACTGACGACGCGGTGAACGTGTTGTGCCTGTGTCTTGATATTGCTGACCAGGACGGTATCGGCAGCGAGGAAGAAGCCCAGCTTAAGAAAATTGCGCAGGCTCTCCAGTTGCCACTGGACCAGTACCTGTAATGGGAAAGCTGCGTTGTCTCATTATCTGTGTGCTGCTGTTCCTGGTTGTTGCAGTAGATTTCACGGGCCGTCTTATGTCGATGTTGGCTGATGGTGTTTTGGTAGCGGGGATTATTGCAGTAGCGCTTCCAATGTTTAAGAAAGCCTGATTCTTACAGCCCGCGTTGCGCGGGCTATATCCGAGTAAATAACCCTTTTTTTTTGGCGTAAACCCGCCGGGCATTTTTTTGCCCGAATTCTGAGGAAATGAATATGAAAAATACTAAAACCCACTCAACGAAAACAGGCCCAGACGATGCTGGCCTGTTCGCTTTGTTAAATGAAACGCGCATGGATGAGCGCCGTTGCCGTGCTGATGCAATGGCGGCTCGTCTGGATAGTCTGGCCGTGCGCATCGTTTCCCGTCAGTTGAGCCATATCGAGGCGGCCGAACTGCTTCGCGTTGAAGCGGTACGCATCCAGAACGAAGCGCAGGAGCTGCATTAATGGCTGATTCAATGGACCTCGCCCAGCTGCGCGAACAGGAAGATCGTGAGCGCCATATCAACAATGCCCGCGCCAAAGTGCCGGGCGTTTCCCGTGTTCTCTGTGCGGAGTGTGATGCTCCGATCCCGCCAGCGCGCCGCCGCGCTATTCCGGGCGTGCAGTGCTGTGTGACCTGTCAGGAAATCGCAGAGTTAAAAGGCAAGCACTACAACGGAGGCGTTGTATGAGCACTATCCTGAAATGGGCGGGAAACAAAACCGCCATTATGTCCGAACTGAAAAAGTATCTCCCAGCTGGCCCGCGATTGGTTGAACCTTTCGCGGGTTCCTGCGCTGTGATGATGGCAACAGACTATCCTCATTATCTTGTCGCAGATATCAATCCAGATTTAATTAATCTGTATCGTACTATTGCGGAAGATACAGAAAACTTTATTAACCTTGCTAAAGCAGTTTTTGAAAGTTTTATCGTGGCTGAAAATTATTATCGTGTACGAGAAGCTTTTAACCACGATTCGCAATTAGACCGCCTGCACCGCGCAGTATATTTCCTTTATCTGAACCGCCACTGTTATCGTGGATTGTGCCGTTACAACTTAAGCGGTGTTTTTAATGTCCCGTACGGTAATTATAAAAAGCCGTATTTTCCAGAAAATGAGATCCGCGCATTTGCAGAGAAAGCAAAACGCGCCAATTTCGTTTGTGCAAGTTATGAAGAAACGCTGGCAATGGTTAAGCGTGACGATGTTATTTATTGCGATCCTCCATACGACGATACGTTTACGGCCTATCACACAAAAGGATTTAATGAGGATAACCAGTACCACCTTGCCTCAATCCTTCTTCATCTTTCCTCGCTGGGGCACAGCGTTGTTGTATCCAACAGTGACACCCAGCTAACGCGCTCTCTTTATCGTGATCTTAAAATTTATGAACTAGACGCGAAACGGAGCATGGGCGTAGCGGGTGGAGAAGGTAAATCCGCCAGGGAAATTATCGCTGTATCTGAACCAGTGCGTGCTAGCTGCAATGAGTGGCAATGGTATGGCGTTGATTATGCTGCAGGGGAAGGTAATAAGGCGGCCAATAAGCTCTCCATGATGGGTAGCAGGAATGTCTGATACTGCTTTTCCCTATAGCTGGAATGCTCCGCGTCCTGCAATTGGCGGTTTTAAGCAAGCTGATGCGGCGCCGGGGATCATGTATCTGACGCCAGACGGCAATCGCAAGCGTTTGTCGATTGCCGAACTGGCAGAAACGGATGAAGCACCAGACCGGAGCCGGGCGGTTCGCCGCCGCCTGGCTTCGCTGCCTCATTTTGTCCGTCGTATGTATGCTCAAAAACTTGAACAGGTAGACCGTAAAGGCAAACAAGCGGCTGATGCCTGGCTTATCAATACCTTTGAGCGATTCGTTCTTAGTCGTATAGATCAGGTCAATGAGCAGTATCTGCCGCAGGGGGTGATGCCTGCGGCTTTGTTGCCTCTGCGTGAACAATTCTGGCGCCTGCTTTGGGCTGGAAAAAAAGAGCTGAAACGGCTGGCGCATAATCTTGCTGACCTGTTGGGTAGCGAGTTTAACCGCGAGTTTGATTTCCAGATGGCCCGCACGTCCGATCCTCATTTCGCCACCTTGTCAGGTTATGGCCGCATGGGATTTCTTGCCAATCACCTCAAAACACCGGTTCCGTGCTGGACGGCCTACTGCAAAGAAGAGCTGGAGGCGGAAGACGCACTGAAAGCAGTGGCCCGCCTGCAGTCTCCGCAGTGGTGGCTTAATCGTCTGCGCCGTATGCACGCTCGCTGGCGTGAGCATCTGATGGTTGCGGCCGGGTATGTACACAAAAAATCCGCACCGTACTGCAGTGATCCATGTTTGCAGGAGTGGACGGCTCAAAAGAAAGCCAACCGCGAATTTCTGAAAGCGATGGAGCTGGAAGATGAGGACACCGGAGAACGTGTATCGCTGATTGATAAAGTGGCCGGCAGCGTTGCCAACCCAGCTAACCGACGCCGTGAACTGATGGCGCGAATGCGTGGGTTCGAAGATTTAGCGAATGAGGCCGGGCTGGCCGGGGCGTTCTTCACGCTTACCGCTCCATCAAGGTATCACTCAATGCAGTACGACGGGCGCCGGAACAACAAATACAGCGGCGCGTCACCGCGTGAGACACAGAAATATCTTTGTAAAGTATGGGCGCGCACGCGTGCGGCCTGGCTGCGCAACGGTATTCGCGTGTTTGGTTTCCGTGTTGTCGAGCCTCACCACGATGAAACCCCGCACTGGCACCTCCTACTTTTCATGCGCCCGGAGCATATCGAACCGGCAACAGCGATCTTTCGTAAGCACGCCATGCGTGAGGATGGAAATGAGCCTGGCGCCGCTGAAAACCGCTTCGAAATGAAACCCATCGAGAAAGAGAAAGGCAGCGCAACGGGCTATATAGCCAAATACATTTCAAAAAATATTGATGGCTATCAGCTTGATGACGATCTGGATGATGAAACCGGCAAGCCTCTGAAAGAGATGGCGCGCCGCGTAAGTGCCTGGGCGTCTCGCTGGGCGATCCGTCAGTTCCAGCAGATAGGCGGCGCACCGGTAACAGTGTGGCGTGAATTGCGCCGCCTCGGTGATCGTGAGCTGGTCCTGCACCCCGAAATTGAGCCAGTGCGTCAGGCCGCCGACAGCAGCGCGTGGGATTTGTACGTGAGTGCTCAGGGTGGCCCGCTGGTTCCCCGCGATCTCCTGCGCGTGCGCCTCAGCTATGAAGTCACCGAAAACGGCAATCTCTACGGGGATGACGTCTCCAAAATTTCCGGCGTTTACTCCCCAATCCGTGGGCCGGAATCGCTGATTCATACGCGCACTACCAAATACAAAATTGTGCCGAAACGTCAGGCCGACGGCGTTTCAGGTTTTGACCTTGATTTTTCAGGCGGCCCCGCCGCCCCTCGGAGTTCTGTCAATAACTGTACGGGGAGCGAAAACGCTCCACTAATGCAGGATTTAACAAGGCCTCTGAGTTTGCGTGAAAGACAAGAGCTCACGACCCGAATTAAGAAGCAAAAGCCAGAAAAACGTAGAAAATTAATCCACGGAACACATGAACAAAATGCTGCCATAGAGAGGACTATCGACGAGATACATCTTATAACCGGTTTTACCATCAGCCGGGGCGAAGCCCTGCATTTGATGGCAGGTGGTAAAAGTTGTTTTGACGGAAAATGGCTACGGGGGACGGCTAAGGGAGAAATATTTTCAGCAGTGCCATCTCATCAGGCTAAGACTAGGAAGATCCTCAATCGTGTTGCGGTTATAGCTGAGCTGGCAAGGAAGTGTAATTGTTAATTTTGCGTAATATCATGTACATACGTTGCTTTATGCCGCATTTTTATTCTTGTCCTTTGTTAACTAATGTTGCTGTGTGTTTATACAGCTTCTCGTACAGGTTGTGGGTCTATCCCTCGAGAAGGTGGGTAGAAGAGAGTGAGTGCTGAAAGAGGGGATAGGGCAACTTCTTTGCTTTAAAACGGTGTTACTTACTTCATATTTTTATGGAATGTCATTAAAAAACATGGTAAAGCAAAAAAAAAAACATAAAATGGCATTAAATGTTTTTTAGAAATTGGTGTATGACATGACGTTAACGGCTTTAGAACCCTATAAAACACAGATGATTTCCCCAGAAGAGTTGATCTTGGATGCCAAAAACCCGAGACTTTACAATGGGAAAAGCTTTAACGACGCCGCAGATCCTCACGAGTTAGTCAAGGCGTTGTCTGATACTGCTGATCTTGAAGAGTTGATTAAATCTATTTCTGAAAATGGATATATGTCAATTGAACCCTTAATCGTAATGAAAAAGGGGGATAAATATGTTGTTTTAGAGGGCAACCGTCGCCTTGCTGCAATTAAATTACTTACTGAGTCTGGTTTAGCTCAAAAGTGTCGTGTTGTTGTACCTAAACAACTAGAGCCTCATGTAATTAAAAGTTTAGAAGAGGTTGCAGTTTATTTAGTAAAAGACGAATCAGAGGCTCGTTCGTTTATAGGCTTCAAGCATGTTAATGGGCCTCATAAATGGGATTCTTTTGCAAAAGCACAGTTTGCTTATAAATGGTTTGTTACCGAAAGAGCAAATGGGCTAACTATTGACCATATAACCAAGAAGCTTGGTGACAGTAATAATACCGTGCGCTCGATTGTTAGCGCAATGTTTGTCCTAGAACAAGCAAAGAACCAAGAAATCTACGATATTCATGCAGATAGAATGTCTCCGAAGTTTTCATTTTCGCATTTATATACGGCCTTAAATCGTTCAGAGTATAAAGATTTTTTAGGTCTTGAAAGAGACTGGAACGTTACACTTGAAGATAATCCAGTACCGCAGAAAAATCTTGAGAAGCTGAAAGATGTACTTATCGGTCTTTATGGTTACAAAAAGGATAAGAGAGCGTCTTTGATATCTTCTCAAAACCCTGATCTAAAATACTTCGGGGAAGTGCTTGCCAATGAGGCTTCCTATGAAGCATTTAAATCTGGGGTTGAAAATTTATCTGAGCTATATAAGCAAGCAGGTGATCCTCTTCAGCATATCAAAGATGCATTCCTCGAAATTAATAAGCAACTAGATACAATATCTTCTGTCTTGGATAGGACTGACTCATTAGATGATACGACCAAAAATTATATAGAACAATTTAAGAAGAAAATATCCAAAGTTCATTTCCAATTGAATAGCATTGAGGGATAACTAATGCAGTTGCTGCCCTATCCCGAAAGCCATCATATCCAAGTTAAATTGGATTGGTTAGAGTTATCATGTCTGTCAAACATGTACCTGACAATTAGAATTTCAGAGGTTAGAAATATCCTTGAAAATTTAGACTCTTTTTCATCAACTGATATAGGTGAAGAAGATGCGGAAGTGGAAAATGAGATTCAGCGGTTATTAGAGCAATATCAGCAAAGAAAACATATTCTTGGTTCAAGTTATCCTTTTGTTTTTAATGAGGATACTTTGTGTTTAGAATTGACTGAAGAAAGCTTGGAACAGTTGAGCGTAGATCAACATATCTACTTATACTGTTTATATTTTTCCCACATGTCTGCTTCACGATTATTTAGCGGTTTGGAAAGTCCGACAAATCAGCAGAGAGATTTATTACAGATAGCTGCAACCATAGCTTTGGCCGGTTATTCTCAAGGACATAGTATATCTTTTGGATGGCCAAGGCCTGATAGTTCACGCTTTTATGAAGCCTTAACCCGTGCTGTAGATTTAATAGGGGAAGGGAGAGTAAAAGCTTTTGAAGATGTAAACCTATATTTACAATCACGGCCACACAAAGATGCTGGGATAGATGTTATCGCTTGGAAAGATAACAATCCTCGCGATGTGTTTCCTGGGAATAAGCTAGTATATTTTGCGCAAGTTGCTAGTGGAAATGATTGGCGATCAAAAGCTGTTAAAGAGGATGTCGAAGTTATACAACGTCACTGGCTATCGCAAAGAATATACAGGATTATTGATGCGATAGTTATTCCTTTTGATTTTGAAAGTGACGATGAGTCTATTAAAAGAGACCATATATCGCTTATCGCTGAGGAATTTGGTGCTGTGTTGCATAGACTAAGATTACCAACATGCTTTAAGCAAGGATTAGACCTGCTGTTGTCTAACCCTGAACTGCTAATTGAAAGGGCTGGAGAAATAAATACTATTTCTCAATATGTTATTGAGACTACTGCAACACTACAAGCTGAAGCGGCCTAAATTAGGCCGTTTTAATTTCAGTGTCATCATTTTCACTTTTTTCAACAGTATTTAACATGTCGACAGTAAATAAAGACTCTGGCATCCTTAATCTGGAATCTGCTATCATTAACTCTTTTCCAACCTTCGCCTGATTCATTACATAGCTGATTTCTACAGCACGAGTGCCATGTTTTGAATATAGTTCATGAACCAATGGATGATCGTCATAAGATATAAGCCAGCGGTTAGCATATCCAGCAATATAATTCTTTAACTCTTTATGTTGATCTTCATCAAAACAAAAGTTTTTTGAATAAATATTTTTTCCTTCCTTTACATAAGGAGGGTCGAGATAAACAAAATCATTGTCGTAATTTTCTTTATCATCAAATCTTTTCAAGAAGTCGATGCAGTGTTCATTGTACACAAAAATAGAATCACGCATGCTTGCAATTTTCTCAATTTTTTTTATGAGAGTGTTTACTGTATAGCGGCAGTCAATTTTATATTTACCTGACTGATCTAAACCACCAATCGGCCCTGCACTAAGCACGCCAGATCTGTTTGCGCGATTCAGATAAAATACACTAAAACCATACTCTAGTTTCGAATATTTATTCGGATCGGTAATACTTGTCTGGTAAATTTCTTTCTGTTTATGCCATTCTTCGATACGCGGGACATTTTGGAATACCATATCCAAAAGGTTATCAGTGTTGTTTATTAACTGTTCCCAAAAGCAATAGAGGGCATAGTTTTTGTCATTAAGATGTATTTCTTTTACATAACCACCTAATAACAATGATAAAGATGCGCCTGCCCCACCACAGAAAGGCTCAATGAATCGTGCACCATTTAACTTATTATGTGTAAGGAAAATAGCAAGAAATGAGGTAAGTTTGTCCTTACCCCCTGGATAGCGAAATGGTGAGCTGGCTCTTGGGATATCATGAACCCCAAACAACTTGCGTACCGATTTCTTGCTAAGTTGTTTTATTGCCTCATGTTCGAGGATTCTCTGGTCCATTGGTCACCGCTACTCTTATGAAAAATATTTCTATTGTTGCACGGCCCTTGCATTCCTGCAATCAGCAGGGGTAACTAACTTGGGTTTTGCCCCTGGGGGGCGCATTCATAGAGGGCGTTAATTGGCATATGTTTTTGTTTGTCCAGCCAGTGTAGGCACTCGCGAAAAAAGTACGCAGCTTTGCCACATGCTGAGCGACTGGCAATAATGACGGCGCTGAGTGAAGTTAATGATTAACCTCAGTAAACAGACTCATCTGATTGATTGATAAAAAATATTTTACAACCTCAAAATCCTAATATACTGTATATATAAACAGTGGATATGCATACAGTTGTCAGCATCTCTTCCTGGGGATGCTGGCTGGTTTATCCCGTAGTGAGGATAGGAGGGAAAATGCAGGACTATCTTTTGGAGTCGTTGAAACTCCAGCGTATTGATTTCTTTATCAAGCTTGTAGCGGCTAGTGAGTGTAGCGAAGAAGAGAAACGCCTTGCGATCCAGTGGGTGTCGGAACTGACGGACGAGCTGATGGCGAAAATTCGTAACCATGATTACGGTCAGGCAATGGACGTTATCAACTAAAGGGGGCTTTATGCGCATTGAAATAATGATCGATAAAGAGCAGAAGATAAGCCAGACAACACTGGAAGCCCTTGAATCCGAGCTTTACCGAAATTTGCGCCCTCTCTATCCAAAAACGGCAATCCGCATACGTAAGGGAAGCGCTAACGGCCTGGAGCTGAGCGGCTTAAAACTGGACGAAGATAAAAAGCGGGTGATGGAAATTATGCAACAGGTCTGGGAAGACGACAGTTGGTTGCATTAGGTAACGTTGTGAGGGGCTGAGCACCGTTCTGCCCCTCACAAGGTTGAACAACGAGCAATGCGAGGCGTTAGCTATGGCTTCTAAAGACCTTAAATATCAGGTTGTTTATCGGGGCGATAAACTGGAAACCATCATTCCCGGTCAGTGGGTCTTCTTCCAACGCCTCAAAGAATACGGTGGAGGCTACTGGTTTGGAAAAACCTATGATGATTGTTTCTGGTTTGAAATAGAGCGCCCGGTTTCATTAGCTGAAGGTCTCGAATTTTTAATCTTGATTACGAAAGTACAAGCAACAAGTCACGAATTCGACGCGAATTATTCTCTGTTTGACTGATTTCACTGTCGTGCATGACTATGCTGCATGAAAATGAATGATCGTTAGAGGATCGTTTATGTCCAAGCCCGCCAGTTCTGGCGGGCTTTTGCTTATATCAGGCACCTGCATGAAAAACACTACGCAAAGCGGGCAGGCGTGGCGGGGCTACGAGCGCGCGGTTTTGGGGTTAATCGCGGTTTTGGCGCCTCAATGTTGGGCGGGCATGGTTATTTTTTGGGGCTGGTCGTGCGCGCCTGCGTCGTGGTGATGCGCTGCGTTTAATTGTGAGGCGTCATGTGAGTGAAGGGCAAGAGCGCGCAGCGAGGCGCTGAGGCGCTCTGATGGTGGGGCAGGGCGTAAGGGAATAAAAAAACCGCCCGGAGAAGGGCGGTTGATATCAAAGGCTGACCAGCTGCGCGTCAGTCTTCATCGGTCAGGTATGGGTTAAAGCGTATCACTTCATCACCCAGCCACTCGTTAACTTCTGTGATGCGGCCCTGCAGGGGGGTAAGTTCGTTGCGAACGAAAACGCGCGCCGCTTTTTCAACATCACCGAACCCGCCGGTATTCGTTGGAATAATCCCCATCAGCTGCGGCGGCACGCGGTGAGCTGCCAGCATGTCATCACGGCTCACATTCTTGATGTTAAGAAACTCATCTTTCGCTGCGACTTCTGACAGCGGGATGATCTGAATGCCGTCTTTCTTGCCGTTCGGGCTGTACATAAACAGGTTGCGGAAGTTGCCTGGCCCTTTCGATTTTTTCAGCGCTTCGCGTATGTTGTCCACGTCTTTCTGATCGGCGGCGGGGTCGCTCATGTACATGATGAAACCAGCATGGCTACCGTTAAGGTAATACTTACGGCGAAAGAGCGTGGCCGATTCATTCAGCAGGGCGGAGGGAATGGCGGAGAGGTATTCCGGCATTCCGTAAAGCTCCTGGTTAACGTCGGGTTCCATCAGGTGAAACACGCTTCCCTCATCGAACTGATAGGGCTGTGAGTTGTAGCCATACTGTGCAAACCAGTAGGTGTCCGGGTCAATGCCACGACGGGTATATTTGGCAAGCGAGGCGCGCAGCTCCATGATCTGCCCTAACCGGTTCATGCGTTTTTCAAGGTAGGCATTACCGAATACCAGAAAGTCCTGGGCGAACCGGGAAAAGGCTTGTTTAGACAGCCAGCGGTGAGGGATGAAGGTACTGGTAAGAATATTGCGTTTTACCTGAATAGCGCTGGAGTGATGCACGGCGGCGCGGTAAGTTCGCGCCAGGCCATCCATGCTGATCGGTGGTTCGTACCAGCGGTCTACCTGCACGCACTCCAGGTAATCAAATAACTCCCGGCGGTCCATCACGGGGATCGGATCGCCAAACGTAAACGCCTCCGCATGTGCATTACTGACCATGTTGGCCGTATCGGTGGCGGTCTGGCCGCGCGGTGCCTTGCTGCGGTTTTTGCGGTTAGCCATTAAAAAATCTCCACGATGTTGCTGGTACTGGCGGAAGCTCCTGCCAGTGGTTCGTTATAAAGTGCGTGCATGGTTGCCCAGGCTAAATCCGCGTGGCTGGCTTCCTCTGTGCGGGCTGCTTCGTAGGTTGGCCGGTTGCCGCTGGCGGTGGTTGAACGGCGAATGGACATAAAGGACTGCGCTATATCCAGCATCCCCGCGTCAAACTCCAGACGGCGCCCGCTGATGATGTCGTAGGCTTTAAGCACCAGGGCATTTTTTACGGTCGGGTTGTAGACAAACTCACGCGCGGCAGGGAAAAACTGCTTAACCGTTTTGTAAACGCCATCGCCAACGCCGGTCGAGTCAATGCCGATGTAGGTCACGTTGTAGCGTCTGGTGATTTCCTCAATCGCTGAGGCCTGGGCGCGAAAGTCCATCCCGCGCCACTGGTGACGCTCAAGGATACGGAATTTACCGCCGGGGACGACGGGAGGCGCGATGACCACGCAACCGGCGCTGTCACCGTTCTGCGTTCCTTTTGCCGGGTCATAGCCGATCCAGACAGGGTGGTATGCAAACGGCCGCAGTAAAAGCGGTTCGAAATCGTCCCACACATCCCAGCTGTCAACCATGCAGGACTGCAGCAACGCCAGCGGGAACACGGACGCCAGATCGTCAACAAACTGACACATCAGCAGGTTGTTATATTCGTCCGGGCTGTACTCCAGGCGCAGCTGGTCCAGGTCGAAAAGGTTACACCCGCCGTTTACGGCATCTTCAATGGTGACTATCTGGCGGTACTGGCCGTCAGGGCATAAAACGCCGTGCGCCAGGCTACTGTGAGAAAGGTCAAACTCTACCCTGTCGGCTTTCGGGCGCCCTTTATTGAACAGGGCGCCGGACCAGAACGGGTAGGCGCTGTGCGTCAGGCTTGAAGGTGTTGAAAAATAGGTCTGACGCCATTTTTTGTGCAGCGCCATACCGGAGGCCACCTTGCGCAGCTCCTGGAATTTCGGTATCCAGAAATACTCATCAAGATACAGATTGCCGTGATAGCTCTGCGCGGTACGGGCATT
>OIEW01000177.1_pt1 | contig 20983 bp, 23 predicted proteins | sample 1581891 | NCBI WGS metagenome assembly OIEW01 (sample SAMN07977758, study PRJEB24534) | human gut metagenome
TCGTTGACCACCACAAAACCGTCTTCGCGCTTATGCATCGCGCCGCTCGGACAGACCTTGGTGCAGGCCGGATCTTCGCAGTGGTTACAGGCGATGGAGAGGTAATAGGCAAACACGTTCTGCTGCCAGACGCCGTTGTCCTCCTGCCAGTCGCCGCCGGCATACTCATAGATCCGGCGGAAGCTGACCTCCGGAGTCAGGTTCTTGTAGTCCTTACAGGCCAGCTCGCAGGTTTTGCATCCGGTACAGCGAGCGGAGTCGATAAAGAATCCATATTGCGTGCTCATGGTTTACTCCTTAAACCTTCTCGATATCGACCAGGTTGGTATGCTGTGGATTCCCCTTCGCCAGCGGCGACGGGCGGTGGGTGGTCAGGGTATTCATGCAGGCGCCATGGTCGATCCGATCTCCGGTCATATTGGCGTCGTGCCAGGCGCCCTGGCCCATCGCCGAGACCCCCGGCATGATGCGTGGCGTCACTTTCGCCGGAAGACGGACTTCGCCGCGCTGATTAAAAACGCGCACCATATCGCCGTTTTTAATCCCGCGTTTTTCCGCGTCAAGCGGATTGATCCATACTTCCTGGCGACAGGCCGCTTGTAATACATCAACGTTGCCGTAGCTGGAATGGGTGCGCGCTTTATAGTGGAAACCAAACAGCTGCAGCGGATACTGGCTGCGCAGCGGATCGTCCCAGCCTTCAAATGTGGAGGCGTAGACCGGCAGCGGGCTGATAACTTCGTCTTTCTCCAGCTGCCAGCGGGCGGCAATCTCTGCGAGTCGGCTGGAGTAGATTTCAATTTTGCCGGACGGGGTTTTGAGCGGATGCGCTTCAGGATCGCGCCGGAAGTCGCGATAGGCGACGAAGTGGCCGTTCGGGTCTTTGCGCTTGTAGATGCCCATTCGCTTCAGATCCTCGTAGGCCGGCAGCGCCGGATCTTTCGCCACCATTTTGGCGTACAGATACTGCAGCCACTGTTCCTGGGTACGGCCCTCGGTAAAACGTTGATGCACGTCGTCGCCGAGTCGTTTCGCCACTTCGCTTAGGATCCAGTAAATCGGTTTGCGTTCGAACTTCGCTGAGGTGGCGGGCTGAATAAAAATCAGATAGCCCATATTGCCGGCGTAATCGTTAGGAATGATATCCTCCTGCTCAACGGTCATCAGGTCGGGCAGCAGCAGGTCGGCGTATTTCGCCGACGAGGTCATAAAGTTGTCGATAACCACAATGGTTTCGCACTTGCTTTCATCCTGCAGAATTTCGTGGGTCTTATTGATGTCGGAGTGCTGGTTGATGATGGTGTTGCCCGCGTAGTTCCACAGGAACTTGATCGGCACATCCAGCTTCTCTTTTCCGCGTACGCCATCGCGGCTGGCGGTCATCTCTGGACCGCGCGCGATGGCGTCGGTCCAGGTAAAGCAGGAGATGGCGGTCTTCACCGGGTTTTCCAGCACCGGCAGGCGCTCAATGGTGATGGTGTAGGTTGATTCGCGGGCGCCGCTATTGCCGCCGTTGATGCCGACGTTGCCGGTTAAGATCGGCAGCATGGCGATCGCCCGGGCGGTGAGTTCGCCGTTGGCCTGGCGCTGGGGCCCCCAGCCCTGGCAAATGTAGGCCGGCTTGCTCATGCCGATTTCGCGCGCCAGCTTAATGATGCGATCGGTGGGGATACCGGTAATACGCGAGGCCCACTGCGGCGTTTTAGCGATCCCGTCGTCGCCCTCGCCGAGGATATAGGCTTTGTAATGACCATTCGCCGGCGCCCCGGCCGGGAGCGTTTTCTCGTCGTAGCCAACGCAGTATTGATCAAGGAAAGGCTGGTCCACCAGATCTTCGTTAATCAACACCCAGGCGATACCGGCGACCAGCGCGGCGTCGGTGCCGGGGCGAATGGGGATCCACTCATCTTCCCGACCGGCGGCGGTATCGGTGTAGCGCGGATCGATGACGATCATTCGCGCGTTAGAGCGCTCGCGGGCCTGCTCCAGATACCAGGTAATGCCGCCGCCGCTCATCCGGGTCTCCGCCGGATTGTTGCCGAACATCACTACCAGCTTGCTGTTTTCAATATCCGAGGTGCTGTTGCCGTCGTTACTGCCGTAGGTGTAGGGCATGGCGCAGGCAATCTGCGCAGTACTGTGGGTACCGTACTGGTTAAGCGAGCCGCCGTAGCAGTTCATTAAACGCGCTACCGGCGACGCGGAAGGCGACGAACGGGTGATGTTGCCGCCGACGATCCCTGAAGAGTAGTTAATGTATACGGCTTCGTTGCCATACTGCGCTACCACGCTCTTCAGGCGGTCGGCGAGGGTATCCAGCGCCTCCTGCCAGCTGATGCGGACAAATTTGCCTTCTCCGCGCTTGCCGACGCGCTTCATGGGATAGTTAAGGCGATCCGGATGATTGATGCGCCGGCGAATCGAACGCCCGCGCAGGCAGGCGCGGACCTGATGGTCGCCGTAGCGGTCATCGTCGGTGTTATCCGTTTCGACGTAAACCACTTCATCATCACGCACGTGCAGCCGCAGGGCGCAGCGGCTGCCGCAGTTAACCGAGCAGGCGCCCCAGACAATGCGGGTTGTGTCGCCTGTAGCCTGTTGTACCGCCGCCGCGGCGCGGCGCAGCGTAAAGGGCAGGGTCAGCCCGCCGGCGGCCAGCGCCAGGGAGCCGAGGGCTGTGGATTTGAGTAGCGCGCGTCGGCTGACGCCGCCGGGAGATTCCTGATTCGACATTGCTCACTCCATGATCGTTATGTTGTACGGAGAAGGGCCGCTGTGCCATTAACAGACGCAGGGGTGAGCGATAATACGTTATGGGTAGCCAGTAGACCTTATCCCTGGTCAATGCAGGGATAAGATCTTTCATTTGAAACCGAAGAGGGCTTACTGAGCGTCGTTTTCGGCGGGACTGTCGCTGTTACGCGTATAGGTGATTTTGAAGGTGTCGTTGGCGCAATGACCGACCACCTGAACCCCGGGCTGGTCTGCCTGATCGTTTGGCACAATGGCCAGGCTGAAGGCGGTTTCCGGTACGCCATTGTTGATGATCTTCTGCTGGATGTCGCTTTTGACCCGTTCACAGGAGTCGGGAGCCGCCAGTACGGCCGTGGAGCACAGCAGTAGCGCAGCGCCGGTGCAGAGGGATAGTTTCATCTTACGCTCCTTATCGATGTTATCCAGATTTAAGCATAGCAGAACTGGTGTAAACAATTGTATTTGCTAATATGATCGGATGTACACAAAAGGAATCGTCTGTGAAAAGATTGTATTGGCTGATCCCGGCAGCGCTGCTGCTGACGGCATGCGACCGTAAAAGCGCCCCGGACGCCTTCACCCCGGAGATGGCGAGTTTTTCCAATGAGTTTGAGTTTGATCCCCTGCGCGGGCCGGTGAAAGATTTTAGCCAGACGCTGCTGGATGAACACGATGTGGTGGTCAAGAAGGTGAGCGCTCAGCTCTCCAGGGAAGGGTGTTTCGATCTGCTGATCCTGGAAGATGTGGAGAACAAAACCGGCGCCACGCTGCTGCTGGACGCCAACTATTACGTCGACGGGCGCACCCACGAGAAGCGGCTGCGCCTGCAGGGCAAGTGTCAGCTGGCGGAGATGCCTGCCGCCGGGGTGAGTTGGGAGACGGATGATAACGGTTTTATTATCAGCGCACGCGGCAAAGAGACCACCGCCACCTACCGCTATGACAGCGATGGCTATCCGCTGGGAAAAACCACCACCGCCAAAGAGGAGCGATTTACCGTCGCCTCAACGCCGTCAAAGGATCCGCGTAAGAAATTGGACTATACCGCCATCAGCACCTTCAACGATCGCACGCTGGGCACGGTGCGTCAGACCTGCGACTACGACGATCACGACAATCCGCTGAGCTGTGAGCTGCAGGTGATCGATGAAAGCGTCCAGCCGCCGCTGACCCGCCACTACACCATTAAAAACCGTATCGATTATTACTGAGCCGTCGGCTTCAGCAGGGACGGCCCGGGCGTTTTGTGCTCGGCCAGATACTGGTGCTGGAACAGGCACATGCGGATGGTGTTGCGGTACTCGCCGTTAATGAAAAACTCATGGATCAGTTCACCCTCGACCATAAAGCCGAGCTTGCGGTAAATATGGATCGCTTTTTCATTCTCTTTATCAACGATTAAATACAGCTTATACAGATTGAGCACGGTAAAGCCATAGTCCATCGCCAGGCGTGCGGCGCGGGTGGCGAGACCTTTTCCCTGGAAGTCGGGGGAGATGATGATCTGAAACTCGGCCCGGCGGTGCACATGGTTGATTTCAACCAGCTCCACCAGTCCGGCTTTATCGCCATTGCATTCGATGACAAAGCGGCGCTCGCTTTGATCGTGAATATGTTTGTCGTACAGATCGGAGAGCTCAACGAAGGCCTCGTACGGCTCTTCAAACCAGTAGCGCATGACGCTGGCGTTGTTATCGAGCTGGTGGACGAAGCGCAAATCTTCGCGCTCAAGCGGGCGGAGTTTGACGTGTAGCGCGTCGGTCATGGAGATTCCTGTGGTCAAAACGGAAAAGGGATTACAGAAAGGCGGCGCCCGCAGGCGCCAGCGTGGTCAGGGAGCGGCTCAGGGATTGATCGCGCGGCCGGTGCGACGGTCAAGACAGCGCAGGGTGTTTGGCTCCCAATAGGCATTGACGTTGGCGCTCTTCTGGCAGTTATCCTGCGCGTCGAAAGCGACATCGGCTTTATCCCACTCTTTTTCCGCCCGTTTGTTCACCTTCTGGCGCAGGCTGCGGGTGTCGTTCCATTGCTCTTTTTCCATCGACGCCTGCTGACGGCTCTGCGCGCTGTCGCCAGATTCAATCACCAGCCGGTCGGTGGCGGCATAGGAGCTGGAGGTGTAGACCACAGCGCTTAACGCCAGAATGGCGGTCAGGCACCAGCGTTTGTTCAGTGTCATGTTCATCACGATTTCCTTTAAGTGATGGGTTAACCCTCAGGTTCAGTTTACTACAGCTCTTTTGTTGGGCATAGCCGGCAAAACAGCGTGGGGCAGAGGCCATTATCGCGTAGAATGGTTCAACGCTTTGTCTCTTTTACGAATCTTTTAATGCTCAAAACAACGCTGCTGTTCTTTGCTACCGCTCTGTGTGAAATCGTCGGCTGTTATCTACCGTGGCTATGGCTCAAGCGCGGAGCAACGCCGCTGCTGCTGATCCCCACCGCCCTGGCGCTGGCGCTATTCGTCTGGCTCCTGACGCTCCATCCGGCCGCCAGCGGCCGGGTATATGCCGCCTACGGTGGGGTGTACGTTTGTACCGCATTGCTCTGGCTGCGGGTCGTTGATGGGGTCAAATTAACCCATTATGACTGGGCGGGCGCGGCAATCGCCCTGTGCGGCATGCTAATCATCGTGGCGGGGTGGGGACGGGCCTAAGCCCGTCATGTGTGATCCCTGCCGCTTTTTTCAACCCTAATTCTTGTATGGTAGTCGACCTGTTGCCTTACTTATCAGACATCCTATTTCATATGACTCTGTAAGGAACAACGATGGCTATCGAGACTCTTGCCGCCCGGACCGGGGCGACGCCGTTACGCATCCGTCGGGTGCAGAAGATCACCCTGACGCTGCTGTTTATCGCCGGTATCGTCAACTTTCTTGACCGCTCTTCGCTGAGCGTCGCCGGGGAGGCGATACGCGCCGACCTGGGCCTTAGCGCCACCGAGTTTGGGGTGCTGCTCTCCGCCTTTTCGCTCTCCTACGGCTTCGCGCAACTGCCCTCCGGTATTTTGTTGGATCGCCTGGGACCACGGATTGTGCTGGGCGCCGGGCTGATTTTCTGGTCCGCGATGCAGGCCCTGACCGGGATGGTCAATTCGTTCTCGCATTTTATTCTGCTGCGCATTGGCCTCGGGATCGGCGAAGCGCCGTTTATGCCAGCCGGCGTGAAATCGATCAACGACTGGTATGCGCAAAGAGAGCGCGGCACGGCGGTGGGAATATTCAACTCCTCGACGGTGCTGGGCCAGGCTATCGCCCCGCCGGCCCTGGTCATCATGCAGTTGGCCTGGGGTTGGCGAACGATGTTTGTGGTGATTGGTTTAGCCGGGATCGTGGTCGGCCTGTGCTGGTATGTGGGCTACCGTAACCGTCGGCTGTTTACCCTGCAGGAGGAGGAGCAGTATCTGGCCAGTGAGGAGGCGGCCCGCCCGGCGCTGAAGTTTAGCGAATGGCTGGCTCTGTTTAAACGGCGGACTACCTGGGGGATGATCCTCGGCTTTTCCGGTGTGAACTACACCGGCTGGCTGTATATCGCCTGGTTGCCCGGCTATTTGCAGGCGCAGCAGGGGTTAAGCCTGGCCCGTACCGGCTGGGTGGCGGCGATCCCGTTTCTTGCCGCGGCGGTGGGGATGTGGGTCAACGGCCTGGTGGTCGATGCCCTGGCGCGCAGAGGCTACGATCAGGCGAAAACCCGCAAAACGGCGATTGTTATCGGTCTGGTGCTGTCGGCGCTGGGCACCTTGCTGGTGGTGCAATCGTCCACGCCAGCCCAGGCGGTGGCTTTTATCTCCATGGCGCTGTTTTGCGTTCATTTTGCCGGGACGTCCGCCTGGGGGCTGGTGCAGGTAATGGTGGCGGAGCATAAAGTGGCTTCGGTGGCGGCGATCCAGAACTTCGGCAGCTTTGTGTTTGCCTCCTTCGCGCCGATCGTGACCGGCTGGGTAGTGGATACGACTCACTCTTTCAATCTGGCGCTGGTGATCGCCGCCGGGGTGACCTTTGCCGGGGCGCTGTGCTATTTCTTTATCGTCAAAACTCGCATCGATTAACAACGCTCGGCGATTCGTCAACAGCAGGCCCGCAGGGACGCGCGGCCGCCATGTTCTTCTCCTCCCGTTACCTGCGCTATCCTGTCACTGCGGCGATTGCAGCCACGTGCCCCGTGCTTTATCAGGCGAGATCTTCTTGTATGGTAGTTGACAGAAATCAAAGATGTTATACCAATTGCGTGAGATGGTTGAGGCACAAAGGCATTCTCCTCGAGAGTTCTCCCCGAGAATGGTTGATGGGCTACATAACAACGAGAGTCATCATGGAAAACACCCTCTTAACCGCTAACGCCACGCTGCCGACCTACGATCGCAGCGCACTGATCCCCCGTATCGTTCATCTTGGTTTTGGCGCGTTTCATCGCGCTCATCAGGCTGTGTATGCCGATATACTGGCCAGCGAGCACGGCAGCGACTGGGGCTACACCGAAGTTAATCTGATTGGCGGCGAGCAGCAGATCGCCGATCTCCAGCAGCAGGATCTGCTGTATACCGTCGCCGAAATGTCCGCCGACGCCTGGACCGCGCGCGTGGTTGGTGTGGTGAAGCAGGCGCTGCACGCCGGGGTTGATGGTCTCGAAGCGGTGCTGGCGGCGATGTGTCAGCCACAGGTGGCCATTGTCTCCCTGACGATTACTGAGAAAGGCTATTGCCATTCGCCAGCCAGCGGCGAACTGCAGCTCGATCACCCGCTGATCGCCGCCGATCTGCATAACCCGCACCAGCCAAAATCGGCGGCGGGGGTAGTGGTGGAGGCCTTATCTCGCCGCCGGGCGGCCGGCCTGCCTGCTTTTACCGTGATGTCCTGCGATAACATGCCGGAAAATGGTCACGTGATGCGCAACGTCGTCTGCGCCTACGCCCGGGCTTTAGACGAGGATCTTGCCGCATGGATAGAGCAGAATGTCACCTTTCCGTCGACGATGGTGGACCGGATTGTCCCGGCGGTGACTGCCGAAACCCTCGATAAAATTACCCAGCTGACCGGGGTGCGCGACCCGGCCGGGGTGGCCTGCGAACCTTTCCGTCAGTGGGTGATTGAGGATAACTTTGTTGCCGGACGTCCGCAGTGGGAGAAAGCGGGAGCGGAACTGGTCGCCGACGTGGTGCCTTTCGAAGAGATGAAGCTGAGAATGCTCAACGGTAGCCATTCGTTCCTCGCTTATCTCGGCTATCTGGCCGGTTATCAGCATATCAACGACTGTATGCAGGACGATAACTACCGTCGCGCGGCGCTGTCGTTGATGCTGGACGAACAGGCACCAACGCTGAAGGTGCTGGGGGTGGATCTGTCACGCTATGCCAGTTTGCTGATTGACCGTTACTGCAATCCGGCACTGAAGCACCGCACCTGGCAGATAGCCATGGACGGCAGCCAGAAGTTGCCCCAGCGCATGCTGGACTCCATACGCTGGCATCTGGTGCATCAGCGTGATTTTACACTGCTGGCGCTGGGCGTGGCAGGGTGGATGCGTTACGTTGGCGGCGTTGACGATGCGGGCCAGTCAATCGAGATATGCGACCCGTTGTTGCCGGTTATCCAGCAAGCGGTGGCTGCCAGCGCCGATGGCGAAGCGCGAGTCAAAGCGCTGCTGGGTATTGAGGCTATTTTCGGCGTCGAACTGCCGCAGGAGTCACGCTTTGTCACGGCGGTGACCCGCGCCTACTTAGCGCTGCAGCGGCAGGGGGCTAAAGCTACCGTCGCCGCGTGGGCCGCCGCGCAATAATCTTTTTCCGGTGTCGGTCCCGGGGTCGACACCGGCTCTTCAGTTATTTCTACGATACTCCGCTGATGTCTATTTTTTGCTAGCGATCGGTTTTAGCAGACGCAGAATATGATCGAACGCAATGTCTATACATAACTCTATATTTCCCTGATTTACTGAAGATAATTAGCTGTTATTTTTCCGAACAATGACTGGTATTTCACCGCAATAATGGCATAGTTAAGTTAATGAAAAAGAACTTTCTCTGCAAAAGGAGTACGGGCCATGTATAAAAAAATTTTATTGCCTGTTGATGTCTTTGAAATGGATTTAAGCGATAAAGCGGTGCGTCACGCGGAATTTCTCGCTTCGGCCGAAAATGGCGAGATCACCTTGCTCAACGTTCTGCCGAACAGCAGCCGTTCGCTATTGCGCGGTTTTACGGCGGATATTCGTAAGTTTGAAGCCTATATGGAAGAAGAGTCGGAGAAAAAAATGCGCGAGGTGGCGCGACTGTTCGCCATCCCCATGACGCGGATCCATACCCGCGTAGTCTTTGGCAACGTGCGTGACGAAATTCTGGCTATCAGTAACAACGAAGAGTTCGATGTCATTGTGATTGGTTCCCGCAAACCAGGGATCTCCACCCATCTGCTGGGCTCCAACGCCGAGTCAATTCTGCGCTACGCCAAAACGCCGGTATTGGTCGTTAGATAATCCCTTCAATGACGACGGCTGCGTCGGCCATGCCGGCAGCCGTCTGACTCTTATTCTTCACTAAACCAGTCGCGGTTCTCCTGGCGAATCAGCAGTACGGATTCGCTGATTTCATGCAAATGGATACTCATGGCTTTTTCTACCGCCTCGGCATCGCGTTTTTCCAGCGCGGTGAAAATCTCATGATGCTGGCGCAGAAGCATCTCCGGAGAGGTGACATGGTCCAGACTCATATAGCGGACGCGATCGATGGCGGCTTTAATATTTTCCACTGTCTCCCAGGCCAGCTGACAGTCGGCGATAATCGACAGCTTCTGGTGAAATTCATCATCGAGCAGGAAAAAGTCGTTTAACTGCTGCCGATCAACAGCAATACGCTGCTGGTGAAGATTCTGTTCCAGCTGATAAAGTTGCTCTTCGTTAATCATGCCGGCGGCACGGCGAACCACCGCGCACTCAATCGCCTGGCGGACGAAGCAACCATTACGCACCTGCGACAATGAGATTTTATTGACGTAGCTACCGCGCTGGGGACGAATCTGGATAAGTCCGTTTTCCGCCAGCTTAATGAAGGCTTCGCGCACCGGCTGACGAGACACCGCAAAACGCACGGAGACTTCTTTCTCCGACAGCGGTGTACCAGGCGGGATCAGGCAGTGAACGATATCCCGGCGGAGGATGCGATAAATTTGCTGATTGACGGGTTGCGTCGGATTCAGTTGCGATTCTGCGGCCATTGATGGTTACTTTTTAGGGGGTTATGCGCACTATTTTACGCGTTTTTTGCGTTTCCGCCCATACCCGGCCCGCAGGCCGGGTGGCTGACGGTTAGCCCTGACGGTGAACGCTGAGTCCGGCAAAGCTCTGACTCACCGGCATCATCTCCAGGGTGTTGATGTTGACATGTTTCGGCAGGGTGGCGACCCACCAGACCGCCTCGGTCACATCTTCCGGCGTTAGCGCTTGGGTATTTTCGTAAGCTTTTTCGGCTTTAGCGTCATCGCCCTTAAAGCGGACGTTAGAAAACTCGGTGCCGCCCACCAGACCCGGCTCGATGTCGGTCACGCGCACCGCGGTGCCGTGCAGGTCGGTACGAAGATTGAGGCTAAACTGACGGACAAAGGCTTTGGTCGCCCCATAGACGTTTCCGCCGGCGTAAGGCCAGCTGCCTGCCGTAGAGCCGATATTGATGATATGGCCGCGATTGCGCTCCACCATCCCCGGCAGCACGGCGCGGGTCATGTACACCAGCCCTTTATTATTGGTGTCGATCATATCTTCCCAGTCTTCCACACTGGCGCGGTGCGCCGGCTCCAGACCAAGCGCCAGGCCGGCGTTGTTCACCAGCACATCGATAGCCTGCCACTCGGCGGGCAGGTCAGCAATCAGCGTCTCAATGGCGGCGCGGTTGCGGACGTCAAGTTGCGCGATATAAAGGTTATCGCCCAGCTCGTCTTTCAGCGTCTTCAGGCGCTCTTCACGACGACCGGTGGCAATCACTTTATGACCGTTAGCGATAAAACGGCGAGTAATACTTTCACCAAAACCGGCGGTGGCGCCGGTGACCATGATAATCATCTTACTGTTCCTCAACGCTTTTTGTGTTTTCATACCATAGCACGCACAGGCGGCGACCGGTAACGGAAATCATTGCGACCCCTTAAGGAGAGGCCTAATCTTACAGCATTAGCCTGTACAGGAGAGAAAGATGTCCGAACGAAACCCCTTTTTTAGCGTCAGTACGTTGCCTTACCAGGCGCCGCCGTTCGATGTGATTGACGACAGCCACTATCGCCCGGCGTTTGATGAGGGCGTCCGGCAGCAGCGGGCCGAAATTCGCGCTATTATCGACAATCCGCAGCCGGCCAGTTTCGCCAACACGCTCGAGGCGCTGGAGCAGAGTGGTCAGCTGCTGGCGCGGGTGACGCGGGTCTTTTTCGCCATGGCTGGCGCCCATACCAATCCTTATATTCAATCACTGGATGAACAATTTTCCGCCGAACTCGCCGAGCTGGGGAATGACATCTGGCTTAATGCGGCCTTGTTTCAGCGCGTGAACAGCGTCTACGAGCAGCGCGACGCGCTGGCGCTGGACAGCGAGTCCTATCGTCTCCTGACCCTGACGTGGCAACGTTTTGTTCACGCCGGGGCGACGCTGGCTCCCGAGCAGCAGGCGGCGCTGCGCACACTGAACACCGAAGCGGCTACGCTGCAAAGTCAGTTCCAGCAGCGACTGCTGGGAGCGGCAAAAAGCGGCGGCCTGGTGGTTGATTACCGGCATCAACTGGCTGGCCTGAGCGATGAGGAGATAGCGGCGGCGGCTGACGCAGCGCGTGAAAGAGGGCTTAGCGACCGCTGGTTGCTGACGCTGACCAATACCACCCAGCAGCCGCAGCTGCTTGCGCTGCGCGACCGGCAAACGCGGGAGAATCTCTTCGCCGCCGGCTGGACCCGCAATCAGCAGGGCGATGAGCATGATACGCGTGACCTGGTACTGCGGCTGGCGGCGATCCGCGCGCAGCAGGCTGAGCTGTTGGGCGCCGCTGATTACGCCAGCTGGGCGCTGACCGATCAAATGGCGGCTTCCCCGGCGGAGGCATTGGGCTTTATGCGCCGGATAGCGCCGGCGGCGCGGGCGCGGGCGGAACGAGAGCTGGCGGACATCCAGCAGGTGATCGACAACGAAGGCGGGGGTTTTCGCGCGACGGCATGGGACTGGCTTTACTACAGCGAGCAGGTGCGGCGGGCTGCCTATGCCATTGATGACGCGCAGCTCAAACCCTATTTTGCCCTCGAGCGGGTGCTGCACGACGGCGTCTTCTGGACGGCAACGCAGCTCTTTGGGCTGCGCTTTGTTGAGCGCTTCGATATACCGGTCTATCACCCGGATGTGCGGGTCTGGGAGATCTTCGATCACAACGGCGAAGGGATGGCGCTGTTTTACGGTGACTACTACGCTCGTGACTCAAAGAGCGGCGGCGCATGGATGGATGTGTTTGTCGAACAGTCGACTCTGCGCGCGCAGCGCCCGGTTATCTACAATGTCTGCAACTACGTCCGTCCGCAGGCAGGGCAGAGCGCGCTGCTGTCGTGGGATGAGGTGATCACCCTGTTTCATGAGTTCGGCCATACCCTGCATGGGCTGTTCGCCAGCCAGCGCTACGCCAGTCTCTCGGGGACCAATACGCCGCGCGATTTTGTCGAATTTCCTTCGCAGATCTTCGAACACTGGGCCAGCCAGCCGCAGGTGTTTGCCCACTACGCGAAGCACTACCAGTCCGGGGAGCCGATGCCGCAAGCGCTACGCGACAATATGTTGCGTGCGGCAACCTTCAATAAAGGGTACGACATGAGCGAGCTATTGGCTGCTGCGTTACTCGATATGCGGTGGCATAGCCTGTCGACCTCGGCATTACCGGAGGAGGTGGACGCGTTTGAGCAGCTGGTGCTTCGGGAAGAGAACCTGGATCTGGCGGCGGTCCCCCCGCGCTATCGCAGCAGCTATTTCTCCCATATCTTCGGCGGCGGCTATGCGGCAGGCTATTACGCCTATCTGTGGACCCAGATGCTGGCCGACGACGGCTATCAATGGTTCGTGGAGCAGGGCGGTTTGACCCGTGAGAACGGTCAGCGTTTCCGTGAGGCGATTTTATCACGCGGGAACAGCACTGATTTAGCTGAACTTTATCGCCAGTGGCGCGGGCACGATCCGCAGATTGAGCCGATGCTGAAAAATCGCGGGTTGAGTGCGTAGGGCAATTTTAGTCTGACAAGATAACCGGGCGCGCTGCCCGGTTTTTTGTCTGATCTAGTCGTAACCTTATATTTCTTTTACCTCACGCTGCCTAAATCTTTATCGCTCTCTCTCCCTTTAAGCATTAGCGTGGCTTCTTCGATACGAATGAAGCGCCCGGAATCATCTATTTCAGCGAACATATAAACTTCCATGTCCACCTCTTCTCCGCTGCGCCTGGTGCACAGAACGCGATGCCTTGTGGCATAAAGATTCCCGTTACGAAGTTCGTCATGTAACTCAATTTTAGCGAAGGCGATAATTTCCCGGAGTCTACGCGCATGCTGAGCAAAGCCATCTAATCCTTCCCACTTGTTATCAGTACGCTGCCGAAAACCGGGACTAAAATAGCGACTGAGTATCCGATCCAGTGGTATCTGTTGGTGGTTGATAATGTCATCCAATACCCTAGTAATAGTAATCATTTTGATGGTTAGTCCTCTGTGAAAGTGATGAATACTTTACAATCGACTAACTGGCTTCAGTACGGTATAAAAGACATTAAACACCTCAAACACGCCAATATGCACGATCCATTGATTCCATTCGAACCGGTGTTTTCACCCCAGGGACCCACTTTACTCGTCGCGGTACGTCAGTCTGAGGTAATACGGGAGACTCCACGCCACCATCACAGCTGTGGGCAGTTAATCGGTGCCATACGTGGGCTACTTACGGTCGATGGCGGTGATTGTCGCTGGGTGGTACCGGCAACACATGCCGTCTGGATACCGCCAGGTGTTCCGCACGGCCTGCGCTCGCACGGTCCATATTCAGGATGGAGTGTTTATGTTTCTGCCAAAGCCTGTGGCGAGCTACCTGATAAGCCATCTGTTCTCTCAATGACAAATCTGCTGCGTGAAGCGATAACGCGAGCGGCTGCATGGCAAGGTGTAGAGCTTACTGCGTCCCAAAAACGTTTAGCTGGCGTTATTCTTGATGAAATTGGTTCCCTTCCCAGGGTTAATCTTGGGCTCCCAATGCCGCAAGATAGCCGATTGCTCAGAATCGCGCAGGCGCTGTCAGCAAACCCGGACGACGGGCGCAGGTTGGAAGAATGGGCAGCCTGGGCCGGCATGTCATCACGCACGCTCACGCGACGATTCCGAGCCGAAACGGGTTTTAGCTTCAATGAATGGCGACAGCGGATACGCTTACTCAGGGCTCTTGAGCTTCTGGCTGCCGGCAAGCCAGTGACGGCGATAGCGCTGGATCTGGGATATGACAATGTGAGTGCCTTCATAGCCTTGTTCCGTCGGATGTTCGGCACTACTCCAGGGCGGTATAAAATTTAATTATCTCTTCGCTGAATATGATGCGTTATCCGCCGCTTTGATTACGTTTGTCATGGGCTGAGAGGGGCAAGTAATTCGGGCCCCTGATTTTTCACATTGCCGACCGCCAGCGTTACCGGGTGCCAGGTAAAATCGTCGGCGGAAACGGCTCCGTCGCTGGCAATCTCCGCCGCTTCCGCGCCGGTGACATCCTGCCTCATCCATTCGCGGGCGGCTTCAGGCGTCAGGACCAACGGCCGACGGTCATGAATATCGACAAGACCGCGATCGGCGGCGGCCGTCACGATCAAGAATCCTTCGGCATGGTCCCCACGTTCGAACGGAGTCCGACCAATCGCGGCCATAAAAATTGGCTGGTCATCCTTACGCTGGATAAAGTATGGCTGCTTTTTATTTCCTTCCTTTTTCCACTCAAACCAGCCGTCGGCGAAGCAGATCGCCCGTCCGTGCTCCCACAGCGGCTTGAACATCCTGCTGGAGGCTGCAGTCTCAACCCGGGCATTAATCAGCGGCGGTTTATCCCACCATCCTGGCGCATAGCCCCAGTAAACGGCATCGAGATGGAGTTGCTCATCGCGTTCATTGAGGAGTAAAACTTTTGTCCCGGGCGCGACGTTATAGCGCCCGATAGGCGCCGGGTCCCAGGCAATATCTCGTTCGGCCGCTTCCACGAGATGCGCCAGGTATTCCTCCCGGCTTTGCGCTTGCGCAAAACGTCCGCACATAGCCACCTCCAGCGTGATGTCTGACTAACAGTATAGAACAGCTGCAAGACGGTGTTTTCACCTGCCCAAATACCACGCTCCTTCCACGTCAGTAGACCATTATTTCAGGCCGTCATCTTGCCTGACGTCGCGACAGTACACGCTGGGCGTTAGGCCTGGCATTGTCCGTTTATGCTTCATCGTTATTACCCTAACGCCTGTCTGATAAAGGAAATCGTTTTTACTCTTTTTATTATCTTTCAGAATTATCGCACGGAGTTTTACCTTTGTCTGAAATGGTTGTCGCTGGGTTGTATTTGAAAACATCCACCCCTTATTATTTAAAAAATCATCTTTATCTTTTAAAAGGTTGTTATGAGTAACTTACTATTATTAGTCCTGGCGGTGGTGTTATTGTTTACATCTTTGTTTTTTGGCCTGTCCTATGTTAGAGAAAGAAGAAAAATGAAGATGCGCTTTAATAAATTCCGACGTTAACCGATCCTTCCTGCGGAAAGCGCAAGAGCAACAGATGAGAATCTCGTTAACTCTTGTTTGGTAGCTATTTGGAATTTTTTCATAATATTGATTTTGTGAGAGAAGACCGTCTTATGGCTGATGCCCAGTTCTTGCGCTATCTGCTGATTGTTCATTCCCGTTCTGATCGCATCGATAATATAAAGTTGTGATTTGGTCAAGGTTAACCGAGGGCATTTGACACAGCGTCTGCTGTCTTTTTCCAGCCCACCGCAACTAGATGTTGTCGACTCCGTCAGACGTTTTGCAATCTGATTTTTTACGCGGCGCAAGTCGCTGTTCATGCTGATAAAAGTGGCATCGCGTAGACAAAGTGGTAACTGTTCAACCTGCAAAGCGCTGTCGGTGGCGACGAAAATAAAAATAGACGTGTGCGGAGGAAGTTTTTTGAAAAACGGGTGGCATAGATAATGTTCACCAGCGGCCATTTCTGTGAACAGCATATCAATCGGACCTAATATATCTGTGGAACAGTCCACAACGGAATACGGTTCACGGATGTGTTCTTCTTTCGCGATCTCGCTAAGCAGTTCGCAAATTCCGCGATTAAGAAATATGTTTTCAGTGTTAATTAAAATATCAGGCATAGTCATGGCGATCGTGAAAGTTGTCATGCATTTAAAGTGGAGAACATTAAATGCGTATGCCTTTAGGATATTTCTAATAATCAACAAATGCAATAAGTCTAATTTTGGACTTTGAGCTGGCGAGTAAAATTAATGGTATATTAATCAATGGCTTATTTTTTAGCGTTGCGCGGGCATGACCGCTAATTTGGCACAAACTGCTTAAATTGCTTATATTGCATGCGTTAATTCTGGTCTCAAATATATTAATCAGAGTTACTTATTCACTGTATGAATTGCTTTTTCAAAAATACCTTTTGCAGGCGCGGGTCCTTGAGGAGATTGCGCTTGAGCGAAACCTGGGGTGGTCATTGATAAAAAGGGGCGGGGTAGACCCGCCGCTGCGGAGGGTGAACAGCAACGGCGTACAACAGAATCAGTTATCAGGATTGTTGGAAATGCTTTTCCACACCATTCCCAGGCCGATCAACATCGACGCGAAGAGGGCGAACAGGGTGGTTGAGATAAAAATGCTGGTCATGGCGGTGCCTCAGAAAGTGCGTATGCAGATCATTAGGCACGGTGTCGGATGAAAGGTTCCTTACCCGGCCGGGTATATTTTCACCAGCGGCGTCCGGTTGACGGCAACAAGGCGAATGCCACGTCGAAGCGCCGCTGTTGGCAAGGGGACCCTGACAGGCAGCCGGGTTGCTAACCGCGCTGTTCAAGGGGAGAATACACGACGGCAAAGGGGGAGCGATTCGGACGTTGACATCCCCTTAAACAAGTTATATATACATGTCGCTTCTGTTTATTGAATGTTAAACAGCATCAGTTATGGGACTCAGAAGCGCCACAGCCCCCGCCGTCGGGCGGGGGTAACTTCGCCACCGGCATGCTTATTTTTAACTGAGGCTGGCGAAGAAAAAATTTTTATTTCGGGTCTTGAAAAACGCGCCTTAGATATTATTTTATATAGCGGACAAGCAATGCTTGCCTTTATGTTGAGCTTTTGAATGGATATTCAGGAGGTTAATTATGGCACTCAAAACCTTGTCAGCACTCCCGGTATTTGCTGATTCTCTTTTTGCCGATCGCTTTAATCGTATTGACCGTCTTTTCAGCCAGTTAACGGGCGATACGCCGGTGGGCACTTTACCGGCTTATGATTTACAGAAAGTCGACGACAGCAATTTCCTGCTCAGCGTCAGCGTGCCTGGCTGGAAAGATGATGAGCTGGAAATAGAAACCGTAGGGGGGAATCTGCATATTTCCGGGAAACGCCAGGAAACCGATGCCTCGACAGACAGCGGTGAACGCTGGATTTATAAAGGTATCCGCCGCGCTAATTTCCAGCTCAGTTTCTCTCTTCCTGAACACGCCCAAATTAATCAGGCGCAGCTGGATAGCGGCATCTTAAAAATAGCCATCCACCAGGAGATCCCGGAGAGCGAAAAACCGCGTAAAATTGCGATCGAGAATCAGGGGCGCGTGATAGAACATAAAGTTTGATTCACCGTTGTTCCGAGGATGTTACCTTAAAGGCCCGCCCTGCGGGCCTTTATCCTTTCTCCCTGAAAATATAAATGGCCCCCCGACGACAAAGAAATCGATATGCTATTCTGTTAACAGACGCAGTGAGTCTGCTATTTCTTTCAATTTCGGCGAGGAGGAAGAATGACTGACGAGATCGATAGCGACGCAAACAATACGCATGAACTAACCGCTGAAGTGGCTCGGGCGCTGATCGCGCGCGGTTGGCGACTGACCACGGCGGAGTCCTGCACCGGAGGGAATCTGGCGGCAGCGCTCTGTGCCCAGGCGGATACCGCGGCATTTTATGATACCGGCGTAGTGACCTTCAGCGATGAAGCCAAGCGCAACGTGCTGCAGGTTCGCGCGGAAACCCTGGCGGTACACAGCGCCGTCAGCGAAGCCTGCGTTCAGGAGATGTCCTCTGGTATTCTGGCGCTCGCCGGGGCCGATATCGCCATCGCCGTCAGCGGCTACGCCGGACCGGAGGGCGGGGAAGATGGTACCCCCGCCGGCACGGTATGGTTTGCCTGGAATTTTCGCGGCCAGACTGAAACCAAACGGATGTGCTTTGCCGGCGACTGTGAGACCGTGGTGGCGAAAGCGGTACGATATGCCCTGGCGGCGCTGAGCGAAAAGCTTGCCCACTGGCAGTGACGATGCCCGGGGGCGCGGCCTTACAGGTCCATTGCCTGGCGCGCTACCGGCCAGCAGATCTCGCCGATGCCGTTAAGGCAGGGTCGGGAAAAGAGAAAGCCCTGAAACAGGCGTATGCCCACCGACTGCAGCCAGCACCACTCCTCCAGGGTTTCGACACCTTCAGCCACCACCGTAATGCCAAGATCCTCGCAGCAGCGGACGACCGAGGCGACAATCGCCTGTTTGGTGCCGCTAATATGGATATCGCGCACCAGTTCCGCATCCACTTTGATTTTATCAGGCTGAAAACGGGTCAGTAACGACAGGCCGGAATAACCTGCGCCAAAGTCGTCGATGGCCAGCTTCATGCCCGCGACGCGCAGGGCTTTGAGCACCTTGCGGAACTGGTCGAAGCAGGTGATCACTTCTGTCTCGGTGACCTCGATCAGTACCTGATCCGGTCTGAGGCCGGCCGCCAGCAGGCTGTCCATCAGCCAGCCTACGGCGTCAGGGTGGTGATACAGCGATCCGGGCAACAGGTTAATCGCCAGCTGATGTTTCCCGAGCGGCAGCTGGCCGGCGAGAGCGAATGCATACGCTTTGCTTTCAAGATCAAAACGGTAGCGATCCTCCGCCGCAATGGCGGCAAACATTTCCACGGGAGAGCCGCCGGTTGGGCTGCGGATCAGAGCCTCAAAGGAAGAAACTCGCTTTTTAGCCGGCTCGACAATAGCCTGCAGAGCAAACTGGCAAGGTTGACCGGGCAGGTGCTGCGGCGCGGCCGTACCTGACGCGGGCATCATCATCCAGCGAGAGGGCTGCAGCGGCTCGGGCAGGCAATAGCGGCCGCCGTCGGCAATGAAGGCGCTAAGCAGCCGGAACATCCGGTCGTTGACCGGTTCGGTGACCCCAAACGTGCTAAAGCGCAGAATTTCCTCCAGCGCGCCATCGGTTTCAAACAGCCGGAGATCCAGTATGCGCATTCCGGTGCCGTGAAAACGTCGATAGGCTGAGTAATCGCGCATCAGCTCCACTACGTCGCGATGACGCGGGTCGCTTTGGATTTCGCTGAACAGCGACTCAAGTGCCTCCTCAGTCCCTTCCAGGACCTGGAAAAACTGCAGGCCGTTAAACAGCAGAATGCCGGTGATGCCAAGGGGCAAATTTTTACTGCTGGCGCGATGGACTAAAGCGTCGAGATCGACGGGCGGGCGGTCAGGATGAACCTGGCTGCGGTAAATCAGGGTGGTTAGCATAGTTGTTACGATCGCTCCCGCGGCATAAGAACATCCGCGCTCAGCATGCAAGATGAGTATGACCTGACCCTAAAGGAGGGCGAGGCTGATATGTACAAACATTCAACCAACCGTGATGTCCGCTACGCGGAACGCGAGCTTCACTTTGTGATTCCCTTCACTGTACAGGGAATTACACATTTGGCTATCTTTTTCTCATCCTCAATGCAAAAAGACGCTAACAGGCCTCTCATTCCCTCCTCAGACACTGGCGCTGCGTCTTATTTTACCTGTTAATATTCGCTACCAGGAATTATCCTACCATTCTATTTCCCACTCTCAAAAATGAGGCGCTGGTCTTGCCTGAATATAATCGAGTGAATATTATCACTCTAAATTAAATCCTTTTGTAAGGTTTGATATGAGCGACTTCTTTATTATTTTGTGTCTGATTTTATGTCCCATCATTTCTTTTATGGAGTGGCTTTTCCTATATTCAGGAAAGGCGCAAGAGACGGTATGTTTTCCGTTCCAGAAGATGATTGTTTGACAGAATAAAATGACGAGTTGTATCAGCGTTTGGCGAGCAGTTGCACAAGGTTGTTAAACTGCTGACGGCTATTCAAATTAAATTTACTCATAATATTCTTTTTATGTGAATGAATCGTTTTGTGACTAATATTTAGCGCAGCGGCGACTTCATGCGGGCTCAGGCCAATACTGAACGCGTAAATGACTTTGGTTTGCGCGTCGCTGACCGACCTGCAGGCGCAATTAATGCAACGCCGCAGACGATTGAACGGCGGGTCTTGCCGCGGTAGCAGCGGACGTTCAATGGCGTTAGCTATCTCATCTTTCAGCCGCTGAACGCGAGCGTGAGGCGGCATAAATACCGCATGCTGCAGACAATTCGGTAAACCCTCATCTACGGTAGCGTGTTCATTGTCCGGGAAAATAAAAAGCGTATATTGTTCCGGGGCATGCTGAAAAAGATCCTGGCACAAGTACCACTCCCCCGCGACCATTTCCGTGAATATCACATCAGCTTGCGCCATCGATCCTGCATCCCATTGTTGAGAAAACTGATAGTGTGGCCGCCCGGCGGCCTTCATCGCTTCATCAACCAGTTCAGCAATAGCGACTCGCAAATAGTGATTTTTTATATTGAACAAAAAATTAGTCATATAACTTCCCTGTGGGCATTAAAAAACATATCTGGATAAATTAAAGAATATAATGATGATGCAGGTACTATTTTTAGCCGTGGTAATCTAAGGGATGTTTTCCATTAATGCAATATCTGGTGGGGAAAGTGAGATAACGGTATATTGATATGCGAAAGTTCCTAATAAACAAAACCTTAAGCATATATTTGTAACTATTTAAAGCCGTTTGCTGTTTTTTTATTTTTGCGATGCATAAAAAGCTTAGTGATAGCCGCGCTCTGTTGTTAA
>OIEW01000184.1_pt1 | contig 20519 bp, 17 predicted proteins | sample 1581891 | NCBI WGS metagenome assembly OIEW01 (sample SAMN07977758, study PRJEB24534) | human gut metagenome
GTGTTCCTCACACCGGCACAGCTGGCGATGCTCCTTGAAGGTATCGACTGGCGGCAGCCTAAAAGACTGCTTACGTCCCTGACTATGTTGTAAGCCTCTTTATCCTGGTCGACGCTGAATGAGCCTGGTAATATACCCGGTATGAGCAGCTCACTTCCTGACGATATCAATGCACTGAAACGTCTCCTTGCCGAACAGGAGGCGCTGAACCGTGCCCTGCTGGAAAAGCTGAACGAGCGTGAACGCGAAATAGACCATCTGCAGGCACAGCTGGATAAGCTGCGCCGGATGAACTTCGGCAGCCGCTCCGAAAAAGTCTCCCGTCGTATCGCACAGATGGAAGCTGACCTGAAGGCACTTCAGAAAGAAAGTGATACCCTTACCGGTCGGGTTGACGACCCGGCCGTGCAGCGCCCGCTGCGTCAAACCCGCACCCGCAAACCGTTCCCCGAATCACTCCCCCGCGATGAAAAACGACTACTGCCGGCAGCGTCATGCTGCCCGGAATGTGGAGGCTCGCTGAGCTATCTGGGTGAGGATGCCGCCGAACAGCTGGAGCTGATGCGCAACGCCTTCCGGGTTATCCGGACTGTACGTGAAAAGCATGCCTGTACTCAGTGCGATGCCATCGTGCAGGCCCCCGCGCCTTCACGGCCCATCGAGCGGGGTATCGCAGGACCGGGGCTGCTGGCCCGCGTGCTGAGTTCAAAGTATGCAGAGCACACCCCGCTGTACCGCCAGTCTGAAATATACGGCCGCCAGGGTGTGGAGCTGAGCCGCTCACTGCTGTCGGGCTGGGTGGATGCGTGTTGCCGGCTACTGTCACCGCTGGAAGGGGCGCTTCAGGACTATGTGCTGACTGACGGTAAGCTCCATGCTGATGACACGCCTGTCCCGGTGCTGTTGCCAGGCAATAAGAAAACGAAGACCGGGCGGTTATGGACCTACGTTCGTGACGACCGTAACGCCGGGTCAACGCTGGCGCCGGCGGTGTGGTTCGCTTACAGCCCGGACAGAAAAGGCATCCATCCGCAGACCCATCTTGCGGGGTTCAGTGGTGTACTGCAGGCGGATGCATACGCTGGGTTCAACGAGCTGTACCGGGATGGTCGGATAACGGAAGCCGCCTGTTGGGCTCACGCCCGCCGTAAAATCCACGATGTGCACGTTCGCACCCCGTCAGCCCTGACGGAGGAAGCGCTGAAACGGATCGGCGAACTGTACGCCATCGAGGCAGAGATAAGGGGAATGACGGCGGAGCAGCGCCTTGCCGAACGTCAGTTGAAAACGAAACCGCTGCTGAAATCCCTGGAAAGCTGGCTGCGTGAAAAGATGAAAACCCTGTCGCGACACTCAGAACTGGCGAAAGCGTTCGCATACGCCCTGAACCAGTGGCCGGCGCTGACGTACTATGCAGATGATGGCTGGGCTGAGGCGGACAATAACATCGCTGAAAATGCGCTGCGGATGGTCAGTCTGGGCCGCAAAAACTACCTGTTCTTCGGTTCGGATCATGGAGGAGAGCGGGGAGCGCTGCTGTACAGCCTGATCGGGACGTGCAAACTGAACGGAGTGGAGCCAGAAAGCTACCTCCGCTATGTCCTTGACGTCATAGCCGACTGGCCGATAAACCGGGTCGGCGAACTGCTCCCCTGGCGCGTAGCACTGCCGACTGAATAACACATCCCCGTCAATACGGTTCTTGCTGCACGCTTACTATCAAGCTCGCAACGGAATATGGCAAAACGCAGCTGAACATGGGGCACCTGGTCAATGGCCAGCGTGAAAAACGCGGGGCCGGTTTTGAACTGCGAACGGATGAGTATGGCGCAGTCCGTGCGGCAAAAGGGCTGTTCCTGACGGCGGATGAACAGGCCAAAGCCCAGGGGCCGGTACTGGAAATGGCCCCTGCCATTAATCAGATTAACCAGGCGAACAGCCAGATGCAGGCCCTGAACAGCGCCGCCGAAGCCGCCGGAGCCCTGATCTGCGACATCAATACCCAGATAAATTTTGTGACCGACAAAATCAAAGACCTCCAGTCTGCGGTCCTGCTGGGGAGTGCGCCGCAGGGGGTGGCACTGACCTCAGGCGAACACCTTCAGCTCAGCAGCACCCGTAACACCATGATCAATGCAGGCCAGCATCTTGATATCGGTGCGATGAAAAATCTGTCGGTAACGGTGGAAAAAGCCCTTGGTCTGTTTGTGCATAAAGAGGGGGCTAAGCTCGTTGCCAACCAGGGAGACATCGAGATTCAGGCTCAACACAACACGATGTCCCTGTTTTCTGAAAAACAGCTGACGGTGACCAGCAGTGAAGATGAAATTATTATCAGCACCCCGGAAACGCTGACGCTGAACGGCGGCGGATCTTACCTGAGGCTGAGTAAGAACGGCATTGAACATGGCTCATCAGGTGAGTTCATTATGAAGACGTCTGACTATCTGGTACCAGGATCGGGCGCAAATCTCCCCAACGAAACACCCAATTTCAGCCTGACGGATATCACTCAGGAAAGCAAAATCAGCAGCAAATCTTTCAATGACTAAGGGCTGATGATGGATCCATTAATTCCTCATATGCGTAATGTGTTTTTATTTGCATTTTTGCTTTGTTTATCAAATTTTACACAGGCATCCGAGCAAACAAGCCCAGAAAACATCGTGTACAATTTTTATAAGTCATATTTGAAAGAAGAATCATCGGACAACGGTCGATTTCTCAGCCAATATGTTTCTGATGAGTTAATGAAAAGCATTAACGACTCAATGATGTGTAATTATGATTCTGATGATTCAGTGTCGGCAGAAGAACTCGAAGGAAAATGTTCACAAAAGCGCGAATGCAAGCAGTTTAAAGGGCGTTATATTTGTAACTGGCATGGTGCTTGGGTTGATACTGATGTTGATTATTTTACAAAATCACAAGATGTTTATCCTTCATGGAAAGCAAGTATAAGTACCTTTGATGTATATCAGAAAGAGAATGACTCTTCAGTCAACGTTATTTTAGGAGCAGGTTCCGAGCCTAAAGTTAAATTTAATGTTGTGCTAGAAAAAATTGATAGGAAGTGGAAAAACACCAGCGTAACGGAACAATAAGAACGTGGTCATTTTCTAAATTTCTCACCTCGACTACTTATACAAATACCAACATATCTACGGAGAGACGTTCATGTTGAAGAAGATTATTTTTGCTTGCTGCTTATTCTGCGTGGCCAGTATAGCCTCAGCTTCAGCAGACGATAGTTCAATGCCTCGGGAAATTGTTGCAAATTTTTATCATGATTACCTTGTTGCGTCTGAAATGCCTGATATGGAATCAGCTGATAAACTAACTCAAAAAGCTATTTTTGAATATACAACTGAGCATCTCAGAAGTCTGCGGGATAATGATGAATCGGGTGCTGATTATTTTGTCGATGCTCAGGATATTTGTGAAGAATGGAAAGACAGCATTAATGTGGAAACTGTTTCAGAGAATGACCAGGTCGCACAAGTGAAGCTAACATTAGGATATGGTAAGGGTGTATCCCTGTATGCCGTTAACCTGGTTAAAGAAAAAGGGAAATGGTTAATGGATTCTGTTAAGCCCATATCTCATAGTAGTATTTATTGTCCTCGACAAGCAGAGGGAGGAGAATAAATGCTGGACAAGAATGTAGCAGTTAGTGTTTTAAACACTCAAGCCCTGGCCAGAGCGAAAATTAACGCCGAGAATTTTAAAAATGGCATAGATAAAAAGCTTAAATATGGCGAGTCAAAATGTGCCCGCTATGTTAAAAAAGCATTAATCGCTGGAGGGGCATCTGCAAAAAATTCAGGAATTGAATCAGCTAAAAATTATGGCCCATGGCTGCTTGAAAATAACTTTAAAGTTGTGGGTGGCGCTACAACAGTGTGTACTGGCGGTGTATTCACAATTTCTGGTCAGCAAGTGGGGGATGTTGTCGTAATCCAGGCAGCACCACACCATGTGCATGGTCATATGGCGATGTTTAATGGTACACACTGGGTATCTGATTTTGTCCAGGAAAGGGGGTTCTATCCTGCCCAGATATATCGTGATCAAAACATACCCTATACACTTTATCGTTATGGCGATAATACCACATCAGAGCAGAACGCCACGGCTACCCAAAAAGGAAAAATTAAAATTGTCTGGCCGATCCCTTCTAATAACCGGGGAAGTGAGTTCAATAATCAGGAAGAGATCCTCTCTCATGTCGGGGGGGAATCCACCGGGCAGTATATGATTGGCCGTAGCGGGATGTGGCATGGCGGGATCCATATCACGGAAGCAACGACCCCGTGGTGTGCTCTGAGTGGCAAGTCTCCTCTTGAAGCATTAGATTTCCCAGTTCCCTTTAAAGGTGAGCAGGCTGTGCGATGCATGGCTGATGGAGAAGTCGTTGCTTATCGTGTCTGCAAGGATTATCTGACGATTGCATGGGAATCCGGCCCACTGAGCTTTTCCGGTTCGTTTGTTCTGGTTAAACACTTTATTCAACCGGGGGAGAAGGAATCCAGCGGGCTGTATTTCTATACCCTGTATATGCACCTGGCTCCCTATTCAGCCTATAGTGTCAATCAGGCGGAAACCAAGTGGACAGTCCAGGATACGCTTTCTGCCTACGATCCAGAATGGGTCATGACCGCCAGTACCAACAATAAAAGTATCAGTGAAAGCTATCGCAAGGGTACGATCCCAAAAGGATCTATTGTTGAGTGGGATAAAACAGACAGCAGCCTCCATACCGTTGCATTTAATAAGCGAGAGTATGGCCTTGTTACTTTTGTTAGCCTCTCAGAACAGGCGTTGAAAAAGGGCAAGAAAACATCCCTGAAACCAGGGCAGCAATACTGGATGCTTGTGGACAAAAACAACCTGTCTCCTGGCACTGATGGGGTGGTACAGCCTTCCTGGTGGCAGAAACTCATGCCGCCAGCAAAAGAAGCGATGAAATTTGACCAGGTAGTATGCCCGACTCCCTTTGTTATCAGTGCAGGTGACCCTGTTGGTCACATGGGATATTACCAGGCACCTAAGGATGGCGGATATGAAGCGCGATACCAGGTTCATATCGAATGCACGAGTATGGATGATAATCTGGAAACGTTCCTGACCAACCCTGAGCAGGTGGGAGAAAAGAACCCACTCTGGCTGAAGTACGCTCCGGGCCTAGCGTTGTACAAAAAAGATGTTGCAACAGGAACATTCACAAAGGATACAAAGGTAACAACCAGGGCGGGGATCCTTCCACTGAGTCAAATGCAAACAGAAGTCGATAAGTCGACCAAACAGGAATACTGGCAGCTGCGACCAGAAAATGCTTACGTCCCTAAAGGCCAGGCGGAACCTCAACTTTTGTCGCAGTATGATCTGGCAAAGCTGGGCTTCAGAACTGAAACCGCAGAACCAGCCAGCTTTGATTACCTGGATGGAAAAAACCAGCCCACTGGATTCTTCCGTAACCTCATCGATTCGCTCTACCAGGCCGCGATAGATGATACACGAACCAGTCATGCTCTCGTGAAGCATAATTACCAGCGCCTGCTGGATAAAATTGACAGCGGAAGCGACCGCTATTCTCCAATGGAGTACTGGAGAGCACTTCACAATCCCGACTATCGTGACGTTATTCAGAAAACAATTGTAAAACATCCAAGCGACTGGTACTTCAAAAAAGGCGATGCTATCTGGCAACCATTCCTCAATGCGCTGAAAAAAGATGCCCCGGAGTGGAAGAAATATAGCGAAGATTTTATCGATAAAATGGCATGGATGCAGGATGTTACATCCGAAAAACTAGGGCCTTCATTGTGGCATATGCACCCCTTAAAATTTTTAGCCTCTCTAATTCAGACTAATGTAAATATTAGAATACTTCGTTTACGTGCATTTCTACGAATGATCCGCATTGGTGAGGGGACCATTCAGGAAGACGGATACAGAACGATGTTTACTGGTGCAAAATTTACAGATTTTAGTAAACACCCCAATACCAGACATGAAGCTAATGGTGTTGTTTCGACTGCTGCTGGAGCTTATCAATTTTTATACGGGACATGGAGAAATCTGCAACGTAGATATTCTTTCTCAGATTTCAGTCAGAGTAATCAAGACCTCGGTTGTATAGCGCTCATTGCAGGTCGAAAAGCATTAGACGCAGTAATGCAGGACAAGATTAGCGAAGCAATACATTTATGTCGTATTGAGTGGGCCAGTTTACCTGGTTCACCACATGGTCAACCAACTGCAAATAAAAAAATGATCATGGAAAAATATGAAGTCTACTTAGCTGAAGAAAAGCTAGGTAAAACAAGTTTACACGCCACTTCAGAAGAAATGACGAAATTTATTGAAGATAATTATCCGGAGTATTTATGAAAAAAATCATTTTCCTTCTACTAATTCCAGCATTTTGTAATGCAAACACTCCTACTGTTTTCAAATCTTCTTGCGGTGGTATTCAATACAGTATCGAATCATTTTGTAGTGTAAATAACCTTAAGGGTGACCAGGATAAACTTGACATACCAATTTGCAGCAAGTAAATTTTTGCCCTTGGTAAGGAAAACCATGATCTATCAAAGTTTACAGGTCTTGTAGAACGCATTAACAGCAAAGACGAAAAAATAAAAATGATGAATTTCGTCTTCTACGGAGCCTCATGTAAAAATGACAGAATTATTTTATCCGGCGCAGGTGGTTGCAATTCATGTGGTGAAACGTTCAAGACATTTAATCTATCAGGGGAAGAAATAAATGAGAAATCTACCACGCTAGATTTGGAGCCTATGCAGGATATTATCCCCGAGCTTTATTAATCTGATAATCATTAATTTCAATAATGATTTAGTAAAACAGATTTATTGTCAGGCTCTATGGTTTTTGCTTTGATGGATTCAAAAATACAATGCTTCAGGTAGATGAAATCAAACATTCTGCGGAAAGTCTTTTAGAACAACTTAATGCAGGAGAGATATCTTGAACAAAAAAATAGCTTTGCTAGTTTTACTAATCGCCCCGTCATTATATGCTAAAGAAAATAGATGTGGATGGTTAGAAAATCCAACCCCAGGAAACTACTGGTTGACGGATAAAGATGGTGACTGGACAATTTCAACCCAAGGAAAAGAAGGACCAACGGGAATGGAATATTTAGTCGGCTTTCCTTCTAAAGAATTTATTAACACAAATAATAGTTACGGATATGGTTGTGGTTGCATACTATCTGAGGCATCAAAGGAATCAAAAGAAATAACAAGAATATTCAACTTCAAGGCACTCCCTCTTCGCGTATGCAAAACGGACCCATCACTTAGAGAAAAAACAGAAGAAATTGAAAATGTTATGAATGATAATTAGTATTGTTCACATGTGGATAAACTTTTTAGATTCTTACAAAAATCAGAGTTTTTTCATACAAAGAGCCTCAGCATTTCAAATCTTAAAATTATTAGCTGAAATTGGGGTTAAAGGATGAAGATTATATTATTCGCATTATTCATGAGTTTGCCAGTAATTTCATTTGCAAAATTACCACAAGTTTGCAATTCCTCGATGCAATCTCATCCAGATATGATCAATTGCATACAAACCAGCACAAAAAAACAGAGGACTCCATTAAAGAGATTATTACCAAATCTGGTAATGAGTATTCAATTGATATGGCGTTTTATAATAGTCAGCGGAATTCTATTTCTGAACGATGCAGCTTATATAACTCGATGGAAGGTCAACGCACAGATTTGATAGAAAACCAATGCGAATATGATGGTGTAGAGCAACTAAATGATTTTATTAAAACCTATATGAAGACGGTTGATAATTATTAAAATGAACATAAAACTCTCTTTGGTTATATTAATTTTAATGGCATCGGCAACATATGCTCAATGTTCTCAAGCCAAAGATGTTGATATGCTGGTAACGGCAAGTAAGCTGAAAAACTCTGGCTTTGTCGATGGGCAAACAGGTCGCGTTACTACTGACTTATATGGTGACGGTAAAAAAGATATCATCGAGTATACGTTTCTGAGTTCAACACCACCAAGCACTTGTGATCAATCGGACCGTATGTCTAATCTCGATAATTCTCCTACTTTAACATTCGAAATCACAATGCATGATGGAAAATCAATAGATGCAGCATATATGTGTACATCCATTGGAATATCAAAAAAATCACACAAAGGGCTAAAAGATATTTTTTGCGGACCTAAATATATCTTGCGATGGAATGGTGACGAGTATGATACAGAATAAATATTCAAAAGCATTTACATGCCATTGAGTCCTGAATGGGTCTTTTCAATTGTAGAACCAGGCACTTATAGGTAAGTTAAATTAGTAGTGCCTCCACTGGATTATTCAAATAAAATGAAGATTAAGAACAAAACACTGACTTTACTTCTAATACTCCCTTGTATTTCACATGCTGCACTAAACGACTATTCCAGGATTGAAACTGATTGTCGCAAAATGAATCAAGATATAAATAACTCTGTTGTAATGGGTTGTGTCGACCAGGCATCAGACGCCGCAAAGAAAGACATGAACATTGTTTACCAGAAAATATACAAAATCATTAAAGCGCGTGGAATACCTGACATTACAAGTAAATTCGAGACGGCACAAAAAAACTGGATTGCTTCACGTGAAAATTGGTGGGATGTTCAAGGACTTATAATCGGTTCGCCAATGTACAGCGTATGCCGTATGGACATGAATATTTCAAGAGTGAATGAGTTAAATGACTTACTGGAGCAGATTCAGAATTAATATGTCTGGAGACTAGTTACTTTAACCTAATGATAATTATTAACTCGCAGAGGTCCTTATTAATGCTTCAGATTATCCGCAAAGGCGATAAAACCACTCACGGCGGCTCGGTCCTGACCGCTTCCGAAACGATGAAATTCGGTGGTATCGGTGTTGCCCGTAAAGGCGACAAAGTGTCCTGCCCGGTTCCGGGACATGGCCCTACAACTATCATAGAAGGCAATTCTGATTATCTTGATCATGGTATCCCGGTTGCCTTTCACGGTCACAAATGTGCCTGTGGTTGCACATTGATCAGTTCATTTGCCGCTGCAAAGGTTGCCTGATTATGCCCGTCTGGCTGGATGCCATCCCTGAAAAGGCTCCTAAGGCAGCGCGTCCCGGCACCGGCCGTTGGCTGCTCTTCCTCGCGTTTGTCATGCTGGGGGGCATAGCGCTCACGCTATGGTGCTGGACGTCAGAGCGAACCGGCTTTGTCTTCTGGTTCACCGCGCTGGGCCTCCCGTTTTGCACCTGGGGGCTTATTTTCGGCTTACGCCGGTTTGCCTACAAAGCCGAACAGGTAGGGGCCGAGTCCCGTAATGTCGAGCGAGAAGCGCTTATTGACAGTGAAATTCTGCGCGGTCAGCGCTGTGCATGGATCCTCGGTACGCACATCCAGGCTCCGGCCGGAAACAAAGCCGATGACCTGCTGAAGGCAATGAAAGTCGCAGCTCCCGTTATCGACTTCTCTTGCCCACGAGGATGTGACAAACCGGTCAGATACGCGGCATTACCAGAATATCAGACAGATTTAACGAAGGCCCTGAAAGCAGTGGTTAATAAACTGACCACGCGTGTAGAGGGGATAGTTAAGCCGCTTCCGCCCGAGCTGCCATGCTGGCTGATGCTGGACTGTGATAACGATCTGTATCCCCTGATTGAAGAGCAGCTTAAAGCCGAGCTCTCACTCAAGACGGGCAGGATTTTTCGTCTGATGGCCGGAAACGGGCTGGGGGCGTTTGATGCCTGGCTGGACAAGCGATGGGACACCCCGGGCGTTCTGGTTGCCATCACGCTGTCGTTACCGGCGTCTCCCCGGGAAGAAGATGCTGATGCTGTATCAATGGTGGTATTGAGCAACCGCAAAGCCAATGCCTGGCCGGATGCGCTCCGCCTCCATCGCCCCGAAAGGGGAACAGAAACAACGCTCACAAAGACGCTCACCCGGGCGCTGCTCTGGTCGAAGACCCTGCCCAATGAACTCAAAGGAAGCTGGATCTCCGGTCCCACATTGACGTCGGGCAGCGGCTGGAATAATGCCTGCGAAGAGAGCGAAGTGGAATTTAGTCTTTCAGAAGACAATTCCAGTATCGATCCCGTGCTGGGATATACCGGCCATGCTGCTCCATGGCTGGCCATCACGCTTGCTAATGCTGACGTTGAACAACGAGGCCCCCAAGTTATCGCCGCACAACCCGACGCTGATAAGGACGACATCTGGATCGCTGTCATCACCAAAGAAGAAGTTCGCAAGGAAACGCCTAAGAATGACTAAGGTAAAAGTCAAAACACTCATCGGCTCTGTTGTCACTGTCGCTTTTTTTATGACGGTCATCGTGGCATTTTTGTTATATGCCTTTCCGGAAAACGTAGCTTCGGCCACGGGATTCGGTCCCTATGACGGCCAGCGCATACTCACATTCTGCGCCATACTGGTTGCCGCGTTGTTTTTACTCGGCTGGCTGACAGAGAAGGCTTTTGACATCGCCGGTAAATCCGGATTGTATTTCCACTGGGGACAGAAAAAGTCTCAGATTACCGCTCCGGTGACGAACACCATCGCCAGTGAAGACGACGACGAACAACCTGTCTTCAGCGAAGAGGCGGTGTCCGAGCACCTGCGGTTTCGCTATGGGCGCCGCTGGCAGCGTAAGGTGCGACTCCTGCTGGTGATGGGTAATCCGGATGACGTCCAGAAAGCGGCCCCGGGCCTGTGTCATGACCTCTGGCAGGAAGGCGACGGCAATGTGCTGATTTATGGCGGTGATGCGCAGTCACTTCCGGATAAGATCTTCCTTTCAAAACTGAAGCGTCTGCGATCTGGCCAGCCGGTTGATGGCATCATTCAGGTGATGAGTACCTCAGCCCTCCCGACGGATAGCGAACGGGATGCCTTCTTGCGTTGCCGCCAGAAAGCCGACCACCTGTTAGGCTGGCAGGCGCCTGTCTGGCTGTGGCTGACTGATAAGGCAGCGGGTGCTCAGCAGGACGCGGAAACGGCTGCGACAGGGGTCATCTTCGGGCCGGAAGGCACCGTAAAAGAGGCTGGTAAGGCATTGACTACGCTGTCTCAGCACCTTCAAAAAGCCGGTATGGCGCAGATACTGAGTAATCCGGCGCATGATGGCCTGCTGCAGTTATCCTCCCGCCTGAGACATGAACTAAAAACCAGTCTGACCGTTTTGCTCAGCGGACTGATGCAGGGATCTGCGGCCTGGCGTTTACGCGGTGTCATGTTCAGTCCTGAACCGGCTGTTGCCGGAACGGTGCCGAACACGCGCCTCGACACGCCGACCTGGAAAGCCGTCATTGATGACAGCGATGCCGTCAGAGGCAGGAAACTGGGCTTCAACTGGCTGAAGATGCTGCGGTTAATCCTGCTTTCCCTGATAGTCCTGTGGGGGGCCGGTACACTGCTGTCCCTCGTCGTTAACCGTACCCAGATTTATCAGGCGCAGGAGACGGCCAGGCAGGCAGCGGATACTGCAAAACCACTGGCTGAACGCCTGCACAACCAGCTCGTACTACAGCAAGCCATTGCCCGTCTGCAACATCGCGAAGCGACCGGCGCTCCATGGTACACCCGCTTTGGTCTTAATCAGGACAGCGACACGCTGGCTGCACTCTGGCCGCTGTATGCGAAAAACAACGTACAGCTGATGAGGGATGCCACAGCAGACCATCTCAAGCAGCAGCTGAATGCCTTTGTGCAACTTCCTCCTGCCAGTGATGCCCGTACGCAGGGCACACAGCATACCTGGGACGTGCTCAAAAGTTATCTGATGCTGGCCCGTCCGGACAAAGCAGACGCAAGCTGGCTGGCAAAAAACGTGCTGACGGCCTGGCCGAAACGCCAGAATGTGCCGGATGGCACATGGCAGGACCTGGCACCAAAACTACTGGGTTTTTATGCGCAGAACCTCCCGTCTCATCCGGAATGGAAAATTAAGCCTGACGCTGAATTAATCAGCACGGTCCGTCAGATCCTGCTCAAGCAGATTGGCCAGCGTAACGCTGAGTCCGGGTTGTACCAGGACATGCTTAAGCGCGTGGCCAGCAACTGGCCTGATTTAACGCTTGCCGATATGACCGGCGATACCGATGCCTCAACGGTATTCAGCACTGACGAAGTCGTCCCGGGTATGTTTACGCGCCAGGCCTGGGAAGAGCAGGTACAGGATGCAATTAACGAGGTCGTTAAGACACGACGTGATGAAATCGACTGGGTCCTGACGGATAAAACGCACCAGGCAGGAAGTGATATCTCCCCGGAGGCGCTGAAGGCCCGCCTGACAGAACGGTATTTTACCGATTTTGGTAATGCCTGGCTGAACATGGTCAACAGCATTCAGTGGCAGGAAGCCACGTCTCTTTCTGAAGCAATTGCCCAGCTCAGTCTGATCGGCGATGTCCGTCAGTCTCCGCTTGTGGCCTTAATGAATACGCTGGCCTGGCAGGGAAAAACAGGAGAGAAGGGTGAGGCACTGGCTGATTCGATAGTGGATTCAGCGAAAAAACTGGTTGGTCGGAAAAAATATACCCGACAGTTCATTGAGCAGGCGCAGGGGCCGAAAGGTCCACTGGAGGACGTTTTTGGACCACTGACGGGATTTATGGAAGGTAAAGAGGGCACTGGTAGCAACGGTAACCTCAGTTTCCAGTCCTGGCTGGCCCGCGTTACCCAGGTGCGGCTGAAGCTTCAGCAGGTCACCAGCGCCCCGGATCCGCAAGCGATGTCGCAGATGCTGGCACAGACCGTATTCCAGGGTAAAGCCATCGACCTGACGGACACCCGCGATTACGGCAGTCTGGTTGCGGCAAGCCTGGGGCAGGAGTGGAACGGATTTGGTCAGTCGTTGTTTGTGCAACCGCTGGATCTGGCCTGGCGGCAGGTCCTTGCCCCGGCAGCGGGTAGTCTCAATACCCGCTGGCAATCGACCATTGTCGAACAGTGGAATAAGGCCTTTGCGGGGCGGTATCCGTTTAAGGCCACCGGCAGCGATGCCTCCCTGCCGTTACTGGCTCAGTTCCTGCGTAGCGACTCGGGTCGAATTACTAACTTCCTGAAAACTAATCTTGGCGGGATCCTCCACCAGGAGGGAAATCGCTGGGTCGTTGATCCTTCCGCAAGTCAGGGGATGGTTGTCAGTCCGGATTTCCTCCGGGCGATTAATCAGCTGGCAGAGCTGTCTGATATCGTGTTCTCTCAGGGCGATGCAGGTATTCACTTCGAACTGATGGCGCGTCCTTCAAAGGATGTTGCCAGAGTGCAATTGACCCTCGATGAGCAGAACCTGGACTACTTCAATCAGATGGAAAGCTGGCAAAGCTTCACCTGGCCGGGGAATAGCTACTATCCAGGCGTATCGTTGAGCTGGCGTAGTGTAAACAGTGGTATGCAACTCTACGCCAGTCACCAGGGTAACTGGGGCTTCATTCGCCTGCTGGACAAAGCCCGGCTCACTCCTCTTGATGCCAGCCGGACGCAACTGGTATGGATCACCCCGGATGGCAATCCTCTGAAGTTTGTGATGCGTAGCGAACTCGGCAGTGGTCCTCTTGAATTACTGAAGTTGCAGGGGTTCACGCTGCCCAACGCTATTTTTAATGTTGCCGCTGGCGCAGAAGCGATCCAGTAACGATGGGCGCATTGTTCACCCTTGCCGCTTCTGTCTCCACGGCCATCAGTCAGCAGGAGGAGGGGATCCATGGATTCTGGAACGCGGTCCTGCCGGTGCTGTTCTGGCCCTGCTTTGAGAACAGTGAATGGGGCAAGCAGGGAAACCTGTGAGACCCGAACCCAGACGTGTCGGAAAGCATCAACGCCTCATCCACCCTGACAAGCCTGTGCAGATTTTTGTCGGCGCCCGGGCCGGTTCCGCGCTCAGGCAGGTACCGCGAGCGCCGGAAGCCAGTACATCAGGGGACAGTCCCTCCACACCCCATCGGAGCCTGCGCCCCATGTCAGAAAAGCCCACTGGCAAAGCGACTGGAAGGGCAAACCTACTCAGGGGGAGGAGAAAAGTATGCTGCTGAAATGGAAGCCACCGCAAATCGTCAATGGTAAGGACGACGATTCTCTGGAAGCGACCATGAGGTTTATGAAAGAGACTAACAAACGGGAAAAAGAATGAGTTCACCGGAAGATCTGTTAACCGCCTGCGCCGCCAGCCAGGAAGAAAGGCAGCGCCTCACCTCCCGGGCAAATGATGCCCTGTCGCTCTGGGATAACTGGCTGCATCCGTTCACCTCCGGGTCTGAAACCGGGGACGATCCCGCATACGATGATAATTTTCAGCTGATGCGTGAAGAGATCAATAAGCTTTCAGGTACCGATTCAGCGTTGTTGTGCGAACTGGCCCGGAAGTGTCTTTGCGAATGCGCCAAAGACATTCGTGTCGTGACCTGGTACGTGCAGACCCGACTCAGCCGCGACGGTGAAAAAGGGTTGGCCGAAGGTTTACTACTGCTTGTCGCGATGCTGACTCGCTACGGGCAGGCATGTCATCCCCAGCGTCCCGTAGCCCGTAAAGCTGCGCTGGAGTGGCTGAACAGTGCAAAAGTGATTGATGCACTGCTGTTATGGCCTGAGGTAGACCGCAATGATGCTGGTCTGACGGCTGGCGCTATAAGCCTGCTTGCATCCACAGTGGCAGACTGGCCGGAAGCCGAGAAACCGTCTTTTGCAGGCCTTTGTACCGCTCTTGAAAACCGCCTGGCACGTTCGGGTGGCATGGAAGTGCTGGTCCCCCAGAACAGCAGTGCTCAGGAGCAGGGGCATGAACCAGCCCATTCGGATTCACCGCAACTGTCAGCCGTGAAATCTGGCCGCGATTTACTCGACAAGGCAAAGTTACTTTCCCGCTGGCTGAGCGAACAATCTCAGGGTTGGCTGGCTTCTCACCGGCTGATTAAGACCGTGCGGTGGGATACAGTCGATCAGATCCCCCCTCTCGACAGTAGCGGCCGCACCCGCCTGGTACCGCCGAAACCCGAGTATCGCGCTCAACTTAAGCGGCTCTATATTTAGAAAAACTGGACCGAACTGGTTGAGCAGGCCAGCCAGATGTATTGCGAAGGGGTCAACCATTTCTGGCTCGATCTTCAGTGGTATCTCTGGCAGGGGCTCAGCCATGCCGGTTACCGCCTTCAGTGGTTACCAGCTGCTGCTGGAGTATTTCAGCTTCCGTCCGAAGTTTATGTTTGTTGAGCTGCGCGGTCTCGACACCATCGGGCTCACTGCGGCCAGCACCTGGTTTGAAATCGACATTGTGCTCAGTGAAGCATGGTCATCCGATCTGCCTTTTGAGACAGAAAACTTCCGGCTGCACTGTGCGCCGGTCATCAATCTCTTTACCCTGGAAGCCGACCCGCTGACGCTTAACCCGCTGGAAAACGAATACCTGCTCAGGCCGCTGCGTCTTCAGGATGGACACACCGAGATTTACAGCGTCGATAACATCCATGGTGCGGTGAAGAATGGTAAACACCCCTATGTGCCGTTCACCAGCTTCCGGCACCGGGGCGGTATGATGCGCCACGATGCCCCTGAGCGTTATTTCCATACCGGAAACCGCATCCGTCTTTCGCAGCGGGCCACGCTGGGTAAAACGGCCAGGGAAGCATGCAGTCGGGTACTGGTGACGCTGGAAACGGAAGATCCGGGCGAAGCGGAAGGCTGGTTACCCGGTGCTGTCCTCCATACCGATTTGCTGGTCCTGCTGCGCGTCTATCTTGGCTACCGCAGTGACGCCCGACTGCGCCTCACGGTACCCGTGCGGTTATTGCCTGAGCCTCGCGTTGGCAAAGGCAGGCGTATTCAGCTGGGCCGAACCGGTTTGCTGGGGCTGAAAGCAGGAAAACTCAGCAATAACAGGGAGAGTCTGACTGTCAGCCTGGGCTGCTATGAAGGGTTGCAATGCTCTGTTTTACCTCCTGCTGAAGACGGGCATTACCGCTTCGACTAATCACGTATTCCCTCTCAATAAAGGAACTTTTGAATGGCAACAGTAACCCGCCGGAGGGCGCTGACGCTTATTGCCTGCGGTCTACTCGCAGGCTGCGGCCTGACGCAGACCGTCACGGACGGTACGGTCAGCATCACGAAATCCATCTTCTACAAAAAAATTAAAACGCTGCATCTGGATTTTACCCCGCGCACGGCCATTAACGCCGATGGCGCACAGACGCCGCTGGCAACCATGGTGCGGGTTTATCAGCTCAGGGATCGTAAAGCGGTTGATGCCGCCGATTACCAGACGCTGCTGCGCAGGGCCGATACGGTACTTAAGGACGACGTCCTGGCATCAAAAGAGCTGCTGGTGATGCCCAATGGCAGCGTGACGCTCAATATGCCCATGGATGAGGACGCTCAGTTCGTGGCGGTGGTGGGGCTGTTTAACCGGCCGGATCAGAAGGACAACCGCTGGCGTCTGGTACTGACCCGTGACGACCTCGACCCGGACAACCCCCGCACGATTGAACTGGGTGATGGCTGGCTTGGCCTTGTGCCGGTAAAGGAGTGATGTGATGGATAACTGGCTGGCGCTTTTTGACGGACAGACCCGATATTTTCTGGATATCAATGACAGTTCAGTGAAGCCGGATATTCTGCGCTTTCGCGGCAGCGAAGCCCTGAGCGAGCCCTTCCGGTGGGACATTGAGTTTACCTCCCCGCAGGCGGACATTCCACCGGAACAGGTGCTGATGAAATATGCCACCTTCCGGATGCGTGGCGGCAAAAATGTCCACGGCATGGTGACCCGCCTGGAATGGCTGTCCACATCAAAAGACCAGTCGCACTACCGGCTCACGCTCAGCTCCCGCCTGGCGCTCCTCGGGTACACCCGGCAGTGCGCCGTATTTCAGAACCAGTCCGTCCCGGAGGTGGTGGAGCAGGTGCTGCGCAAACATGGCCTGCAAGGACCTGATTTTGACTTCCGGCTGGAGCGCACCTACCCGCCGCGTGAAATTATCACCCAGTGGCGGGAAACGGATTTGCAGTTTATCCGGCGCATTCTGTCTGAGGTGGGGATTTACTGGCGTACGGAGATGGATGACACCCGTGAGCTGGATACGTACATTTTTGCCGACAGCCAGCTGAACTACCGGTTTGATGTGCGTCTGCCCTACAGCGAACCATCGGGCCTATTTGACGGCGCGGCAGAATCGGTCTGGGATGTGCGGACCTGGCACAACATCGCCACCGGCACCGTCACCACGCGGGATTACAACTACCGCACCGCCACCACGCCGATGGATGCAACGGTCAGCGTGCGCAGTGATGCGGTCACCACCGGGGAGCATTACCGCTACGCAGCGCCTTACCGTGAGGCGGGTGACGATGCCAGCCCGGAGCCGGAAACCGAATCCGGCGCGTTCTACGCCCGTCTTCATCACGAGCGGGAGCTGAATAAATCAGCCCGTATTCATCTGTTCAGCAACGCTGCTCATCTCACACCCGGACAGGTGCTGGAGCCGCAGGGCGATGTCATTACGGCCCTGGAGGAAGGCGTCGTCCTCACCCTGGTGACCTACCGGGGGGGCCGTGATTCCCGTCTGCACGTGTCGGTATGGGGCCTGCCTTACACCGAACGTTACTGTTTCCGCCCGGCGGAAATCCCGCGTCCGGAAATTCACGGCACGCTTCCGGCGCGGATTGAGAGCCGGGAAAAGAACGATATCTACGCTCACCTGGACGGGCAGGGGCGCTACCGGGTGAAGCCGGACTTCGACCGGGAGGGGACGGAGCCGGGTTACGGCTACCTGTGGCTGCGGATGGCGAAGCCTTATGCCGGTGAAACACTCGGCTGGCATACGCCGCTGATTGATGGAACTGAGGTGGCGATAGCATTCAGCAATGGTGATATTGACCTGCCGTACATCGCCAGTGCGCTGCATGACTCGGAACATCCTGACCACGTAAACCGGGACAATCACACCCGCAACGTACTGCGTACACCGGCGAACAACAAGCTGCGGATGGAAGACAGGCGTGGTGAGGAGCACATCAAGCTCGCCACGGAATACGGCAGGACGCAGCTCAACAGCGGGCACCTGGTGGACAGCCAGGGACAACATCGTGGCCAGGGTGCCGAACTGCGCACCGATGAGTGGGGCACAATCCGTGCCGGTAAGGGGCTGTTTGTCAGCGCGGATGCGCAGGCAAAGGCGCAGGGTGAGGCGCTGGACAGGAATGCCGCGCTGAAGGAAATCGACCGGCTTAACCAGCAACTGCAGCAGCTGGAAATGGCGGCAGAGCAGGCGCAGGCGCTGAAGGCGGATGTTGACAGTCAGATAGCGATGTTTGAGCAGCGGCTGAAACCGCTCAATGAGGCGCTGCTGATTTCCGCTCCGGAAGGGATGGCGCTGACCAGCGGGGAGCACCTGCAGATGACGGCCACGAAAAATGTCGCCATTAATGCCGGGGGCGATATCAGTGCCGGTGTCATGGGCAATATGACCGCACTGGCCGGGGAGAAGCTTGGGCTCTTTGCCCGGACCGGACAGCTGAGCGTCAAATCCGGGGAGGGGCCAGTGGAGGTGCAGGCGCAGAATGCCAGCCTGCGGCTGTTTGCGGAGAAGAAGCTGACGCTGAGTTCAGCAAATGATATTTCGTTTGCCGGAAAAAAACGTATCACGCTAATTGGTGGTGGCAGTTACCTGAAACTTGAAGCCGGGAAGGTCGAGTATGGTACGACGGCGACGTATATACGGAAGGTGAAAAGGACGATGGCGGCGGGAAGTAATTCTCAGGCACCAGAACTCCCATTTTTACCAGGGCTTGGTGATGTTTTTCGAAGGAGTTTTGTTCTTGTAGATGATAGAACCCAAGAGCCAATATCAAATATTAGATATGAATTGACCTCACCTACAGGTTCGGTCGTTAGAGGGATTTCATGCGAGAAGGGCTTCACAAGTTTCGTGAGTCACCCTGATGAGGCTGAAGTAGAATTAAATATTTTAAAACAAGATTCATTATTTATAGGGTGATTTTGTGGAAACTGTAAAGATAAAATCAAAGTTAACAAGTCAAAATGAAAACAAACAAACGGTTCCGGTCAGAATCTTCAAAATAACTGACATCCCGGATGTGATGGAGAGGAAAGGTTGGACGGTGTCAGCACGTTTCATGCGGAAATGGTTCTATGATCCATTTTACGAGATGACACCAAAAGAGAAACAAAATAAAGTTGATATGAATACTGTAGACAAAAATCATATCATTGAAGATTTGGATTTTGATTGGTTATTAACTTCATCTTTACGAATCAAACCAATTTACGATACATTTGTGAAGCAAGTATCGAGTGTTATTGAGTATAATGACTATCTAGGGAGAAAAAAACAAATATCACAACAGTTATCTAATGGTCTTTGTTATATCATTAACAGATTGGATGAATCAGGTCTTTTTATTAGCGACGAAATAAAGGACTGTTATTTGAATTATGGCAATTTGTCAGCAATAGAACTTGATAAAACAAGTCAGTTTAACTTTATAAAAATTGGTAGTACATTGTGGGAAAAAGCAACAGATACCCTAGATGATGTGTATGGTGCTCTTGGGTCTTTTATAATCAAAATTGCGTTTACAGATCTTAATGTCACGAGAGATACTGATGGCTTCATGAGGTTAGAAATTAAAGAGCTTGGATTGTACGTTAGGGATACCTACGAGTTTGTGAATGATGGTGATGATCAACCGTTAGGCTATTGGGGGGAGAATGGTGTCATCAAACCAGGAGTAATAAGTGAGCTATTGCAAAAAGAATATATTGATGACGATGACTGCAGATACTTTAGAGTTACTAACTCATCTTTTGTGAGGTACCGTGAAAAATATAAGAACGAAAATAAAACCGGAGATTTTTTCGTATACTCGACGGTGAAAAAAATCCCTACGAACATTATCATTCATTTGAATAAGATAGATATGGAGGAATATATTTACTGGAAAGGGGTAAATATAAATGCATAGCTTTATAAAAAAAACATGCTGCTTCATGTTGATATCAGTTCTCTTCTTATGTGTTTTGCTAATGGTGGTTAAGATTATGGCTTATCAAAACGCAATAAAGAATGATTCTATATGGAGTCGAGATAATAAGTGTGAACTGACTACTTATATTCCTAACTATCGACCATATGGTGGTATCGGGAGAGTGTTGCGGTTATTTTCCAACCAATCTTTTTTTGTTGTATATGATGCTCATGGGAATAAAATAAAAAGTTCTGCATGGCATTTTTGGCAAGCTCAGTTCTCTGATTCGGTTGCACCAGAATGGCACGGGCAATATGCAATGTATCCCACAAGCGAAGGGTGGGCAGGATGGAAAATTCCAGAGTGTGGTTAACGTTTAAAATACCAATTCCCTCCAAAACTTGAGGCTAAATAGCTGCGCGGAATAGTAGATCACTGAAAGGGAACTCAGCCCGGATTGTGCGATCTGATCAATCGCCAAACC
>OIEW01000186.1_pt1 | contig 20402 bp, 18 predicted proteins | sample 1581891 | NCBI WGS metagenome assembly OIEW01 (sample SAMN07977758, study PRJEB24534) | human gut metagenome
TCAAAACAAATTCTAGTGGAACAGCGCAAAAAGGAATATATTTAAATCAATTAAAATTAACAACATTACCGTTACCACCGTTAGAGGAACAAAAACGTATAGTAGCTAAAGTGGATGCTATTATGAATTATTTAGATATGCTAGAAAAAGAAATAAAATAAAAATAATAAAAAGTATTAATATTAATTTTAAAATAGTTTTTCAATAAAATATAGACATTACAGATAAATATACATACTATATATCTTGTATAGTATGTATATTTAATTATGTACATAGGATTATTACAACATTCTATCAATATATAGAATATAGTCAAAATAACTAGAGTGACTAATTTTGGAGGATGATATGAGAAGATTTGATGATGAAACTATAAAATATTTAACATCAAGAGAATATATGAGACTTATAAATGCAATAAAGAAAGATAATAGCAAACATTCATTAAGAAACCTTGTTATTTTTAATGTTGCTTATTATTGTGGATTACGGGTTTCAGAAGTTGGGTTATTGAATGTTAATGATTATAATCCAAATAATAGGTCGTTATATTGTCATAGATTAAAAGGAAGTAACAATAATACTATTAGATTAAGTAAAGAAATATCAAGAATGCTTAATTTGTATATAAAGGAATATGGATTAGAGCAAGATGATATTTTGTTTAAAAGTCAACATGGTAAACCTATTAGTAGACAAAGTTTAGATGTAGTTTTTAAAAATTATGCAAAAGCTGCTAGAATAAAGGATACATCTAAACATCATTTTCATGTTCTTAAGCATACGAGAGCTGTGGACATGTTAGATGCTGGGTTTAATTTAGAAGATATAAAATATTTACTTGGACATAAAAACATAGCTAACACAGTAATATATGCTCAATTCAGCAGTAACTATAAATCAGATTTTTTTGATAGATTGGATAGAATGGGTTAGAAGATAAGTAATAAATTAAATAACATGAGTATCCATAAAAATTATTTTATGATAAAATTATACATAATACTTATATTATGGAGAAAGAAATTATAACTTGAATCAAGGGGATGAGTACTATGGTTAAAGAGGATATAATTGAAATAACACACTGTAATTGGAATGAGATTGAAGAAATAAATAATCTTTCATACGTAAAAGAAATTAAATTTTTAGGACAAATAGAAAATAAATATAGTTTTGATAATGGATTTTTTAAATTTAATGTTTTATTTAATGATGGAGATAATGTTGAGATTATAGTTGATGAAAAATTAAGAGATGAAAATGTTGGTCCATTGCAGAAACAAGCAACTATATGTTTTTTACTAGGAGATTCTTATGGAGGAGCAAAATACAAAATAAGAGAGCCTTATCCTGGAGAAGATATTGTACTTTCATTTGAAAAAGCAGCAAATTTGTTTGTTGACAGACTATATGAAATTGATAGTATTCTTGGAAAAGGAAAATTTGGAGAAGATAGAGTTAATTGGGATGAAGCTGGAAAAGGGATACATGGATATCTGTATAGCTTTGCATTAAGTCGAGAAGTAGTAAATTTATTTAACTCTATAAACATAAATGATGAAAAAGTTAAGCTGTTAGGTGTATTAGTGGAAGATATAGAAGCTAATGAAATTTACAAAGATTCAGCAACAAGTAGAGTTGCAATAAGATTAATTACAAATTTTAATGAATATACTGATGAAATAGAATTTAAAGATATAGGTTTTTTTATTGATGAATATGCAGATGCATATATATATTGCAATGATTGTGGAGATATAAGAACTGATATAACATTAGATGAATTAATTTTATATCTAAGAAGAGTAAAAATTCTATTAAATATATTAAAATCTAATATTTATGCTATATAAAGTTAATAGATTAAATAATCTAAATTCTAATTTTAATAGAGCTATTGAAATTAATAAAAATTTAAAGGATGAATAATATGTGGAGTAAAATATTTAAATCAAGAAAATCAAAAAATGAAACTGTTAAATCAGAGTATAACGAAAAAGGAGCAGCTGATGAAGAGATTGAATTAGAGTATAGCATAAGTGTAGCAATTAATGCAGCTAAAGACTTGGCTAATAATGGATTTGTGCCTATAGGAAATATTACGAGTTCAGTTGTAAAATTATCTAAAATAAATAATTTTGAGGAAAAATGTAATGGAATATGTAAATTATTAAGTTTTGCAAATTGTACTGTTCCTAGTGAATTAGAAAATCTTTATGAGAAATATAAAGATAGAGAAGATGATGGAATGATAGTTTTAAGGACGTTTATAGAAGCATATGTGAATGAAACTTCAGTTTGTACTTTCGTCAATGCTAATAATAATACCTGGTCAAAAAAATAATATTTAATTTAAATTTAAAACTTTTTATAAAAGCAATAAAAAATTATTGCTTTTATTTTTTTGAAGATTTTCAGAACTTTAGTTTTTAAAAAATAATTTTTGGTGAAAATCTTTAATGAGAGGTGATATTTATGAGAAAAATAAAGAAAAGTTTTATAAGAATAGAAGTTGCTATAATTAGCTTAATATTGATTTTTGCTACATTTATTTGTGGGAACATTTGGGAAATTATGTTAAAATGGTGATAACAGTAAGTTAAGGGGTGGGAACATGGCTAAAAAGGCTGTAAAACTAGAAGAGCTTAAAATTAGATTAACAGTAGAAGAAAAAGCATTAATTAAGGAAGCAGCAGCATTTAAAGATATAACAATGACACAGTATATATTGGATATGGCTGTTCCCACGGCAAGACGAGATATAGAGGTAGTGAGACACAAAGAAGTTGTAGAAGATAGAATTATTGCTATGGATAGTAAAATAGAAAAATTAAAGGGCAAAATGGAAAAACGGCGTTCCCACAGCAAAAAGAATAGATTGGTTTCACTTTTTGGAAGAAAACCTACTTATCATAAGTAGGTTTTTTTATATAAAAAAATGTATGTTAAAGTAATTAATTTTAAAAATATGGTTAAAAAAATGATATAATATGTGATTAAAATTTTCTTAATCGAGTTTTAAGTATTTTAGAAAAAAATACGTATAAATTTTTAATAGAAAATATGCGTTTGCATATGTTTGTGATGTCCAATGATATCTAAAAAACAAGAAAGGAATTGATATTAATGTGTATTAAAAAATAGAGCATTCCCAAAACTCTACAAAAATGAAACTACCTTAAAGTTTCATTAATAAAATTCAAGTGAGGAAAAATAATAGTAATTTAATTGCGTTACTGAAATAAGCAATTCGTGGTTTTTATATTTGGAGTTGAGAAATACAAAGAATATGTTCACTACGTAAAAAAAAGGTTAGCTTTTCGCACACAAAAATGTGGCTTGTAAGTTGGCAACTCCAACAATGCAAGAAAGAAAAACTTGTAATTTTTGGACAAAGGTCCAGACTACAGCATGTAGTTTCGAAAGAGAAATTCAACCACAATGAGCAAATTTATTTATGTGATTTTCATGAGAAAATCATCATAGTACACATACGATTTTACGTGTCTGAGATTTAGTAAAAACACTTTAGTTTATATAAAAAACATCCATGCCAAAGGCAAAGGGGTGTCTCTATATAATACGAAGTGTTAGATAGAGACACCCCTGGTGCGAATGCACCCGACTTCGTTAGAAGTCGCGAAAAATCGACGAGGTACAAACGTTAGGTTTGTTGCTGTACAAGGTACAGCTAAGATACGGAACCTAATAGGAACTAGGTTAACTACGCTTAATTTAGTTAAATTAAAAATTTTTGGAGGTGTTTTTGTGGATAACAAAAACAGAAAAAATTCCAAAAAATTATCTTTTGAAGAGATAGTTTTAAATGAGAAAAAAGAGAAAATTTTAAAAGGTAAAGAGCTTTTAAAAATCATTAAAACTGATGAGGATTTAAATAAATTTTTAAATGATTTAAAAGGTGTGAGCCTTAATAAAGTACGAAAAACTTTTGAGTATTTCTATCCAAATAAAAAAGATTTTAAAAAGCATCATGATGCTTTTTACACAGATGAAATCAAAATTAAATGTTTGAATCAAGAACTTAGTTATGATGATGAAATGATTAAAATTCTTATAGAACAGATTAAAATATATATTTTAGAACATGCGAATATTTCAATGGCTGAATCCAGGGAACGAAATCGTAATAAAAGGGAGCGAAAGCGACAGTTACGCCAGCTGCGCAAGCTTAAGGTTAGACAAGCCGATATTACCAAGGAGATAGATGATGTATTCAATAGTACGAATTTTAGGAGTAGTAGTTGCCGCAGTAGGTACAAGAAGGCTTGTCTACGATTCGGAGATTGGTTAACTAATAATACAGGGGTTAAGAAGGTATATAATGTTAAGCAAGAGCATTTGGAAGGGTATATCTTGTATATCCACGATATTGGATATACAAAGGCATCTGCTAGGACGGAATTGTATGGTATTTTATATCTACAGAAGTTTATTCAATTTAGAAATCAAACAGATAAGAAAACGTTATTAAAGCTGCTAGGAGGGTTATATGAGTAAAAGTTATATAGAATTAAACGAGAAACAAAAGAAGTGTTATGAGCGGTTGTGTGGTCAAGTGGATAGGGTTTATAACAATAAACCATCCAGTAAAAATAAAAAGAATGCTAGTAAACCAGGTAAAAAGAAAAAGCAATATAACACTAGAATAAGTCAGACCGACAAAGCAGATAAATCTAGGATGCACACAGCTATGCGTGTGCTGGCTCAAAATGGAGTTCAGAATATCAAGAATTTGGACCAAAAGCGATTTGATAAGATAGTTGCAACTATGAAAGAAGCTGGATATAGTACATCAACTATAAAGAATACAGTATCAACGATTCAAAAATTTAATGATGAGAATTTTCAAAACAAGCTGATACCTTCAGATAAAATGTTTGAAAGGCATAATATCGAAAATAGAAGACAAGCTACAGGTGAAAGAGCTTGGGGAGATGATGAATATAAAAAGATGCTAGATAAGGCGTATGAGCAAGATAGAATGGATGTTGTAATGGGGCTTAAAATGGGACGTAATCTAGGATTTAGGGGCAGGGAAATATGCAAGGTTACAGTTAAGGATTTAAAAGATGCGTTGATAAATGGTTCTAAGATACATACTGTAGGGAAAGGAGGTAAACCTAGGGATGCTCAATTTGGAATGGCTGGTAAGAAAACAATTAAGGAATTGTTGGAGATAGCTCAAAAAGATGGGTTGAAGGATGGAGATATTATTTTTACTCAATCATCAACATTGTTGCGGAATACAGGAGCAGAGCCTGGACAAACAAGTGTAAACAAGAGAAAGAAGTCTTTAGAGAATTTTATAGAAAATAATAGAGATGAAATTCAAGAAAAGGATAGAGTTACCCAAACAGAGGCAGAAAAAGCATCTAAAAACGGGGTCATACATAGAGTAGAACTTACATTGCATGGTCTTAGGCATAATTACGCTCAGAATAGCTTAGAATGGATTCTTAAGAAGAATCCTAATATACCATTAAAAACAGCAAAGGGACTAGTATCAATATGGCTTGGACACGGTAAGAAACATAGTATTAATACATATCTTAAAAAAGCTAATGTTCAAGTTCAAAAGGGTGAAGAAACGTAAGTTTTTTTGCCCTTTTTATATAAAATATGAGAGCTAAGAGCATTTATAAGATTATTAAAATAGGTTTTAGAACCTATTATTTTATTTCAATTTTGTAAACATATAAAATATTTTAATTTAAATAAAATAATTATTGTATTTTTAATTTTACGATTAAAATATTTATAATAAATTAATAATTTATTATAAATAGTATAAATATTTTAATTAAAATGAATATATTAATTATAAATAATTAAATATATTATTTTGATTAATATAATAAAAATAATTAAATAAAAATAATATTATTAAAATAATAAAAAAGTATATTTTTATTATAAATAAAATAAAAATATAAGTTAATCAAAATAAAAATATTATTTAAATATAGTTGATAGTATTTATTCGAAATATAGAAATATATTTATGGAAATAAATTAATTTTTATTTTAATATTTATCTTGATAATATAGTCATTCAACACCTATTAAATACGTTATAAAAACTAAAAAATAAGAGTTTCGTTATATATATTTTTAAACAATATAAATATTTTAAATAGAATAAATATATAATTTAAATAAATTAATAAAATAAAATAAAATATAATAAAATAAATATGTTTTAAAAATAATTATTATAAATTAAAAATAATAAAATTATTATTGACAATGGAATAAAAAAGCCTTATTATAAAAATATAAATAAAAAAAGGGGAGAGATGATAATTGGGTAAAATAATAAATATATTTAACCAAAAGGGCGGCTCTGCAAAGACTACAAGTGCTTTAAATATAGCAACAGAGCTTGCAAAAATAGGTAAAACTTTAATAATTGATAATGATGGACAAGGAAATGCTACATATATATGTTTAGAACTTAATGAGGATGAATTTGATGAAAAGGGACATGGAACAATCCATGAACTATTGATAGATAGAAAAGTAAAGGCGGAAGATGTTGTTTATCAAACAGTTTTTGAAAACTTAGATATAATACCAGCTACTATAGACCATGTGTACACAGATATGCAGTTAATTTCTGCGGTAGACAATAATAGGGTATTAATGAAGAAATTAAAAGGATTTAAAGATAACTACGATTTTATAATAATTGATAATCCACCAGCTATAAGTTTATCTACATACAATAGCTTAATGGTTGCCGATGTAGTTGTAGCTCCAATAGAAAGCTCTGTTTTTAGTGCAAAAGGATTAAAAAACTTAGTGGAGTTAATGGAAGACATAAATGATAATAGAGATAAAAAGTTGAAATTATTAACTTTTATGTCTAAAGTAGACAATAGAAAAAAAGTTAAGAATATACAAACTAAAAATGTATTGGAATCTGTTTTAGGAGATGCTTTTATAAAAGAACAACATATTAGTGTTAACACAGCATACGTTGATAGTTTAGAAGATGGTGAAACAGCTGTAACATGGAAGAAAGACAATGTAGGTAAACAAGAATATAAAAATTTGACAAGATTAATTTTAGATAAAATGGAGGACTAATTAGATGGCTAAAAAAGGATTTAGTAGTGTAGTTAATTCTATTAGTAGTAATATTACAGGAAATAATACTACTGAAGCAAATAAAGATACAAAAAATGAAATGGTAAAAGAAGAAAAGAAAATTAAAGAAACTAAAGTGAAGAAAGATAAAGTGGAAACTAAGGAAAAGAAAGCTACTGGAGTAAAAACATTTGGTGTTAAGAAGAAAGAAAATACTAAAGAAACAGCCATATTATCTGTAAATCTAACAAAAGATGTAAAAGATGCGTTGGAAAACGATAAGAATACAAGTAGTAAGACTGTTTCAGCCATTGTAACAGAGCTTTTAATGGGAATATATAATGAAGATACTAATACTTTTAATATCGATGTTATACCAAATCCAGAGACAGAAGAAAATAAAACAACTTTAAACCTTCCAAAGCAAATAAAAGAAGCTATAGATACGAATGCAAAAAATCACAACATGAAAGCGTATGAATACTTTAATAAACTTATGGAAGGTATGCTTAAATAACTTAAATTATAATATAGTTAACGCTAAAAAAGTGCCTTTAAGGTACTTTTTTTATATTCTAGGTAGGAAACTTTTTAAAATTTATGTATAATTATAGTAATAGTTTTAATAGTTTTTCGGATAAATGGAAAAAGCTATCAATAACCCAAGCGTCCAAACTATGGTTAATAATAGCTCCAGCAATAATATATTCTTATATATTTATATTTTTATTATATAAAAAAAATACCTATTTCGCAACAGATTTATATAAGAATTATTATTGTGTCTTTCCGATTTCTATAGTAGATAATAGAAAATAGGGGGCATTATATGTATGCAAAATTTAAAAAAATATAATAATTATATACCAACATTTGGGGAAGATGTAGACCCATTTAAGAATTGTGTAGTGGAAAACTGGTCGGACAAGGTAAAAAGATTAAGAAAAACCTATATTAAAGAAGATGTTGATACTATCATAAGATTCCTTAAAAAGGTACATCCAGAACTAGAAGATGTAGACAAGCGTCATAAGTATGGAAATATAGGCATAGAGCTGAGAATAATTGACAGGGAATTCGAGGATAAAAAAGGTGCTGTAATTAGGAAAAGTATGGTTTTATATGACTTTTCTACTGAAAGTATTAGGATGTTTAAAAACTGGTATAACAAAAATGTTAAAAATAAAGCTGTATGTATGTACTATTCTATATCTAATTTCTTTTCTAATTCAAAGAATTGGAGTGAAGATGGTAAACAATATAGCAAAGGTAGAATAAATGCTCAGAATGCATGTTTTAGCTCGACAGTAGTATTAGATTTCGATAATATTTTAGAATATGAAAATAAATCTATTGATAATAAGTTAATTTCATTAGGTTTAAATTTTGATAGTATAAGAACTAGTTTTAATGGATGGCAAAAAGTGTTTTATTTAAAAGAACCTTGTTGGGATAAAGAGGTTATACCTAAGTTTACAAAATTATTCCTAAGTAGAGGGTTTAATGTTGATGAATGTGTTAATAACAAGGCTCAAGTAGCTAGGGTATTAGGTTCTGTAAATAATAAATGTTTTTCTGGTAAGTGTACTGATAGATTAGGGCAATTTAAAGTTACTAGGGAAAAAAGAACTAATACTAGAGTAAATATACTAGAATTATGGGAAACTATAGAAAAATTAGAGATAGTTGATGATAATATAGAAGTTAAAAAACTTAATTTAGATAAACCTTTAACAGATGTGGAGTTAAAAGATAAAATAACTATAGATTTTAATAAACAATATGGTGATGTTATATCTAATTATTGGATTAAAGCAATGCCTATTGCTATAAAGAAGATGTTTTTAGATAGAGATAATGAAGGTTATACAAATGATTTTCTTATGTTTATAGTTGCACATATTAAGAATACCATGAAGGTGTCTAGAGATGATTTTAAGACTATTATGGATAGATGGGCAGATATAACAAAATATAATGAAAGAGAAAAATATTTATATATTTGGGATAAATATGGTCATAAGGATAAAGATGGTATACCGTTCGCGCATGGTAAATATACAAAGAAATTAGCACAAAGATATGGTGCAATAGATTTTAATACTGTTAAGGAAGAATATAAAAATATTAAAAATCATAGTGAAAATTTTACTGTGGAAAATTGTGATAACAAGGTTATTTTGAATGGTAATGTAATTAGAGATGATGCTTTTAAGCACTTGACAGATGGAGCTATGCAAGTATTTATTTGTATAATGGTCCAAAGAGTATTAACTCAGAAAGAATATGTTTATTCTAATGAGATAATAGGTCATCGATTGCTTAAGATAAAAGAAAGGCAAACTAAGCAGTATTTAAGTGAATTAGTTAAATTAGAATATCTTAAGGTTATAGCAGATTTTAAGGGAAAGGGTAAATTAAAGTATATTGTTAAAAAGGAATATACAATATTAACAGCTACAAGGAATTTAGCTTTTCATGTGCATGAAGCTCAAAGAATGTTGGAAGTTTTGAAGCCAAATGAAATAAAATTTTATATTTTACTAAAATCCTTGGTCATAAATAAAGAAGTGAAAAATTATAATATGACTGCTATATCTACAATGCTTGGAGTTACAACTAGAACAGTAAGAACTCTAAAAAAATCATTACAAGAAAAAGGATTTATATTGGTTAAAGCTGATGGGTTTGATGTTCCAAATAAATACATCATATTTTCATAAAAGAGAAAGTATAACTTTCTCTTTTTTTGTTTAAATAGAATTTAAAACTGCATGATTAGTCAATAGTGCAGGATTTTTCCCCCCTTAGTAAATAGCTGTTAGCTATTGATATTACTATGTTTATCTATACTTTTAAAAAAAATATAAATTTACAATAGTGCAGGATTTTTCCCCCCATTAAAACCGCATGGTTAGTCAATAGTGCAGGATTTTTCCCCCCTTATATAATATATACTATGGAACGGAGCGAAGCGGAGTTCTTGCTAAGCCTTTTTTTCTTACTTAAATATAAATATACACATCTATATTAAATATAATAAAGAGAGAGAGAGGTATCCCGAAGGGTATGAGCTATGCTCATAAACTCTGTAAGAGTTTTAAATATAATAGTTATTAAAGTTGTATGAAAAATAGAAATGTTCTTATAATTATCTTTTGAAAAAAAGTATGATTGTAGTAACTTTTTTAGGATTCTGTATTTAACCTTGTAATCTTATATATAAATAAGATTTTTTAGGAGGTTTATAATGGTAAAAAGAGTGTTAAACAAAGCTGTATTTTTTGAAACTAAGTTTTATACAGTTGAGGATATTGTGAGTGGTGCCTGTAGTGATAATATTTTAGACTTAGTTAGTAAATTTACGGAAAATATAGTTTTGGACTTACGTTGTTCTAGTGATGATGGAGCAAATTCTTTTAGATTTGTAATTGAAGGATACAGATGGGAAGATGTGTTAACTGCAAAGTTAGAAATATATTTTGTATCCGCTGATATTAATTATGGTTTAAATGCTAAACTTATTGGAGACTATGACTATGAGGAGATTTCTATTGGTGATGCGGAAAGATTGTTACGTAGTATAGAGTTACCTGTTGTATCAAGCGTAACAAAAGAGAGAATGGGCTTAAAAATAAAAGAGGTTGAGCATTCTGAAACGTATGAAGAAATAGAGTATGCAAGAGAGTATGAGCCACTTGATTGTGATTGTTGTCCTGGAGAGTGTAATCATGAGCCAATTTGGAATTATGATTATGACAGACCAATTGGAGTAACCTTAAAAGAAAGAATTTATACAGAAAAATATTTAGAATTAGATTGGATAGAGTTAGATGATGACTATGAGTAAAAAAAAGGGGGATATCACAACCCCTTCTTTCTATTTATTATGGGGTAGCATCAGGAAAATGCAGATTTACAACGTTAAGTCAATATTTGTATTTTAATATTAATAGAGTATATCATATTGATACTACTTTAAAAGTAAGGTGAATCAAGGCTTCATACAGTTTCATAAGATTTTTCTTGAAAATAATTTTAAATTTGTATCTTTAAGAAAAGTAGTGAAAAGAAAAATTTATACGAAAACATGAAAAGCATTGAAAACATTAGCTTAATTTCTCTTAACATTGTAAATTTGCATTTTCCTAGCGAGTCCCCAGGTAATTTTTCTATTTTTGACTTTTTTTTCTTATGCAGTTATTCTTATATTAGATTTTTTTTATGGGAGAGCTTTATTTATGGGAATATTGGTTTTTATTTTTATTATTATATTTCTTTTTTTTATGTTCTTTATATCTTTTTTATACAGTATTGCTATTTTTACGCTAAAATTTATTCTATCTTATATTACAAATAAAAAAAACTTTAAAAAAATTTTGATGTCTTTTTGCTTGATATTAATAGTAGTACTGTCTTTTATTAGTATAAAGTTGTTTTTTATTAAAATTGAAAATGATAAGATAAATGCAGAGATAACTGAATTTGAACCTTTAATTGAAAAAATGAATACGGATATAATCAATAATATAGATGCAAGTTATAAAATAATTTCACGAAGGACAATATCTGTATCTAATCATGATGGTAAAACTTTTTATTCAAGACAATATAAGGATACTGTTGTGGATTATGGTGAAACTTTTCATGATGAACCAATAATGTTAGGTGTTTTTTATATAAAAAACAATACAAATTATGATTTATATAACATAATGTTGGGCCAGAGTCCAGAGAAAATGATAGATGTACTAAAGCCTGGCGATTGCTTTAAAACTGAAAAAGAATTATTGGAAGCAAATAGCGTGTATTTTAAATTTAAGGTAAAAGATTTTAAACTTAGCGGGGGGGAGAGTAAAACTGTTCTATATCGAGCTAAGATAGATTTAAATAGTAATAAAGTAACGTTAGATAACATGTCATTCCAATTACAACCAAATAATAAGTATTCAAATATAGATTTATCTATAAATTTTTATAATGAAAATGATGAATGTTTAATACATGATATAAATTTGAACTTAGATAATACTAAACATTATTTGGTTAAAAAAGGAAAGAATAAAAGATGGAATATAACAAAAAAATAAGTATTTTATATATACATATTATGAATAAAAAAAGGTGGTTAATATACCACCTTTTTTTATTCATAATATTTTAATTAAATACCACCTAAACTATCTCCTATACTATCTATAGATAAGTTTAATCCATATTTGCTGCTGCTAAGCTTTAAATTGACTTTATACTTGTTCATTGGCACTACATTTTTTATCATCTCTAAATCTTTCTCTAAAATATCAAAAACATCACCACTGCCTAAGTCTAATAAGCTAATCATAAGGTATTGTTCTTTACTATCCTTCTTTTCTTTAACGTCTATTTTTGTGCACAACATATCTAATTTTTGTAATAACATAAATTATTCACTCCTTTTTTATTTTTATTAAATCTAAATAGGTAACTTTTCCCTTATGTTCGTTATTATATTTATCTAAATATCCTATATCATAGCTATTAGTATATTTAAGTTCATATTTTTCTCCAAATTCCTTCAATAATTCTTCAATATTTCTACCATCGTAAATTGTTGAGACATTAGGTTTAGTTAATGTCTTTCTGCTATATCCATATATTCTGTATCCTTCAAATTGCTTGTCTAGCAAGTCTTTAACTATATAGCAGCTAACATATAAAGCTATATTGGTGTTGTCTTCCTGCTCCAAGTTTCTTATATCTACAAATCCATGTTTCCAATACTTCTTTCTAAAGTTATTTTCAAATTCTTTATGAACATCTGATTTTCTTTCTCGACTTTTTGCAAAGTTAATATTAATTGGTAACTCTAAGTTAGTTAAAACATGGTAATGTAACCTTCCGTTTTTACTTCCAAACTCCAAAACCCAAAGATACTTTAAATCTTTGTTATTCCTCCTAAGCTTATTAAAAAAATTATTTATTAATTTTTTGCTTTCCTTGTAATCAGTTTGTGTTTCAAATGTTAGAGTAATAAAAGTTTTCATATCATCATTGCTTTTTATTAGCCTTATTATATTATTTCTAGTATTAATTAAAGTGGTCTTTCTGTTTCTTTTAGAGTTTTCAATCTTTTCATCTTTTCCCAACTCCTCCTTCCCATTCCTACCTTTCTTATTATTACTTAATCTATTTTTCCTAATAAGATAATTACTTACTTTATAGAGCTCTATCCTATTACTACCACTTTTTATTATTTTTAAATTATAGATAGTATTATCCATAAAATTTGTATGAATTAAACAGCTACTATCAAGTTATATAATTAAAGCTAATTCTTAAAGTTATCAATGCTATTGGTTTCAGCCTTCGACCTTATTAGCTTTGGCGTTTTTTGGTGACAAGTCCCCTTTAAACGCCACGCTAAACGGTCTAGACTTCAACCAATTCGATATGATAATTTAATAATTATTTTAATTCTTAACTAAATAGTGTAAGTTTTTCCCTTGACAAGCTCTGAGTGTAATAGATAAAACTCTCTCTGTTGCAATGCTCCACTCCCAACACCTATGCCTAGAAAAGCTCTTAAAGTCGATTCTTCGATTGTCCTAAATGCTATTCTAGTGTTAAATAGTTGTTTAAACTTACAGTCTTCATGATTACCCTTTTGCATTATAACTATTAAATATACATTGTAGTGCCGCGCCTGGCTTAGTAGCTCCTGTATAACCTTATCTACTCCCTTTACATTACTTAAAGTATTATATTCATCAATTACTATATAATAAGGTCTGGTTCTAGTCGTTTTATTGGCTGCTACACGATTTAAAAATTCTAATATTTCATTGTTCCCACACACTCTTTCAGCTCTTATACCTAAAAAGTCATCTTGGAAACAATTAACAAGTGTTATATCTGCTCCATTAATGTTTTTTAAAGCTCCTTCAATGCATTTAGTTTTACCGTTTAGAGATGTTCCCACAACTCCTATATGCGGTGTTTTAAGCATATCTACAATTAAAGGCTCACCTTTTGGATTGTACCCACAAATTAATTTAGTTGGTTCAAGATTTAAGTCAGGATACATGGGTTCTTCGATTTCTTTATTTATAATATCTAGTGTAACTATATTTCCTTGGTTTCCTTTAATCTCAGCGTGGTAAGCTTTAAACAAACTTTTAATATAATCTTCTAGATTTTTAATTTCTGTCATTGTAGTTATTCCTGATACATCTAAGGTTATATAGTAGCCATAATCAGTTATCTTAATAGCTATTATCTTTGGTTTATCTCCTTCAGAATTGCAAATTTTTTGTTCTTTGAATAAATAATCAAGCTTTTTAGTTACTCTCTTTATATTTTTATAATCTTTATTGAATAAGTTATTTTTTATCCAATTATCTGTTGGAATTGCTAAAGCAATTGCTATACCTAAACTAAGCCAATTAATCATTAAAGTGCTCCTTGAACTATTGCTTAAAATTAAACTTAAGTGTTCCACAAGAAATAAACTGTATTCTTAAGTTTAATTTTTTATAATTTATATATATGCATTTAACAGTTAAATGTTTCTTATAACAGTTAAATTTTTATAAAAAAAAGAAGGATTATTTACCTTCTTTATCTTTCAAGTATTCTTTATAAAGAATACTTTTAATGAAAACACTATCTCCACCAACAACTCCATTTTTTTGTATCCATTCATATAATTTTTGCTCTTCTTTATTTTCCCTAAAATTTACTGTTATTCTTGTTTGTTTCTTATTTGCCATTTTTACAACTCCTAACCACTTTTAACTGTTAATAATATATTCTATTATTGTATTAGAGTTTCCTTTTTAAATTAGGAGTTTATTTTAAAGGTATAAAACATAGTGTATTAGTAATTAACACTACATAATACTGTTAAATTATGTTAGCATAATATAAGATAAAAAAGATTTAAAGAAGTATATATAGTGTTAAAAAAGAAACTAAAACATATTTATGGATATACAATACTTTATTAGACAGATATTTGTATTGAGTTTTAATTTACGATATATGGGTTTAATAGGAGGCGGATGACAAATGAATAAGAAGGATATGAGTGAAAGAGATATATGTACCAAATATATAACACCTGCTATAGTTAATGCTGGCTGGGACATAAAAAGGCAGATAAGAGAAGAAGTTACTTTCACAGATGGAAGAGTTATAGTAAGAGGAAATGTAACAACTAGAGGTAAAAGAAAAAGAGCAGATTATATCTTATATCATAAATCCAATTTCCCTATAGCTGTAGTAGAAGCAAAAGATAATAATCATTCTATAGGAGCTGGAATGCAACAGGCTATAAACTATGCTGATATATTAGATATTCAATTTGCTTACTCATCTAACGGTGACGGTTTTATAGAACATGACTTAAAGAAAGGTACAGAGAGAGAAATATCATTAGATGAATTCCCTACACCAGAAGAGTTATGGGAGAGATATAAGGAAACAAATGATATAACTCCAGAACAAGAAGAAATTATAACAGAACCATATTACTTTACTCTAGGAGATAAAACACCTAGATATTATCAAAGAATAGCAGTGAATAGAACTATAGAGGCTGTAGCAAAAGGGCAAAATAGAATATTACTAGTAATGGCTACAGGTACAGGAAAGACATATACAGCTTTTCAAATAATTCATAGACTCAGAGCAGCTAAAAGTAAAAAAAAGGTTTTATTTTTAGCTGATAGAAATATATTAGTGGACCAAACAATGAAAAATGACTTTAAACCATTTCAAAAAGTAATGACTAAAGTTGAGAATAGAAAAATGGACAGTTCATATGAAATATTTTTAGCTTTGTACCAACAACTTAGCGGAGCTGATAATTTAGAAGTTTTTAAACAATTTAGTCCAGATTTTTTTGATTTGATAGTTATAGACGAGTGCCATAGAGGTTCTTCGAAAGATGATTCAGCCTGGAGAAAAATATTGGAATATTTCAGCAGTGCCACACAAATAGGTTTAACTGCTACTCCTAAGGAAACTAAGGATATATCTAGTTCAACTTATTTTGGAGAACCTATATATACGTATAGTTTAAAACAAGGTATAGATGATGGATTTTTAGCTCCATATAAAGTTATTAGGATAGGTTTAGATAAGGATTTAGAAGGGTATAGACCTACAAAAGGAAAGAGAGATATTTATGGTAATGAGCTTGAGGATAGAGAGTATAATATAAAAGATTTTGATAAAAATCTAATAATCGATGATAGAACTAAGGTTGTAGCAAAAAAAATAACTGAATTTTTAAAGAAAACAAATAGATTTTCTAAAACAATAGTGTTTTGTATAGATATAGAACATGCTGAAAGAATGAGAAGAGCTTTAATAAATGAAAATACTGATTTAGTAGCTAATGACCATAGATATATAATGAGGATTACTGGTGATTCAAAAGAAGGGAAATCTCAATTAGATAATTTTATAAGTGAAGTTAGTGAATATCCTACAATAGTCACAACAAGTAAATTGATGACTACAGGTGTTGATTGTAAAACCTGTAAGCTAATAGTTTTAGATAACAATATATCTAGCATGACAGAGTTTAAACAGATTATAGGACGTGGAACTAGGTTAAAACCTGAGTACGATAAAGAGTATTTTACTATTATGGATTTTAGAAATGTATCTAGACTGTTTGCCGACCCTGATTTTGATGGGGAGCCCGTTGTTATATATGAACCTAATGAAGGAGAAGATATTGTTCCACCAGAAACACAAGAAAATTCTGAGGATGATAATACTGAAGGAGCCGCTGAAAATTCTTTTGGAAGTGAGAATTCTGGTATAACAGAGAAAAATAAAATTAAATCTAAGTATAGGTTATCAGATGTTGAGGTTAATGTTATAAGCGAAAGAGTTCAATATTATGATAAGGACGGAAAACTTGTGACAGAATCACTTAAGGATTATTCTAAAAAGAATATATTATCAGAGTTTTCAGATTTAGATACTTTCATTAGAAAATGGAATAGTGAAGATAAAAAACAGGCTATAATAGATGAGTTAATAGAACATGGAGTATTATTGGATGCGTTAAGAGAAGAAATAGGAAATCCAGATATAGATGATTTTGATTTAATCTGTCACATAGCATATGATAAAAAACCACTAACTCGTCATGAAAGAGCTAATAACGTTAAAAAAAGAGGATATTTATATAAGTACTCTGATATGGCTCAAAAGGTATTAGAAAGTCTTTTGGATAAATACTCATCAGACAAAAGTATAGATTTAACAGATACAAAGGTTTTAGAATTGAAACCATTTGATAAATTTGGAAATCCATTAAAAATAGTTAAAGTTTTTGGTGGAAAGAAAAAATATATAGAAGCAATAAAGGAATTAGAAAAAGAAATATATGCTTAATAAAAAGTAATGAAATAAATATATAATGTCTTTAAAAGATTTAGATTGAACTTTTAGATATAGTAAGATGATTAATTTAGGTAAGAGTTTTAAAATAAATTAATTATTTTAAACAAGGTAAAGATATAAAACACATGATAAAATATATTAAGATACAACAGGAGGAATTTAAGATGAGTATAAATAATTTGATAAAAAGATTGCAGAATATAATGCGTCAAGATGCAGGCGTAGATGGTGATGCTCAAAGAATAGCTCAAATAGTATGGATACTGTTCTTGAAGGTATATGATGCTAAAGAAGAATTATGGGAATTTCATGATGATGATTATGAAAGTATAATACCTGAAAATCTAAGATGGAGAGAATGGGCAGTTGATGAAAAAGATGGACAAGCCATGACAGGAGATGAATTATTATCTTTTGTTAATGATGAATTGTTTCCAACTTTAAAGAGCCTTGAGGTAGATGAAACTACAGAGAAAAGAAGCTCAATAGTTAAAGAAGTATTTGAAGATGCTTTTAACTATATGAAAGATGGGGTACTACTTAGACAAGTAATTAATGTAGTAGATGAAATAGATTTTACTGAAATAGATGAAAGACATGCTTTTAATGATATATATGAAACAATACTTAAAGACTTACAAAGTGCTGGTAAGAGTGGTGAATTCTACAGTCCTAGATGCACTACTTCATTTATATCAGAAATGTTAAATCCTAAAATAGGAGATAAATGTGCAGACTTTGCCTGTGGTACTGGTGGATTCTTAATATCATTATTAGAGCTGTTAAAGAAACAAGAAAAAACAGTTCAAGATAAAGAAACAATAAATAATAGCTTATATGGTATAGAGAAAAAGAATTTACCGCATTTGCTTTGTATAACTAACCTATTGCTTCATGATATAGATAGCCCTAATATAATACATGGCAACTCTTTGGAGAAAAGTGTAATAGATTATAAGGAAGAAGATAAATTTGACGTAATAGCTATGAATCCCCCATATGGTGGCGTAGAGCAAAAGAGTATACAGATTAACTTCCCTGTAGAATTACAAACATCTGAAACAGCAGACTTATTCGTAGCACTTATATTATATAGATTAAAGAAAAATGGTAGATGTGGAATAATACTTCCAGATAACTTTTTGTTTGGAACAGAAAATTCACAAAAAGCTCTAAAAGAAAAGTTGATGAATGAATGCAACTTACACACTATAGTAAAACTTCCAGCAGGTGTTTTTGCCCCATATACAGATATAACTACTAATATGATATTTTTTGATAAAACAGAAACTACTGAAAAGATACATTACTATGATATTCCACTTCCAGAAGGATATAAAAAATTCTCTAAGACTAAACCATTTAAAGATATTCATTTAAAGGGGGTTAGAGATTGGTGGAACAATAGAGATAATGGTGATGAAAATGCTTATATAGTAACTAAAGATGAGGTTATAGCCAATGGATATAACTTAGATTTTAAAAATCCTAATAAGATGGTAGAAGAGCATGAATTTACACTTGAAGAATTATTATCTTCTATGGATAAAAAATCTAAGAATATATCTAGTTTATTAGAAAAGATATCTAAAGAACTAGAAGGAGTTGAAGAATAATGGATACGAAAGCATTAAAAGATAAGATTCTTCAATTAGCTATACAAGGTAAGTTAGTTCCCCAAGAAGAAAATGATGAACCTGCATCAGTTTTATTAGAAAGGATAAAAAAAGAAAAGGATGAATTAATAAATAAAAAGATTATAAAAAAAGAAAAGTCATTTCCAGATATAACAGATGATGAAAAATTATTTGAGTTACCTAATGGATGGGAATGGTGTAGATTAGGAAAAATATTTAATATTGTAAGGGGTTCTTCACCAAGACCAAAAGGACATCCAATGTATTTTACGGAAAATAAAACAGATTACAAATGGGTAACTATAAAAGATATAACTCAATTTTCTAAAAATAATCTTCTTTATAAAACCAATGAGTACTTAACATATGAAGGTAGTCTAAAAAGTAGGTTTATTAAAAAAGGTGAAATAATTATAGCAGTAAGTGGAAGTATCGGTAAAACAGCTATCATGGATATAGATGGGTATATTTATGATGGACTTGCTGGTCTAAAAAATATTATTGAAAGTGAAACTCTTGTAAAGTATATATACTATATACTGACGACATGGAAAGAAAACTTGAATAATATATCTGAAGGAACATCTATTCAGAATATTAATACTGATAAATTAAATAATTTACTTATAGCACTACCACCATTAGAAGAGCAAAAACGAATAGTAGCTAAAGTGGATTCACTATTTAAATTAATAGATGAACTTGATAGTAATAAACAAGATTTATTACAAAATATATCTGATACAAGAAATAAAGTATTACAATTAGCTATTGAAGGTAAATTAGTTACTCAAGATGAAAATGATGAGCCTGCATCAGCTTTACTAGAAAGAATAAAAAACGAAAAAGAACAATTAATAAAGAATAAGGTTATAAAAAAAGAAAAATTATTACCAGAGATAACAAATGAAGAAAAATTATTTGAGGTACCTAATGGATGGGGTTGGTGTAGATTAGGTGAAATTAGTTTTAAGATTACAGATGGCTCTCATAATCCTCCAAAAGGGGAGGAAAACTACACAGAATATATTATGCTGAGTTCTCAAAATATTAATAATAATGGACTGGTTAATCTTGAAAAGAGTAGATTTTTATCTAAGCATAATTACGAAATCGAAAACAAAAGGACAAATGTAAATAAAGGTGATATTCTATTAACAATAGTAGGTACTATAGGTAGAAGTTGTATATATACTAATGAGTTAAAAATTACATTACAGAGAAGTGTTGGAGTTATAGACACTA
>OIEW01000192.1_pt1 | contig 19999 bp, 16 predicted proteins | sample 1581891 | NCBI WGS metagenome assembly OIEW01 (sample SAMN07977758, study PRJEB24534) | human gut metagenome
GTCTGCGTTTTACACTCAGGCCATTAAGTTGATAGATGCGGTAAACCCGCTTGTGGTTAACGCAAAGACCTTCACGTCGCAGAAGCTGCCAGATACGCCGGTAACCAAAACGGCGGCGTTCAAGTGCCAGCTCTGTGATGCGTAGAGACAGCTGCGCGTCAGCAGCCGGACGCTGAGCCGAATATCGGCAGGTTGACAGGGACAGACCTGCCAGCCTGCAGGCACGACGTTGCGACAGACCCTTAGCCTCGCACATGACTTCCACGGCTTCCCGCTTCTGGTCTGTCGTCAGTACTTTCGCCCAAGAGCCACCTGAAGCGCCTCCTTATCCAGCATGGCTTCAGCAAGCAGCTTCTTGAGTCTGGCGTTCTCTTCCTCAAGCGACTTCAGGCGCTTAACCTCAGGCACCTCCATACCGCCATACTTCTTACGCCATGTGTAAAAGGTGGCGTCGGAAATGGCGTGCTTACGGCAGAGCTCACGGGCAGAAACGCCGGCTTCGGCCTCGCGGAGAATACATATGATCTGTTCGTCGGAAAAACGCTTCTTCATGGGGATGTCCTCATGTGGCTTATGAAGACATTACTAACATCACGGTGTATTAATCAACGGGGAGCAGGTCAGGCTATTTCATCGTCAGTACCACTACTAAGATCGATTTCAAGCAACACCGTTTTCTCACATAAGGGGGACAAGAGTTGGGACACATAAGCTTCGTGATGAGGCGCATTAACACAATATTCATCGTTTCCTTCCTCCCAAGTGAAAAGATTCACACTAAGGGCCATCACACTAAGTTCAGCAAGCCTGGTGATATCCGTGATAAAAATGTGTGGAGGACTGTAGAGAGTATCGTTAACTGTTGGATAATCGAGTTGCTTCCCTTTGAAAAGATGGGGGTTCCCACTGAAAATTTCAGTCATGTACACCCATAGCCCTTTCTTTTCTTCGTCTGTAGGCCATGGCTTGAACAGAAGTGCTCTTGCCCAAAGTTCATGATACAAGGCATTTAAACTGATGTATTCGAGCTTGCGATAGTTATCTATGTCAAGCCAAGCTTTGATTTCTTTAGTATGCTCTGGTGACCAGTTTTTCAAAATTCAAATCTCCTGCCTTCTTAAAGATTTAAGTCATACGAATAGAGTTCAGTTAGTTTGAAAAAACTACCGTATTCACTTATCGATGAAAAGCAGTTCCTGCCTGCAAGTTCACCTGTCAGAAGGAAGTTGAACGGAAAAATTTGTTATCGTTTAATGCACCTCGCCAGAGTGCACGCCCGGTTCTGAGAGAAGAGGCCGGGAAATAGTCCGACTACACTCTGCCTCTTACTCTGCTCTGGGCGCGAAAACACTGGGCGTATCTGCCGTTGTTCTCGACCTGTTCGTCAGAAAACCGGTGGGGGAGCAATGTCATTCTCACCTGACAGCAAACTCACCATCAAAGCACTGGAAATGGCCAGAAAGCGCCGGGGATCAACAACAGGAAACTTACTGCTTCCACCAACGACCTAATATTGATCCTGCTTGTTAACTCAGCAATAACACCGGATTTCCGTTTTTACTTCAGTCGATAGCTTTCTCCTTTTATTTGTACGACGTGTCAGTGATGTAAGGTCCGGTCCAACATTGCTGATGTAAGAACATCATCTCCTGTGAAGGTTTGGTCCCATTGTCCGAATGGCAGGTTGCAGGCGTAAATTTACTGCAGGTGTTTCTGATGTATCCAAGAGTGGTTTGTTAAAATTTTACTCCCTTAAATCAGAACCGCCTGTCCCCGCTGTTGCATTTCACAGAATTTCTGATATCTAATAACTTAAAACATTTTTTCATGGGGGTGTTTATGGACTTATTAAAGTACTTATCAGAAAAGGGATTAACCGAAAGGGCTCTCGACTTTGTCACATCACAATTATTCTTCAATGCAGAGTCGCCTGATAACCTAAAGTACGCTTTAAAAGCGGGTTATGATATTAATACTGTTGATAGTAGCGGCAACAATGCTATTTTTGGCTGCAGGACACTGGAAGCACTTGATTTTCTACTTAGCAATGAAGTCAATATACACCATATCAACAAGGAGGGACAAAATGCGCTCTTTCATCAAAAAAATCCAGAAATTCTGAAGAAACTGATTGAACTGGGTTTAGACACCTCGCATACAGATACTAAGGGCTGTACCTGCATTTTTGCACATTACAGGGACCCTGAAGGACTACAAGTATTACTTAATGCAGGTTGTGATATAAATCACGTCGATAACAAAGAAAGAAATATTCTCTTCCTGCCCCTCTCCCCGGAAGTTTTATCCATAGCAATAGATTCCGGATGCAATGTCAATCATATTAATCATGCAGGAAAAGGTTTTATTGAAAAGGAATATGACGATGAGTTGCATAATATTATTCTATGCCATATTAATAAATTTGAAAGAAGAACGTTGCATGTCGATTTTTGCAATACCAACTCAGTATTATTTTTATATAAACTCTCTGAATTTGGATTCAAAATAGAGCTCAATAAAGACCGTTTCGTAATTAACAGTTATATTAGCGATTACAAAGATATTTTAAGCACTCTTGATTGTATCAGTGACATTCAAAATGTTAATTTCTATAATTGTGACGATGTTCCTCTTTACAAAGATATAGATAAGCGAATTGTAAAGTGGATGATAAGAAATAATTTTCTCATTGATCTTACAAAAATTTCTGATGATAAAAATCATGAACATATATTAAAATATAAAACCAGTTACGAGCAAAAAGAAATATCCAGAAATTTAAAACATGCTGCAAATAAAATTTCAAAAGTCAAAAACGGTGGAAGGCTGTGATATTTATGAACCTTGGCAACAATTCTCAGGAAACATGCCAATGAATGGCACACCCGACTCATCAAAATAATCGAAATTTTCTTCAAAGACACTCCGCAGGTCTTTGGCAAGCTTTGTAACTAATCCGTCCATGATTGTTTCTACTATAAAGAAGCCATGCATTTAACATGCATGGCTACGTGAACCTTAAGAATTAGAGCGCTTAGGTGGTCTCGTAAATTGTACCAAAGCTCCTTTATGCTCGTTAGCCTGCTCTTCACGCCGCTCGGCCAGCATAGATTTTAATTTTGCCAGATGCACAACAGCAGCCTTCTTGCCGGTCAGATAGCCCTCTGGTAAACCAACCATCATCTCGACATCGATAGCAGACAATCCCGCAAAGGCAGCAAGCCGTTCAACTGAAATAATTCCAGAAGACGCCAACAATTCAATAGTACGTTTCAACAAACGTGGTTTTTCAGGCTCACGATAATCATCTCCCGGCTCTGATTTCACTCCCCAACGTGCTGAACGGCGTTTATAAAGATTTTGTTTCTCTTCTTCAGTAATAATATTCAGCACATGCAAACGCATGATGCTTGCCGCGACAGAAATACCGTAGCGTTGTTTAATTAAAAGCAAGCTATCTAATGTGACCGGGGTTCTAATTTCTTCGGCAAACGTCTCGGCAGGAAGCAGCAGCGCCCCCGCAAATTTATGAGCCTGGCTTTCCTTCAGCTTATAACGTTCAGCTTCGAGCTCGTTGCCAACGTAGCGGTGAAGGATTAGATGTCCAATTTCGTGAGCAAGGTCAAATCTGCTGCGAAAAGCATTACCTTTATCCGAAGAGAGGAGAACAAAAGGAACACTTAGAGTCTCACTCCAGGCGGAAAGCCCTTCAATCTGTGCGACACCTGTTTCCTCTCTGACAACAATAATACCGTTACTCTCTGCGGCTAAAGTAAGGTCCGGTATTTCCTTTGTACCAAGATTCCAAAGGGCACGGCACTCACTAGCGGCATCTTCGATATCTGCATCACTAATTTCATCGATGTTTGTAAAACTACGGTGCGGTAATTTTAGCTCCGGCAGATCTACAAACTCAGTCAGCTTAGTAACGAACTCATTAGCCCAATGGATTCGAGTTTCTAACATTGCTCGTGCTGCTACATGAGCTGATGCATTACTTCTGAACAGGGGCTTTGACATACCCGGCAACAGAGGGCGCGTAAACCATTCAGGAGTAACATTTACGACTGTAGCCAAGCGTTCTAAGGCCTCGGATTCTGGAGCCTGCTGGCCAGAACGCCATTTACTGATGGTAGCTGGCGATACGCCAACCATCGTAGCTAATTGAGTTTGGGATAGCCGCCGGGCGGCTAGTACTTGCACTAACCTATCCGGTTGAAATTCAGCGATGCCTCGGCTCATACTTCATCTTCCTCGGTTCCATCTTTTTTGATAATGCCCTTTTTGAGTGCAGAGAATGCATTATCTTCTTGGAATGGAACTACATCATATCGGGTTAAAAAAAGTTCAAGTGGCTCATGGAAAACCCAGCTCTTCCCGTCAGAACTTGGAACGACAAGCTCTATAGACATCGGGGCTTCGGGTTGATTCTGCAATGAACCGGAAAAACGGCATACTACGAACAGTGTAGCTTTCGGTACATCAGAACCATCGGAGAATAAATCCGGTTGCACCACTTTTTCCACAGAAACGTTTTCGGCAATGAGCTCTTGCTTACGTTTGCTGCGAAATAGTCTCTTCCACTGGTTATCATTGTAGCTTTCACGAACAATCGTGAAAATACCGCTATGGCCTTCTACAATACGGTTACCACGCAGCTTGCCGGGATTACAACCGTTGGCCTCAAACACCTCATAAATAGTTTCATTCAGGTTTAAATGACGATCATAACCAAGCGCTGTCGCTCTGTGGTCTAGCTTCTTCTTTTGCGCATAATCGTAAGAACGCTTTGATGCCGCGTAAATCGCGTCAGAAAGGGCCATGAAGAGTTGTTTTTGAACATGCTGAACAATGAGATCTGCCACTTTTGATTTTTTCACGACCATTTCCTATCACTGTCACTGATAGGCGTGATTTTACACCCATATTTTTTCGTGTGTCCACAAAAAAACATCAAAAAATTTCCTTTACGCGGAAAATGATATTGATGATGGTATTTATTTTATCGACCCGATAGTACCGAAGTTGTACTTTTGCTCTGAAATAAAGCGGTATAATAAGAGAATTGAGTCTATCCCGACGGGGAGAAAAGTGCTCACGCCTTGCAGCTTACCTCACCTATTTTCTCAAGGTGGTCACGTGTAAGGCGAACATGCATGAGTGCTCTAGAAAACCTGTTGGAATACTATCCTCTGTCTCTTGCTGCTCAACTGCAATGAGTTTGCTTTTCTTCCTCATTTTGTCGGTCCCGCCCCGGATCCTGTCTGGCTGCAATTTCTTGTCTTGGGCAGTATCCAGAAGCTGGCTGGAATTGTTTCCCTGAGGTCAGTCGTGAAGGCATCAGGAACATTTGAAAACTGGCTAGGTAAACACCCAGGCGTTGTCATGATAAGCCTCGGTATCCGCATGTTGCTTAGCGGGTCTGGTGTCGTATCGATATCTGCCAGTTAAGTTTTGCCGAAACGGTAAACCCAGGGTCCGCACCTAGCTCATAGCAGACATGACTACACTGGCATGTTATTTTGAATTCACTTGGCGTACTGGAACCATTCAACGTGCTATGGTTATATTTTAAGGTTCCTTTTTGGAACCCTCTACCAAATGAATTTAAATTAAAATGTTAAATATCAATAAGATAAAATTCAAAGCACAGAGACGCCAGCCCAAAATTCTCCATCGGTGATTACCAGAGTCATCCGATGAAATCCTAAGAGCCCGCACGGCGCAAGCCCTGCGGGCTTTTTTGTGTCTGCAATTTGTCCCGTGAAGCCTGATGCCTGCTCATTAAACCCGCAGGCGCCCCTGAGGCCGCGCGACAGACTCGCTCAGGCTGGATTCGCTATGTTCAATCAGAGCGGAAATGTCCTGGGACTGCGCCGGATACTGCATCCCTTGCGGGGTAAAACTCACCCGCCTTGTGCTCAGATTCAGCAGCAACACAATCTGTTTATGGGCGATATCGTCGCCGCCTGGAGCGATGACCGGGTATTCCGCAACGGACACTGGATTTTTGATGATGCGCCGGACGAGCTACGGACCGTTCACTATGTCGCAGGCGGGCAGTTCTATGCCATCGGCAAAGGCAGCAAATTCGATCATGGGCCGGGCCAGGACTGACCCTCCCCGGTCATGCGGATCGCTGACGAGATGTCTGCGCAACAGAGCGGCTGATACTCCGGCGCCAGACGCCGGGCGCCTGGCCGTACTGGCGCTTGAAGCTGCGGTTGAAGGACTGCTGGGAGTCAAAGCCGAGGGCAATCGCCACGTTCAGGATCGGCTCGTTGCTGTGGGCTAAGCGTTCGATCGACTTTTGCAGCTTTTTCGCCCGAATATATTCTCCGAGGGGCTGCCCGGTATGTTCTTTGAAGATCCGCTGCAGGTGCCACTTCGAATAGCCGGCTCGTCGGGCAACGGTGTCAATATCCAGACGGCTATCAAGATGGTTGTCGATCCAGTCGATCAGATCCTGAATGATGGCGCCAGTGTTCATCATGTTACCCCCTCGCGGCCGGTTAAAAGCATCTTTGTCAGTTGCATTTAAAGGTGGCCTGTTTTTACACAAAATGCAAGTTTTATTGTTACATTTAAATCCACGCCGGGATCGCGGTTTTTTATCTCCCCCTGGACCGCACATAAAGTGCAACAATTATTCTTGCACTTGGTTAAGCGCCTTCCTACAATCGCCGCGATAGTGTATTCGAAATTGTTACAGTTTTGTGGCGATGATCGACACAAATGGCCTTAAGCCAGCCCGGACAAAGGAAGTGGCGCGGCTTCTCACGCTGCGTCTTGCCCGGCGGCTACATTTACCGGAATAAAAATAATGAGCCTGCAAAAAACCTGGGGAAACATTCACCTGACCGCGCTCGGCGCGATGATGCTCTCCTTTCTGCTCGTCGGCTGCGACGACAGCGTCGCGCAAAACGCTGCGCCTCCCGCCCCGACGGTCAGCGCCGCTAAGGTGCTGGTGAAGTCGATCAGTCAGTGGGATAGTTTTAACGGTCGCATTGAAGCGGTGGAGAGCGTTCAGCTTCGCCCTCGCGTCTCGGGATACATTGATAAAGTGAATTACACCGACGGCCAGGAGGTGAAAAAGGGCCAGGTGCTGTTCACGATAGATGACAGAACCTATCGCGCCGCGCTGGAGCAGGCGCAGGCGGCGTTGGCAAGAGCCAAAACGCAGGCCAGCCTGGCGCAAAGCGAGGCGAACCGCACCGATAAATTAGTCCATACCAACCTCGTCTCTCGTGAAGAGTGGGAGCAGCGCCGGTCAGCCGCGGTTCAGGCACAGGCCGACATTCGCGCCGCGCAGGCGGCGGTGGATGCCGCGCAGCTTAACCTCGACTTCACCAAAGTGACCGCCCCTATTGACGGCCGCGCCAGCCGGGCGCTGATCACCAGCGGTAACCTGGTCACCGCGGGCGACACCGCCAGCGTGCTCACCACCCTGGTCTCGCAGAAGACGGTGTACGTCTACTTTGACGTCGACGAGTCAACCTACCTCCACTATCAAAACCTCGCCCGCCGCGGGCAAGGCGCGTCCAGCGATAATCAGGCGCTCCCGGTGGAGATTGGCCTGGTTGGCGAGGAAGGTTACCCCCACCAGGGCAAAGTGGATTTTCTCGATAATCAGTTAACGCCGAGTACCGGCACCATCCGCATGCGTGCGCTGCTGGATAACTCGCAGCGTCTGTTCACACCGGGGCTGTTTGCCCGCGTGCGTCTGCCGGGCAGCGCAGAGTTCAAAGCCACGCTGATCGACGACAAAGCGGTACTGACCGATCAGGATCGTAAATACGTCTATATCGTTGATAAAGATGGTAAAGCACAGCGCCGCGACATTACCCCAGGGCGGCTGGCAGACGGTTTACGCATCGTTCAGAAGGGGTTGAATCCTGGGGATAGCGTCATCGTCGACGGCTTACAAAAAGTGTTTATGCCGGGTATGCCGGTTAACGCCAAAACCGTTGCCATGACCTCCAGCGCCACCCTTAACTGATCCCTAATCAGAGAATCCAAGACATGGACTTTTCCCGCTTTTTTATCGACAGGCCGATTTTCGCCGCGGTGCTGTCGATTTTAATTTTTATCACCGGGTTAATCGCTATCCCGCTGCTGCCGGTGAGCGAATATCCGGATGTCGTCCCGCCGAGCGTCCAGGTGCGCGCGGAGTATCCCGGCGCCAACCCGAAAGTGATTGCCGAGACCGTGGCGACGCCGCTGGAGGAAGCGATCAACGGCGTTGAAAACATGATGTACATGAAATCGGTCGCCGGCTCCGACGGCGTGCTGGTCACCACCGTCACCTTCCGCCCGGGTACCGACCCGGATCAGGCGCAGGTTCAGGTGCAGAACCGCGTCGCGCAGGCCGAAGCGCGCCTGCCGGAGGATGTACGCCGTCTGGGGATCACCACCCAGAAGCAGTCTCCGACGCTGACCCTGGTGGTGCATCTGTTTTCGCCAAACGGGAAGTACGACTCGCTGTATATGCGCAACTACGCCACGCTGAAAGTGAAGGATGAGCTGGCGCGCCTGCCCGGCGTCGGCCAGATCCAGATTTTTGGCTCCGGTGAATATGCGATGCGCGTCTGGCTGGATCCCAATAAGGTCGCGGCCCGCGGTCTGACGGCCTCGGATGTGGTGACGGCGATGCAGGAGCAAAACGTCCAGGTGTCTGCCGGACAGCTTGGCGCCGAGCCGCTGCCGCAGGAGAGCGATTTCCTGATCTCCATTAACGCCCAGGGTCGTCTGCATACCGAAGAAGAGTTTGGCAATATCATTCTGAAAACGGCGCAGGATGGCTCGCTGGTCCGCCTGCGCGACGTGGCGCGCATCGAGATGGGTTCCGGTAGCTATGCGCTGCGCTCCCAGCTCAACAATAAGGATGCGGTCGGGATCGGTATCTTCCAGTCCCCCGGCGCTAACGCCATCGATCTGTCGAACGCGGTACGCGCCAAAATGGCCGAGCTGGCCACCCGCTTCCCGGAAGATATGCAATGGGCGGCGCCGTACGACCCGACGGTTTTCGTCCGCGACTCCATCCGCGCGGTGGTGCAGACGCTGCTGGAGGCGGTAGTGCTGGTGGTGCTGGTAGTGATCCTGTTCCTGCAGACCTGGCGCGCGTCGATTATCCCGCTGATCGCGGTGCCGGTATCGGTGGTGGGTACCTTCAGCATTCTCTATCTGCTGGGCTTCTCGCTGAATACCCTGAGCCTGTTCGGGCTGGTACTGGCTATCGGTATCGTGGTGGACGACGCCATCGTGGTGGTGGAGAACGTCGAGCGTAATATCGAAGAGGGGCTTGCGCCGCTTGCCGCGGCGCATCAGGCGATGCGTGAGGTCTCCGGGCCGATTATCGCCATTGCGCTGGTGCTGTGTGCGGTGTTCGTGCCGATGGCGTTTCTCTCCGGGGTCACCGGCCAGTTCTACAAACAGTTCGCGGTGACCATCGCCATCTCGACGGTGATCTCGGCCATCAACTCGCTGACGCTCTCCCCGGCGCTGGCGGCCCTGCTGTTAAAGCCGCACGGCGCGAAGAAAGACCTCCCTACCCGGCTGATCGATCGCCTGTTTGGCTGGATTTTCCGTCCGTTTAACCGCTTTTTCCTGCGCAGCTCGAACGGCTATCAGGGACTGGTAGGCAAAACGCTTGGACGCCGTGGCGCAGTGTTTGCGGTGTACCTGCTGCTGCTCTGCGCCGCTGGGGTGATGTTTAAAGTCGTCCCCGGCGGGTTTATTCCCACCCAGGATAAGCTGTATCTCATTGGCGGCGTGAAGATGCCGGAAGGGTCGTCGCTGGCGCGCACCGACGCGGTGATCCGCAAAATGAGCGAGATCGGGATGAATACCGAAGGGGTCGACTATGCGGTCGCTTTCCCGGGGCTTAACGCGCTGCAGTTCACCAACACGCCGAATACCGGGACGGTCTTTTTTGGCCTGAAACCGTTCGACCAGCGCAAACACACGGCGGCGGAAATTAACGCGGAGATCAACGCCAAAATCGCGCAAATCCAGCAGGGCTTTGGCTTCTCCATCCTGCCGCCGCCGATTTTAGGTCTGGGTCAGGGTTCCGGCTACTCCCTGTACATCCAGGATCGCGGAGGGCTGGGCTATGGCGCGCTGCAAAGCGCGGTGAATGCGATGTCCGGGGCGATTATGCAGACGCCGGGGATGCACTTCCCGATCTCGACTTACCAGGCTAACGTGCCGCAGCTGGACGTGCAGGTCGATCGCGATAAGGCGAAAGCGCAGGGGGTATCGCTAACCGAGCTATTCGGTACGCTGCAGACCTATCTCGGCTCGTCTTATGTCAATGACTTTAACCAGTTCGGGCGTACCTGGCGCGTGATGGCCCAGGCTGACGGACCATACCGCGAGAGCGTGGAAGATATCGCCAATCTGCGCACCCGCAATAATCAGGGCGAAATGGTGCCGATCGGCAGTATGGTGAATATCAGTACCACCTACGGGCCGGATCCGGTGATCCGCTACAACGGTTATCCGGCGGCGGACCTGATTGGCGATGCCGATCCGCGGGTCCTCTCTTCTTCGCAGGCGATGACGCATCTGGAGGAGCTGTCGAAGCAGATCCTGCCGAATGGGATGAATATTGAGTGGACGGATCTCAGCTTCCAGCAGGCCACCCAGGGCAACACGGCGCTGATCGTCTTCCCGGTGGCGGTGCTGCTGGCGTTCCTCGTGCTGGCCGCGCTGTATGAAAGCTGGACACTGCCGCTGGCGGTGATCCTTATCGTACCGATGACGATGCTCTCCGCGCTGTTTGGCGTCTGGCTGACCGGGGGCGATAACAACGTCTTCGTGCAGGTGGGTCTGGTGGTCCTGATGGGCCTGGCCTGTAAAAACGCCATTCTGATCGTCGAGTTTGCCCGCGAGCTGGAGATCCAGGGGAAAGGCATCATGGAAGCGGCGCTGGAGGCATGCCGCCTGCGTCTGCGCCCGATCGTGATGACCTCCATCGCCTTTATCGCCGGGACCATTCCGCTGATCCTCGGCCACGGCGCGGGGGCGGAAGTCCGCGGCGTCACCGGGATCACGGTGTTCTCCGGGATGCTGGGCGTGACGCTCTTCGGTCTGTTCCTGACGCCGGTGTTTTACGTGACGCTACGGAAACTGGTGACCCGCAGGAAGCCGGTCCAGGAGGATCTGCCCGCCTAGCCTGCAGCAGATAACAAAAAAACCGCCTTCACAATTTGAAGGCGGTTTTTTTTCGTCACCAGAAAATGATTAATGCGCTTTTTTAAAGCGGGCGATCATTTCCGGCACCGGGTCGCAGCCGCTGGTATCGGCGTTTTTGACCGCCTCCAGCGCGCTGGCCACGGTATGGCGAGCGAGGACGTTTAACGAAGCCTGCTCTGCTTCATCGGCAACCGATTTGAAGTACCAGCAGGCGTTGGCGCTGACCACGCAGCGGGCCGGGACGTCAGGACGCGACGCCCACAGTTTTTTATCTTCGATAACCGAAAGATAGATATCACGCAGGGTGATCTTGTCCGCCGGACGGCCAAGATGAATTGAGCCGTTGCGGCCAAGCGTGGAGACGATAATGCCGTCACGAGTTAGCGGAACCATTAGTTTACGGATAAAGCTCGGGTTCGCTTCCAGGCCGTAGGCCAGAATCGCACTCGTCGAACGTTCACCCATCTGCTCCGCCATTGCTACGCTGAGAACCATCTGCAAAGCTGTCGGGAAGCGGTAATCTAACATGGCAGTGTCCTGGGTTGCGGTGAATCTTGTTCTTTTTGGCACCGCAGAGGTGAATAATCAGTGAGTAACAATATAACAAATACGGTAATTTTATTGAAGCAATCTGCGGCATACGTGAAGTAACGCTGCGCTGACACATGTCAGGACGTGTAGCGCCGGGTTTACGTTCATGCGAACGACGGATTCGGGAAATCAACGGTCACCATAAGACCACCTTCGGCTGACGTACTCAGATTGACCCTGCCGTTGTGTTGCTGCGTAACGGCTTTGACGATGGCAAGCCCCAGTCCACTCCCGCTTTGGGTCTGATTAGGATCGCGGAAAAATCTGTCGAACACGCGCTCCCGCAGTTCAACCGGGATACCGGGGCCGGCGTCTGAGACGCGCAGCTGAGCGGACTTATCACGCGATTGCAGTTGTACCTCAATGCGTCCACCCTCAGGGCTGTACTTCACGGCATTCTCAATTAAATTGTCGATCAGCGACACCAGACGTTCCCGAATGCCTGCGACATGGATTTCATCGTCACCGAAGAATTCAAACTCAATCCCGCGTGCCGATGCCAGCGGCTCCAGTGCGGCCATTCGCTCCTGAATAAGCGTTGTCAGCGGCACAGGCTCCATTAACGTGTCGATGTGCGCTTCGCTGTGCTTCATCAGCAGAAGCTGATTGACGAGACGAGCAGCACGGCTATTGCTGCGAACAATGCCTGCAAGCAGCTCCTGCTGGCTTTCGCTGATGACCCAGGACTGCAGCGCCTCGACGTTGATTCGCATCGCGGCCAGCGGCGTACGCAGCTCGTGCGCGGCATCGGCAATAAACACCCTTTCCCTTTCGGCGCTTTCCCGCACCCTGGCGAGAAAGTCATTAATCGCGTCCACCGTCTGGCGCAGCTCCCTGTGCCTGGGAACGGCTTTTAAGGGAGAGAGATCGTCTGGCGTGCGCAATGAAATTTCATTCACTACCCTGTTCCAGGGGCGCATCGCGATGCGGATTGACAGCCATGCGGGAAACAGAAGAAAAGGGATGCATACCAGCAGCGGCATGACGTAATAGCCGCGCGAGTTCAGGTAGATAAAGAAATTCCAGCTGCCAGCCGGGGTGAAAAGGGTGACTTCAACGTCGGAGCGCGCGGATTTGAGCGTGCGGCTCGTCCAGGTGTGGTCTCCGGTCCGGACGCGCTTCATTTCCCCCAGGAGGCTATTTTTCACCTCCGTTGGCGCGCCACGCGAAGAAAAAATAATCTCATTATGCTTGCGAACGATCAGGTTGATAGCGAGCTCCGGATCTTCACCGCCGCCATAACCCTCCCGCAGCGCCTTGCTGAACGCGGCCAGCACCTCATTACGCGCCTGCGGCCTATCCTCCATGCTCTCAACAAGGGAAAAGAGGGTTTCGTAAGTCTCACTGCCCGTGAGTATTGGAGGGCTGCGCAGGTCCTCCAGCAAAATGAAGGTTAAAAAGAAACACCAGAGCAACGTAAGCAGCAGCATCTGGGCGACCAGCATTCGCCTGACCAGCGTAGGGAGCCTGAGCGGTACCAAAAATTACGCATCAACCTGCCGCCTTCTGAACCGGTACGGTATCAATGACGTACCCTACGCCCCGCACCGTTCGCACAAAGCCATCGCCAATTTTTCGCCGCAGGTTACCCATATGCACGTCGAGCGCGTTGCTGAGATTTTCTTTCGTGCCGAATATCCTCTCTTCCAGATACCGCCGCGTAAGCACGCGATCGGCGCGCAGCATTAACGTTTCAAGCAGCGCATATTCGCTTGCCGTCAGCTCAACGTGGCGTGCGCTCACCGTTACGCGACGCGTCGGAATATGAAGCGACAAACCGCGAATTTCTATTGCCTCATTTTCAAAACCGTAACTGCGTCGCGCAAGGGCTCTCACGCGTGCCAGCAGCTCGGCGAGAACAAAAGGTTTGACCAGATAGTCGTCCGCGCCCGCGTCCAGCCCGCACAGGCGGTCCTGCAGCGTGCCTCGCGCCGTCAGGATAATGACGGGGATCCCCCGGAGCTGCTGACGCAGACGCGTCATCAGGCTCATGCCATCGCCATCGGGCAGCCCCAGGTCGAGCAGAATAAGTTCCGGCACGCAGAGCTCAAGCTGAAGCAGCGCATCCTCTTTCCGGCGTACCCATATGACATCAAATCCTTGATCTGCAAGGGCGATACGTACGCCATTGCCGAGATCCAGGTCGTCTTCAATTAGTAGAATTTTCACAAAGGTAACGGTATCAGCAGTGGATGAAGAACAGCTTAAGAAAAAAACGGTATCAGGAAATCATTCAGCTTTACAGAACCAGCACGTGCTTCAGCGTTTCTTCATTTTCGGCTCATAAGAACCTTAGGGAGGGTATTCAGAATGAGCGCGCTGGCGTTTAACACCGCCTGAATCGTAACCATCTGAATCCAAAAGGGCTTCTTTAATGAGAAACTGCAAACTGCGTCACAGGTTCCCCCGTTCACTCATCGGTCGCAGCGTGAAAAGCATCCTGTCGGGGGCCGTCCTGGCGTTACTGGCTACCCCGGCGCTGGCGGCCGGGCAGCGCCAGGGCAACGTGTTAACCCTGGGGGGCGGCGTGGATGTTGCGCCACGCTATTCCGGTTCGGTTAAGAGCCGCGTTACTGCGGCTCAGGTGGTTGATTACGCGATGGCAAATGGGTTCTTTATCAGTACCACCCGCGGGCTCGGCTACGGCAACCGCGTTGGCAACCTGGATTACAGCGCTGCGCTGAGCTATCGCGCAGGACGTAAGGATCGCGACGTAAGCAGCGATTCAATCGCCTCCGGCAGCGACTACCTGCGGGGGATGGGTGACATCAAAGGCTCGGTCGTCGTTGTGCCGGGGCTGGGGTACAGGATAACTGACTGGCTTAACGTGCAGCTGCAGGCTGAGGTCCCGGTTTCGGAAAGAGACAACGGTGAGGCTGTGCACTTTGGCATTGCCAGCCCGCTCTACACCTCTCCTGAAAACTCGGTGACGCTGGCGCTGACCGGCAGCTGGGGATCCAGCAAGTACATGCAAACGTACTACGGGGTCAGCGCCGCCCAGTCGGCCGCATCGGGATTTGCCCGACATGATGCCGGATCGGGCATATACGCCTATTCGCTGAACCTGGACTGGACCCATAAGCTCACCTCCCGCTGGAGCCTGCTTACCGCAGCTGGCGTTACGCAGCTGACGGGAGAGGCGGGCGATAGCCCCATTGTTCAGCGAAAAACGTCTCCTGTGGGAAGTTTGAAGGTGACGTATAGCTTCTGATGGTTCAGTGAGGGCGAAGGCGCGTTTGTGACAAAACCGCACATAACCCCGTTACAGGAGCCGGAAGTACATAAAGCCCGTAGGATGGCGTGGCCCGAAGTCGGACCGTTCATCATGCGGGCTTTTTTTATCACTGTTGACCCGATAACGCCTGTTCAATCGTACGGGTAACAACGTCCGGCTGGCTGACCATCGATACATGGCTTGCCGCAACCTCCGTGGTGTTGGCGTTGATTTTCTTCGCCATTGCGCGCTCAAGCTCAGGATTGATCATCCGGTCATGTTTGCTGACCACATACCAGCTCGGTTTGTCATGCCAGGCGGCATGCGCGACTTTCTCCCCAAACGCATTGGCCTTAATGGGGCTCAGCGTCGCGGCAATCACGCTGCGCTCAACGTCCTTCACGTCAGGGGCAAAATTCTCGCTGACCGCTTTTGTCGGCAGATATAAATACCCCTCTGCCGTTTTAGCGAGGCTGGCGCTCCCTGGCGGATCAGGGAAGCTATTTGCCAGTTCTGCCGTCGACTGGCCGGAATCCGGCGCAAAAGCGGCAACGTAAACCAGTGACTTCAGCGGGCATTGTTTCCCGCCTCGCTGATTACCGTCCCGCCCCAGGAGTGACCGACCAGCACCACATCCCCATGAGCCCGGGCAATAGCCGCTGCGTGGCGGCGACATCATCTTTCAGAGACGTGAGCGGAAGTTGTACCGCAATGACCTCGGTATGGTGTTTTTGCAGCCGGGTGATCACCTTATTCCAGCTGCTCCCGTCGGCAAACGCCCCGTGCACCAGCACCACGCTGGCTTTCGTCTCTGCCAGCGCGCTGGTGGAAACCGCCAGCAGCGCCGCTGTTAATACAGACAATGCTTTCATAACAGGCTCCTTAAAAGTGATGAACCGCCGCGTGGGGCGGTACGGTGAATTCAACGGTTTTATGGTCGATGGGCTTATGCGTCGGGTCGGCAACGATGATGGTTACCTTGTGTTTCCCGGCGGGCAGCCCGACCAGGATCACCGGCTCGCCGCTGGTTTCAGCCCAGTGCCAGGGCGCGTCATCCACCACTACGTGAATATGGCCGATACGCGGAGTGACTTTCAGCGCGTCGGGTCCAAATACAGGTTCAATGCGCAGGTTTTCGACGCGGTACTGAATAAAGACCGCACCTTTACTCAGCGGTCCCGCCAGCGGTGGGTCGACGATCAGTTTTGCTGGCGGCTGGGGTTTTTCCTGCGGCGCTACGGCGGCCGGGCCATTAACATCACCGGCGCTCAGGCCATCCAACGGTGCGGCCAGTGCGCCAGCAAAGGACGTCAGCGCAAATACAGGAAGCAGGAAATATCGACGAATCATCGGTGTCTCTCCTCATCAGTTTATTATGGCGAGGGACACAGAAGACCATTTTTATGTATCGGGGATGTTTGCTTTTGCGGGCGTTTTGTACCGGTTTGTCAGCGTAGCGCTCGGGATACAGTGCGATACAGTTTGTCTGCCTGGAGCGAACATGCTTTAGCGCTCGGGCGAATCCACTACAAGACCTGATTGCTGTGACTGAATTTTGTCCTGATGGTGATACCAGGCGCCAATGGAGGAATAAACAAAGCGGCCAAAGAAAAACAGGAAACTGATGAGCAGTATGATGCGGGTCATCCGGGTGTTAAATCGATGTCGTTTTCGCATACGCGTAGCCTGACTCACTTTCTTTTCCTGAGTATACCCTTTTGGGCGATACGGCTATTAAGGCACAGCCGCAAGTCGGGGTCAATTCAGCGAAATGTAAAATACCGTCAATGCTTACATTAATTTATGTTATTAAAAACAACGCTTTTATTTATCGCATTGATAATTACAGGAAAAATATTCAAATAAAACGTAAGAAATGTTTATTCAGATAAATTAATTTGATTTAGGTCAACGGCATCTCGTCGTTGATATTTAAAATCCCACCTCCACTGTGCTTGCCAGGAATTTTCCGGGCATCGTGTACGTCAGGTTGGATGCCTGTCTTCATTTACCCTCTGGAGCGCAAGGGTTGTAAACGAGCATCTATGAATATTCACCACATCCTGAAGCAAAATAAAGACCGCTGGTGGGCACTTCCTCTTATATTACCCGTCGTGTTACTCCCGGTGCTTAGTGTGGCTAATACCTTAACGCAGCTGGGCGACGGTATCGTTGCGCTCTATTATCTCCCACTCTCCTTTCTGCTGACGCTGATGTTGTTCTTTGGCCTGGAAGCCCTTCCCGGAGTGGTGGTGTCGCTGTTTTTACGTTATTACCCGTCCGTTGGGCTGTTTGAAACCGTGACCGGCATTCTGCATTTTATCGTCCCCCTGGTGCTCAGCTGGGGCGGTTACCGCGTGTTTGCGCCCCGACGCAATATGACCGCTTACGGTGACATACGCCTGATGGGGCAACGTATCTTCTGGCAGGTGTTTTGCCCGGCAACGCTTTTTCTGGTGCTATTTCAGTTTGCGGTTTATCTCGGGGTCTATGAGAGCCGCCAGAGCCTTGCAGGATTGAATCCCCTCAATATTCGGACCCTTATTAACTATCAGGGGCTGCTGGTGAGCGGGCTGACGGGTGTGCCGCTAAGCTACCTGCTGATCCGCCTGACACGTCATCCGCGCTATATCAAGGGACTGATGTCCCAGCTCCGCACGCAAATAGACAAAAAGGTGACGGCCGTTGAGTTTGTGGTGTGGTTTTTAGCTCTGGGTGGGTTGCTGGCTATGCTGCTGCTGCCCATGAATGAAAACAGTTCCATTTTCAGCACCAACTACACTTTGTCACTGCTGATGCCCGTGATGCTCTGGGGGGCGATGCGCTTTGGCTACAAGCTAATGTCAATCATCTGGACGCCGGTCCTGCTGGTGTCGATTCACTTTTTTTATCACTACATTCCGGTGCAGGAGGGTTATGGCATTCAGCTGGCGATCAGCTCATCCAGCTATCTGGTCTTTTCCTTCGTTGTGACGTATATGTCGATGCTGGCGACACGTCAGCGGACCATCAATATTCGCTCCCGCAGTCAGGCTTTTCTCGATCCGGTGGTGCATATGCCCAACCTGCGGGCGCTGTCGCGAGAGCTGGCCAGTAACCCCTGGTCGGCGCTCTGTTTACTGCGCGTGCCCGAGCTGGAAGTGCTGGGGCGTAATTACGGCGTACTGCTACGGATCCAGTATAAGCAGCAGCTGGCGCAATGGATAAATGGCACCCTTCAGCCAAAAGAGCAAGTCTATCACCTCACCGGATATGACATGGCGGTGCGACTGGAGGCGGAGTCGCATCAACAGCGTATTGAGACGCTGGACGAGCATATTAAGCAGTTTGTTTTTATCTGGGATGGTATGCCGGTGCAGCCTCAGGTTGGCGTGAGCTACTGCTATGTACGCTCACCCGTCAATCACCTCTATCTGGTGCTGGGGGAACTGGGCATCGTGGCTGACCTCTCCCTCTCAACGAATCACCCGGAAAATCTTCAGCAGCGCGGGGCTGTTCACTTGCAGCGTAGCCTGAAAGATAAGGTGGCGATGATGAGCCGTTTGCAGACAGCGCTGGAGCAGAACGCTTTTAGCCTGTTAGTTCAGCCCGTTCGCGGCCTGCGCGGCGATCATTACCACGAAGTGCTGCTGCGAATGCGTGATGATAACGGGGCGCTGATCTTTCCCGAGCAGTTCCTGCCCATAGCACAGGAGTTTGGTTTATCGTCGCGTGTCGATTTATGGGTACTGGAGCGTACGTTGAGTTTCCTGGCACAGCACCGCCAGCGTTTGCCGGGCCAGCGCTTTGCCATCAACCTCGCACCTTCTACCGTCTACCGGGCGCAGTTCCCGCTTGAAGTGAGCCGCCTGTTAGCCAGATATGCCGTTGAAGCATGGCAGCTGATCTTTGAAGTGACCGAAAGTAGCGCCTTTGGTCATGCGGATCTGGCGGCATCCACCCTCAGGCAATTGCAAAAAATGGGAATACGGATCGCCATTGATGATTTTGGCACCGGCTACGCCAGCTATGCGCGGTTAAAAAGCGTGGACGCCGACATTCTCAAAATCGACGGCGGCTTTATTCGCAATATTGTCAGCAACAGCCTGGATTACCAGATCGTGGCATCCATTTGCCATCTGGCCCGGATGAAGAAAATGCTGGTGGTGGCAGAATGTGTGGAAACAGAAGAGATACGTAGCGCGGTGCACGCGCTAGGTATCGATTATGTGCAGGGCTACTTAATTGGATTGCCAGTTGAGCTTGATACGTTGCTCGAAACACAGCCTTCTCAGGAGAGCGCCTTAGCCGTTACGCTGCCGCCTCAGAACTCTCTTCTTCAATCTTCAACAGCCAGCCGGTGACCGCTTCCCAGTACTGCTGCTCTTTTTCCAGATCCAGCAGCACCAGCGCGTTCTGGCTAAACCAGTCGTGCGGGAAGCTCAGCGTCCAGTGATAGTCATCCGTTTTAAGCTTCAGTGTCGGCGGCGTGGTGGTCGCCTGTCGCTGATTATTGAGCAGCACGCCCAGGCGCAGAAGCTGAATGAGTGGCAGGAACTGCTTTTTCTTAAATAGCGTAAAGCGCGGCAGATCGTCGAGCTTGATGGCTTTGCGGTGATAGCGCACCAGCGTCGCCATCATGGTTTGCTGCTCCTGGTTGAAGCCAGGCAGATCGCTATTTTGCAGAATATAGGCTGAATGGCGATGCATTCCGCTGTGGTTAATGTTCAGCCCCACCTCATGCAGCATCGCGGCCCATTTTAACAGCGCGGCCAGCTGCGGATGCGCCAGCTTTGGATTCTGCTCCTCCCACTGCTCGTACATCTGAACCGTGGTTTCCAGCACCCGTTTCGCCTGTTCGCGGTCGATGTTGTACTGGTTGGCAAGGCTCTGCGCGGTGCGGCTGCGAATATCCTGATGACGGAAACGGCCTTCCATCTCATACAGCACACCTTCGCGCAGGGCGCCGTCAGAGAGGCGCAGCTCTTTGATCGCCAGCGCGTCAAACACGCCGCAGAG
>OIEW01000225.1_pt1 | contig 17981 bp, 10 predicted proteins | sample 1581891 | NCBI WGS metagenome assembly OIEW01 (sample SAMN07977758, study PRJEB24534) | human gut metagenome
ATCGTGAGAGTAATTCATCGGCACGTTAAATCATATCAGGCGTAATACCACAACCCTTAAGTTAGCGCTTATGGGAGCAATCCCCGCATATCCGGTTGTCAGGTCAGGATGGTAAGGCACCTGCTTTACACTTTCGCCCGTGGTCAGTGATGGCTGCGGGCGAATCGTACCAGATGTTGTCAATTAATCGTGTTGGCACAGCGTTATGACTATCTTTTCTTTTATCTGCCAGTGCACAGCAAACATCTCATTCTCACGATGAATGATGACCTGCTGTTTATTCCAGCTAATTATCTGATAGTCCAGAAAACCTGCATCAGTTTGGATCTCACTTGCCTTAAATGCGCTCTCTTTGGCGGAAAATGCCAGTGTCAGCGCCAGAGAAAAGGCTAAACCGCAGTCTGCGAGTCGCTCGTGTTCTGCTGGTGTAATAATGTTGTCTGTCAATTCGGTCGCTGTTTGCGCAGAAAAAATTTCTTCGATATCAACGCCAATCGGTTGATGGGAAACCACGGCCAATGCCGTAGCCCCGCAGTGGCTAATACTGCCGTATACCTCCGCAGGCCACACCGGTTGGCGTAGCTCGCCGATTGCGGGCACACATTTATAGCCATATTCCCGCAAGGCATAAACAGCAGCGATCCGTCCGGCTAAATGCTCTGTTTTACGTTTACGTCCAGCGTGTTGCAGTTGTGCGTAGTGCGGCAGCCAGAGTAAATCCTGCTCACAAAAATTCGCCGGATCGAACTCAACAAAATGCAGCGTATGTCCGGCAAAGGGGAGGGAGGTATGCGTAGTTTTCATATCGACCATATTCGAGACTGATGACAAACGCAAAACTGCCTGATGCGCTACGCTTATCAGGCCTACATGGTCCTGCAATATATTGAATTGGCAAGATTTTTGTAGGCCGGATAAGGCGTTCACGCCGCATCCGGCATGAACGACGCGCACTTTGTCAACAATCTGACGTTAGCATCAGAAGTGAGTGTTTACGCTCATATACCACGTACGTCCCGGCTCGTTATAGGTATACGCCCCGGCACCGGCGATATAGTTGGCCCCTGCCAAATCGCCCGTGGTCTGGGCATTACCTGCACGCCACAAACGTTTGTCGAACAGATTGTCCACGCCGCCGGTCAGACTGACATTCTTCGTCACATCCCACGTCGCGCTCAGGCCAACAATGCTGTACGGACTGATTTCTTTGGTTTCCGGTCCAACCGCTGGCTGACCTTTATAGTTGTATTTCTTCGGCTGCTGCTTGCCGTACCAGGTGAAGGTCGTTTGCATCGACAAATCTTCCCGTGCCTGCCAGCTCAGCGTTGAGTTCAACGTATACTCCGGGATGATCGACAAACGGTCGCCCGTGGTTTTGTTTTCACTCTTCAGCATATAAGTGATGTTATTAGTCCACATCACCGTTTCGCTAACCGGTACGTTTAACGATCCTTCCAGACCTTCAACCACCGCTTTCGGCACGTTATCCCACTGATAGAGATCGGTGCCGACTGCGTTTTGCCCTACAGCCACATAGCCCGCTTCAATCTTATTGCGATAATCGTTACGGAACCAGGTGACGCCCGCCAGCCAGCCGTCGCGTTTGAACTCCAGACCAATCTCCTTGTTGATACTGGTTTCCGCTTTCAGGTCATCATTACCTTGCAGATAGCAGCCGCCCGCGCTGGCATAGCAGCCCTGACCTTTACTGTAGAGAATGTAGTTTGGGTTAGTCTGGTACAGGCTCGGCGCTTTATAGGCGCGGGCGATGCCCATTTTGAGCGTGAAGTCATCGCCTAAACCTTGCGATATGTTCAGCGCTGGGCTCCAGTTATTGCCGACAATACTGTGATGATCGAAACGCAGCCCCGGCGTTACGATGGTGCTGTCAGTCAGCTCCATGTTGTTTTCGGCAAACAGCGAGAAAATTTCTGCTTTTGAATACGGGCTACGGTCGGTGGCACTCACGCCATCAATAGCGCCACCGGTATTCGTTCCGGTCAGTGCCTGGGTGTTGGAACTTAAGTCCTTCATCCGTTGCTGATTCCACTCCGTACCCAGCGTCAGCGTCTGGTTAACGAGGAAATCAATCGGCAGGTTAACTTCGCTATGCAGCATCACGTCATCAAGATCGATATCGACGAAATCCTGTGTCGCTTTTTCGTTAAATTTCCCTTCGGTACCGCCCGCCAGACCTTCCGGAATACGCGAGTTACGGGTGTGTTCGTACTGCACCCAGTTGCTGGTGGTCACGCCGTTATCCCAGCCACCGTTCCAGGTCAGCGAGTAGTTCTGGCGATACAGGCGGTTGGTTTCATCGCCATATTTCGAGCGAGTATAAGCGTCAGAGTTGGTGTTCTGGGTATCGCCCGCATACAGGTTACCCTGGCGGCTGTAACCCGCTTCCAGTTCGAGTGATTGCAGAGGCGCGAAGTCCCAGCGCACCACGCCATTAATATCTTTGTTGATCACCCCTTCGCGCCCGGCTGGTAACGTCGTGGCATACGTTCCGGCACGCGCGGACTGATGGCCCTGGTTGATATCCCACGCGTCAGCCTGGGTTTTGTCGAGGTTGCCATACAAGCGGAAGCTGAATTCGTCGCCCAGCGGACCGGTCAGGCTGAAGTTGGTGCGTTTAGTGGCACCTTCCTCTTTATGTTCTGGCGCATTGAAATAAGCGTCCCAGGAGCCGTGCCACTCACCGCTGCCTTTTTTGGTAATGATGTTAACCACGCCGCCCGCCGCGCCGTTGCCATAACGCGCAGCTGCCGGACCACGCAGAACTTCAATACGTTCAATCATTTCAGGTGGCACCCAGGAGGTATCACCACGGGTATCGCGCTCGCCACGCCAGCCCTGACGCACCGAGTTACGGCTGCTTACCGGCTTGCCGTCAATCAAAATCAGCGTGTTTTCCGGACCCATACCGCGAATATCAATCTGTCGGTTATTCCCACGCTGACCACTGGTGGAGTTACCGGTCAGGTTAACGCCTGGCATGGTACGGATGATCTCCGACACATCGCGGGCAACGGGGTTTTTGCGGATTTCATCTGCGGTGATGGTCGAAACGCCAGGTGCCTGTAAGTTCTGCTCGGCGGCGGTAACGACAATAGTATCGTCATGTGAAACAGGAGTATCGGTCGGCTCTTGTGCCTGCGCTACCCCATAAATCCCCAGATTGACCAACAAGGCCAGGGAATGAATCTTCTTGTTCATTGTTTTATTCCTGCATTTTTGCCACGAATTGCAACTGTCGGGCATGGTCGTCATCAACACGACGCATCCCGCTACCGCGAAAACCTTTGATCCTGAAAGACACGCAGTGCAGTTGGTTAATTAATGTCCGCGCTTCCCACGGCGCGCTATTACGCTATTGCAAATGCAAATAGTTATCAATAATATTATCAATATATTTCTGCAATCAATGAAAAATTGCACAGTAAACATGGGGTTATGGTGTGACGGCGTTAAAAGTAGGAAGTGAGAGCTGGTGGCAGTCGAAACATGGCCCGGAATGGCAGCGTCTGAATGACGAAATGTTTGAGGTCACTTTCTGGTGGCGTGATCCCCAAGGTTCTGAAGAATACTCGACGATAAAGCGCGTATGGGTCTACATCACTGGTGTGACCGATCACCATCAGAACAGCCAGCCCCAGTCGATGCAGCGAATTGCAGGCACTAACGTCTGGCAGTGGACGACACAACTCAATGCCAACTGGCGCGGCAGCTACTGTTTTATTCCCACCGAACGCGATGACATTTTTTCTGTACCATCCCCCGATCGCCTCGAATTGCGCGAAGGCTGGCGAAAACTATTACCCCAGGCGATAGCCGATCCGCTGAACCTACAAAGCTGGAAAGGCGGGCGAGGGCACGCTGTTTCTGCACTCGAAATGCCGCAAGCGCCTCTGCAACCGGGATGGGATTGTCCGCAAGCGCCAGAAATACCTGCCAAAGAAATTATCTGGAAAAGTGAACGGTTGAAAAAGTCACGGCGTGTATGGATTTTTACCACCGGCGATGCAACAGCAGAAGAACGCCCGCTGGCAGTTTTGCTCGATGGCGAATTTTGGGCGCAAAGTATGCCCGTCTGGCCAGTGCTGACTTCGCTGACCCATCGTCAGCAACTTCCTCCCGCCGTGTATGTGTTGATCGACGCTATCGACACCACGCACCGCGCCCACGAACTGCCGTGTAATGCGGATTTCTGGCTCGCAGTACAGCAAGAGTTATTACCCCTGGTGAAAGCTATTGCCCCTTTTAGCGATCGTGCCGATCGCACCGTGGTTGCCGGGCAGAGTTTTGGTGGGCTTTCCGCGCTGTATGCCGGACTGCACTGGCCTGAACGCTTTGGCTGTGTATTAAGCCAGTCAGGATCGTACTGGTGGCCGCATCGGGGCGGGCAGCAAGAGGGCGTGTTACTTGAAAAGCTAAAAGCTGGTGAAGTTAGCGCCGAAGGTCTGCGCATTGTGCTGGAAGCGGGTATTCGCGAGCCGATGATCATGCGGGCCAATCAGGCGCTGTATGCGCAATTACACCCCATAAAAGAATCCATTTTCTGGCGTCAGGTTGACGGCGGACATGATGCGCTTTGTTGGCGCGGTGGCTTGATGCAGGGGCTAATCGACCTCTGGCAACCACTTTTCCATGACAGGAGTTGAATATGGCATTCAGTAATCCCTTCGATGATCCGCAGGGAGCGTTTTACATATTGCGCAATGCGCAGGGGCAATTCAGTCTGTGGCCGCAACAATGCGTCTTACCGGCAGGCTGGGACATTGTGTGTCAGCCGCAGTCACAGGCGTCCTGCCAGCAGTGGCTGGAAGCCCACTGGCGTACTCTGACACCGACGAATTTTACCCAGTTGCAGGAGGCACAATGAGCCAGCATTTACCTTTGGTCGCCGCACAGCCCGGCATCTGGATGGCAGAAAAACTGTCAGAATTACCCTCCGCCTGGAGCGTGGCGCATTACGTTGAGTTAACCGGAGAGGTTGATTCGCCATTACTGGCCCGCGCGGTGGTTGCCGGACTAGCGCAAGCAGATACGCTGCGGATGCGTTTTACGGAAGATAACGGCGAAGTCTGGCAGTGGGTCGATGATGCGCTGACGTTCGAACTGCCAGAAATTATCGACCTACGAACCAACATTGATCCGCACGGTACTGCGCAGGCATTAATGCAGGCGGATTTGCAACAAGATCTGCGCGTCGATAGCGGTAAACCACTGGTCTTTCATCAGCTGATACAGGTGGCGGATAACCGCTGGTACTGGTATCAGCGTTATCACCATTTGCTGGTCGATGGCTTCAGTTTCCCGGCCATTACCCGCCAGATCGCCAATATTTACTGCACATGGCTGCGTGGCGAACCAACGCCTGCTTCGCCATTTACGCCTTTCGCTGATGTAGTGGAAGAGTACCAGCAATACCGCGAAAGCGAAGCCTGGCAGCGTGATGCGGCATTCTGGGCAGAACAGCGTCGTCAACTGCCGCCGCCCGCGTCACTTTCTCCGGCACCTTTACCGGGGCGCAGCGCCTCGGCAGATATTCTGCGCCTGAAACTGGAATTTACCGACGGGGAATTCCGCCAGCTGGCTACGCAACTTTCAGGTGTGCAGCGTACCGATTTAGCCCTTGCGCTGGCAGCCTTGTGGCTGGGGCGATTGTGCAATCGTATGGACTACGCCGCCGGATTTATCTTTATGCGTCGACTGGGCTCGGCGGCGCTGACGGCTACCGGACCCGTGCTCAACGTTTTGCCGTTGGGTATTCACATTGCGGCGCAAGAAACGCTGCCGGAACTGGCAACCCGACTGGCAGCACAACTGAAAAAAATGCGTCGTCATCAACGTTACGATGCCGAACAAATTGTCCGTGACAGCGGGCGAGTGGCAGGTGATGAACCGCTGTTTGGTCCGGTACTCAATATCAAGGTATTTGATTACCAACTGGATATTCCTGGTGTTCAGGCGCAAACCCATACCCTGGCAACCGGTCCGGTTAATGACCTTGAACTGGCCCTGTTCCCGGATGAACACGGTGATTTGAGTATTGAGATCCTCGCCAATAAACAGCGTTACGCTGAGCCAACGTTAATCCAGCATGCTGAACGCCTGAAAATGCTGATTGCCCAGTTCGCCGCAGATCCGGCGCTGTTGTGCGGTGATGTCGATATTATGCTGCCAGGTGAATACGCGCAGCTGGCGCAGATCAACGCCACTCAGGTTGAGATTCCAGAAACCACGCTTAGCGCTCTGGTGGCAGAACAAGCGGCAAAAACTCCGGATGCTCCGGCGCTGGCAGATGCGCATTACCAGTTCAGCTATCGGGAAATGCGTGAGCAGGTGGTGGCGCTGGCGAATCTGCTGCGTGAGCGCGGCGTTAAACCGGGCGACAGCGTAGCGGTGGCGCTACCGCGCTCGGTCTTTTTGACCCTGGCGCTACATGCGATTGTTGAAGCAGGTGCGGCCTGGCTACCGCTGGATACCGGTTATCCGGACGATCGCCTGAAAATGATGCTAGAAGATGCGCGTCCGTCGCTGTTAATCACCACCGACGATCAACTGCCGCGCTTTGCCGATGTTCCAGATTTAACCAACCTTTGCTATAACGCCCCGCTTACACCGCAGGGCAGTGCGCCGCTGCAACTTTCACAACCGCATCACACGGCTTATATCATCTTTACCTCTGGCTCCACCGGCAGGCCGAAAGGGGTAATGGTCGGGCAGACGGCTATCGTCAACCGCCTGCTTTGGATGCAAAATCATTATCCGCTTACAGGCGAAGATGTCGTTGCCCAAAAAACGCCGTGCAGTTTTGATGTCTCGGTGTGGGAGTTTTTCTGGCCGTTTATCGCAGGGGCAAAACTGGTGATGGCTGAACCGGAAGCGCACCGCGACCCGCTCGCTATGCAGCAATTCTTTGCCGAATATGGCGTAACGACCACGCACTTTGTGCCGTCGATGCTGGCGGCGTTTGTTGCCTCGCTGACGCCGCAAACCGCTCGCCAGAGTTGCGCGACGTTGAAACAGGTTTTCTGTAGTGGTGAGGCCTTACCGGCTGATTTATGCCGCGAATGGCAACAGTTAACTGGCGCGCCGTTGCATAATCTATATGGCCCGACGGAAGCGGCGGTAGATGTCAGCTGGTATCCGGCTTTTGGCGAGGAACTGGCACAGGTGCGCGGCAGCAGTGTGCCGATTGGTTATCCGGTGTGGAACACGGGCCTGCGTATTCTTGATGCGATGATGCATCCGGTGCCGCCGGGTGTGGCGGGAGATCTCTATCTCACCGGTATTCAACTGGCGCAGGGGTATCTTGGACGACCCGATCTGACCGCCAGCCGCTTTATTGCCGATCCTTTTGCTCCTGGTGAACGGATGTACCGTACCGGAGACGTTGCCCGCTGGCTGGATAACGGCGCGGTGGAGTACCTCGGGCGCAGTGACGATCAGCTAAAAATTCGCGGGCAGCGTATTGAACTGGGCGAAATCGATCGCGTGATGCAGGCGCTGCCGGATGTCGAACAAGCCGTTACCCACGCCTGTGTGATTAACCAAGCGGCAGCCACTGGTGGTGATGCGCGTCAGTTGGTGGGCTATCTGGTATCGCAATCGGGCCTGCCGTTGGATACCAGCGCATTGCAGGCGCAGCTTCGTGAAACATTGCCGCCGCATATGGTGCCAGTCGTTCTGCTGCAACTGCCGCAGTTGCCACTTAGCGCCAACGGCAAGCTGGATCGCAAAGCCTTACCGTTGCCTGAACTGAAGGCACAAGCGCCAGGGCGTGCGCCGAAAGCGGGCAGTGAAACGATTATCGCCGCGGCATTCTCGTCGTTGCTGGGGTGTGACGTGCAGGATGCTGACGCTGATTTCTTCGCGCTTGGCGGTCATTCGCTACTGGCAATGAAACTGGCAGCGCAGTTAAGTCGGCAGTTTGCCCGTCAGGTGACGCCGGGGCAGGTGATGGTTGCGTCAACCGTCGCCAAACTGGCAACGATTATTGATGGTGAAGAGGACAGCTCCCGGCGCATGGGATTCGAAACCATTCTGCCGTTGCGTGAAGGTAATGGCCCGACGCTGTTTTGTTTCCATCCGGCATCCGGTTTTGCCTGGCAGTTTAGCGTGCTCTCGCGTTATATCGATCCACAATGGTCGATTATCGGCATTCAGTCGCCGCGCCCTCATGGCCCCATGCAGACGGCGACGAACCTGGATGAAGTCTGCGAAGCGCATCTGGCAACGTTACTTGAACAACAACCGCGCGGCCCTTATTACCTGCTGGGGTATTCGCTGGGCGGTACGCTGGCGCAGGGTATTGCGGCGCGGCTGCGTGCCCGTGGCGAACAGGTGGCATTTCTTGGCTTGCTGGATACCTGGCCGCCAGAAACGCAAAACTGGCAGGAAAAAGAAGCTAATGGTCTGGACCCGGAAGTGCTGGCGGAGATTAACCGCGAACGCGAGGCCTTCCTGGCGGCACAGCAGGGAAGTACTTCAACGGAGTTGTTTACCACCATTGAAGGCAACTACGCTGATGCTGTGCGCCTGCTGACGACTGCTCATAGCGTACCGTTTGATGGTAAAGCGACGCTGTTTGTTGCTGAACGCACGCTTCAGGAAGGTATGAGCCCCGAACGCGCCTGGTCGCCGTGGATAGCCGAGCTGGATATCTATCGTCAGGATTGTGCGCATGTGGATATTATCTCTCCAGGGGCGTTTGAAAAAATTGGGCCGATTATTCGCGCAACGCTAAACAGGTAAATTAACATTATCTATTAACCCATAATTACAGGAAATAATTATGGGTTAATCATTTGTTTAATTTATAAGTTTGCTGGTTATTTCTCTTAAATAGAGTGAATGTTGCATTCATTGGAAGGAATTTACAAACTTCAGCTTCGGATAATTCTCACCAACTGGTAAAGTGAGCGCCGTGGAGATTTCCCCCTATTGGACTCATTTTCAGGTTATACCCCATGTCATCACTGAATATTAAACAGGGAAGTGACGTTCATTTTCCCGATTATCCTCTGGCGTCGCCCAGTAATAATGAAATTGATTTACTTAATCTAATCTCAGTTTTATGGCGGGCCAAAAGAACGGTCATGGCGGTCGTTTTTGCGTTTGCCTGCGCAGGCTTGCTGATCTCTTTCATCCTGCCGCAAAAATGGACCAGCGCGGCGGTTGTCACGCCTCCAGAACCTGTTCAGTGGCAAGAGTTGGAGAAAACATTCACTAAGCTTCGTGTGCTGGATCTGGATATCAAAATTGATCGTACAGAAGCATTTAACCTGTTTATCAAGAAGTTTCAGTCGGTTAGCTTGCTGGAAGAGTACCTGCGTTCATCACCTTATGTGATGGACCAATTAAAAGAGGCGAAAATTGACGAACTGGATTTGCATCGCGCAATTGTCGCATTGAGCGAAAAAATGAAAGCGGTTGATGACAATGCCAGTAAGAAAAAAGATGAACCGTCACTGTATACCTCCTGGACGCTAAGTTTTACCGCGCCAACCAGTGAAGAGGCGCAGACCGTTTTGAGCGGGTATATCGATTATATCTCTACGTTGGTGGTGAAAGAGTCGCTAGAAAACGTCCGTAATAAACTGGAGATCAAAACCCAGTTTGAAAAAGAAAAACTGGCTCAGGATCGCATTAAAACGAAAAATCAACTTGATGCAAACATTCAGCGCCTCAATTATTCACTCGACATTGCCAACGCGGCAGGAATTAAAAAGCCCGTTTACAGTAATGGTCAGGCCGTTAAAGATGACCCCGATTTTTCTATTTCTCTCGGTGCAGACGGTATTGAACGCAAACTGGAAATAGAAAAAGCGGTCACTGACGTTGCGGAACTGAACGGTGAATTACGTAATCGTCAGTATCTTGTTGAGCAGTTAACAAAAGCAAATATCAACGATGTGAATTTTACGCCGTTTAAATATCAGTTAAGCCCGTCATTGCCAGTGAAAAAAGATGGTCCGGGTAAGGCGATTATTGTGATCCTTTCCGCGCTGATCGGCGGGATGGTGGCTTGTGGTAGCGTGTTATTGCGCTATGCGATGGCATCCAGAAAACAGGATGCCATGATGGCAGACCACTTAGTTTAACTATTTGCGGTTGAAGGTGCCGTTCGTCCGAGCGGCACCACAAGCGGCGTTCCGGCTACCGGATCGTCAATGATCATGCAGCGCAGACCATAAATGCGCTCAATCAGTTCAGCAGTGACAATCTCCTTCGGCGCTCCCTGAGCAACAATTTTCCCTTCTCGCAATGCAATCAAATGGCTGGCGTAACGACAGGCCTGATTAAGATCGTGCAGCACCGCCGCCAGGGTATAGCCTTTTTCGCGGTTCAGTTCGCTTAACAACTCCAGCAAATCAATCTGATGACTGATATCCAGCCAGGTCGTGGGTTCGTCGAGCAGCATAATTGCCGTTTCCTGGGCCAGCACCATCGCGATCCACGCTCGCTGGCGTTGTCCGCCAGAAAGGGTATCCACGCTTTGATCTGCCAGATGAGTTATTCCCGTGGCCTGCATTGCTTTCGTTACCGCTTCTTCATCCTCTTTGCGCCAGCGGGTAAACAGCGGTTGATGCGGATAACGTCCACGCGCCACCAGCTCCTGCACGGTGATATCGCCCGGCGTGGTAGCATTTTGCGCCAACAGACCAATCCGGCGTGCAACCTCTTTACTGGCGTAATGTTGAATGTGCTCGCCATCCAGCCAGACATGCCCATGAGCAGGCGTCATCAGGCGGCTTAAGGTACGCAGTAACGTGGATTTACCGCAGCCATTTGGCCCGATAATTGCCGTGAAGTGACCATCAGGTATTTCTACAGTCAGATTTTCCGCAACGGTATATTTGCCATATCCCAGGGTTAACTGTTCGCCGCGCAAACGGGCTACTGATTCGGTCATTTTTTGCGAGACTCCTGAATTAACAAGACGATAAGGTAAATACCGCCGAGGCTGACGGTAACGACGCCAACCGGAAGTTGATACGGCATAAACAGTTGTTGGGCGCAGAGATCGGCCGCCAGCAGTAACAGCGCCCCGCATAGCGCCGCCTGGGTTAGCCCCCAGCGAGCGGTGCCGCTAATGCGTCGGGCAATGTGCGGTGCGACTAAAGCAATAAAGGAAATCGGCCCGGCAAGCGCTGTTGCCGCAGCGGTAAGCACCACTGCAACCAGCATCATTAACAGACGCGAACGTTCGACGCTGACGCCCAGCGCACACGCGGTATCATCGCCCATTTCCAGCAAGCGCATCCGGCGTACCAGTAAGGCGGCGGCAATGAGCATCAATATAATGATGGGTGCGGAAGGCGAGGTTTTTGCCCACGTCAGGCCGTTGAGCGATCCGGCATTCCACAAACCTGCTGTTAGCGCCGTTTCTAAAGACGCTTTCAGCAACAGCCAGGTATTAAAGGCCACCAGCATGGCGCGAACGCCGATACCGATAATAATCAACCGAAAGGTGTCGATGCCGTTGCGCCAGGCGAGCAGCCAGACCAGCAGCGAAGTGACAATGCCGCCCACCATTGCTGACAGCGCGATAGCCGTCAGGTCCTGACCAAACAGCACCATCGCCACCAGCACGCCGCTCCACGCCCCGGTGTTAAAGCCCATTACGTCAGGGCTGCCGAGCGGGTTACGCATCAGCGACTGAAAAATCGCGCCACTGACGCCCAGTGCTGCGCCAATCAACAGCGCCATCAGCACGCGTGGTAAACGCCATTCGGTGACCACCATCGTCATACTGCGCGGCGCATCGCCCATCAGCGCGGCGAATACCTGCGAGGTTTCCAGCGTGACGGCACCGCTGCGTAATCCCCAGATACCTGCAACCACACAGGCGGAAACCAGCAGAAAACAGGTGATGAGTAATCGGCGAGAGACGTAAATCATGCACCACCTCGCGTTTTACGTCGCACGAGGAAGATCAGCACCGGTGCACCAATAAACGCACTGACCACAGAAACGCGCAGTTCGCCGGGCACAATCACCCGCCCGATGATATCGGCAAACAGCAGCAGGGCAGGGGTAGCAAGTAGCGTGACGGGCAGCGACCAGCGATGATCGGCACCCACCAGCCAACGCGCCATATGCGGCATCATCAGGCCAATAAAGGCAATCGGGCCAACTACTGCCGTCGCACTACCACAAAGCACGGTAATCGCCAGCAGACCAATCAACTGTGTGCGCGCCACGCGACTGCCCAGCGCCGTCGCGGTGTCGCTGCCGAGGCTCAAACTGTTCAGCGCGCGACTCAGTAATAGCGCAGTTGCTCCGGCGATCAGCACCGGGATCAGCACCACTTTTAAGGTATGTAGATTGCGAATATCCAGCGAACCGGCTTGCCAGAAACGCAACTGATCGTAGACGTCAGGATTAAGCAGGGCGATGCCGCTGGTCAGTCCTTCCAGCACCGCCGCCAGCGCCACGCCCGCCAGGGTTAAACGCACCGGACTTAACTGCCCGCCGCCCTGACTGCCGGTAAAGGCAACAATCAATGAGGCCACCAGCGCCCCGGCGAAGGCCATCGCCAGTTGTTCCTGCGCGGATGAGTAACCAAACAGCGCCGCACCCAGCACAATGGCAAAGCTGGCTCCGGCATTCACGCCAAGCAAGCCGGGGTCGGCAAGTGGATTTCGGGTGAGGGTTTGCATCAACGCCCCGGCAAGGCCAAGCGCGCCGCCTGCAAGTAAACCGGCAAGGGTGCGCGGCAGTCGCGCGTCGAGCACGATGGTGCAGTCGGCGCTCTGGCAGGTGCCGGAGAGGGCCTCCAGCACTACGGAAGCGGGGAGTGATTTTGCCCCAATGAGCAGGCTTAATGCCGTCGCGATAATCAGTAATAACAGCAATCCGGGCACGGCAATGGCGCGTGTCACGGCAACAGAACCAGACATACGAACTTCCATGATAATGAAATTAATTATCGTTATCGATCTTATTTGGATATGTTAGCATGTGCAGCCTAAGAATAGGTATTTAAAATATTTGATGGCAAGGCATTGTAATGAATAAACAATCCTGGCTGCTTAACCTCAGCCTGTTGAAAACGCACCCGGCGTTTCGCGCAGTATTCCTCGCTCGTTTTATCTCAATTGTGTCTCTGGGTTTGCTCGGCGTCGCGGTGCCGGTGCAGATCCAGATGATGACGCATTCTACCTGGCAGGTGGGGCTTTCGGTGACGCTGACCGGCGGCGCGATGTTTGTTGGCCTGATGGTTGGCGGTGTGCTGGCGGATCGCTATGAGCGCAAAAAAGTGATTTTGCTGGCGCGCGGCACCTGTGGCATTGGCTTCATTGGACTGTGCCTTAATGCACTGCTGCCGGAGCCGTCATTGCTGGCAATCTATTTACTTGGTTTATGGGATGGTTTTTTCGCATCGCTTGGCGTTACGGCGCTATTGGCGGCGACACCAGCACTGGTAGGGCGTGAAAACTTAATGCAGGCCGGGGCGATCACCATGTTGACCGTGCGTCTGGGGTCGGTGATTTCGCCCATGATTGGCGGTTTATTGCTGGCGACCGGTGGCGTAGCCTGGAACTACGGGCTGGCGGCGGCGGGCACGTTTATTACCTTGCTACCGTTGTTAAGCCTTCCGGCGTTGCCACCGCCACCGCAGCCGCGTGAGCATCCGTTGAAATCATTACTGGCAGGATTTCGTTTTCTGCTTGCCAGCCCGCTGGTGGGCGGGATTGCGCTGCTGGGTGGTTTATTGACGATGGCGAGCGCGGTGCGGGTACTGTATCCGGCGCTGGCTGACAACTGGCAGATGTCAGCGGCACAGATTGGTTTTCTCTACGCGGCGATCCCGCTCGGCGCGGCTATTGGTGCGTTAACCAGCGGGAAGCTGGCACATAGTGCGCGACCAGGGTTATTGATGCTGCTCTCCACGCTGGGATCGTTCCTCGCCATTGGTCTGTTTGGCCTGATGCCGATGTGGATTTTAGGCGTGGTTTGTCTGGCGCTGTTCGGCTGGTTGAGTGCGGTCAGCTCGTTGCTGCAATACACAATGCTGCAAACGCAAACCCCGGAAGCGATGTTAGGGCGGATTAACGGTTTGTGGACGGCGCAGAACGTGACGGGCGATGCCATAGGCGCGGCGCTGCTGGGTGGTTTGGGCGCGATGATGACACCGGTTGCTTCCGCAAGCGCGAGCGGTTTTGGTTTGTTGATTATCGGCGTGTTGTTATTGCTGGTGCTGGTGGAGTTGCGACATTTTCGCCAGACGCCGCCGCAGGTGACAGCGTCCGACAGTTAATGCTTAAAACAGCGCCTTAAGCCTATCCAGCACTTGCATGGCGCTGTAGTAATCCAGACGGAACGTCTCGGTTCCCAGCGCATAAACCTGCTTGTTTTGTACTGCAGGCAGGTGCGCGAGCAGCGGATTAGCATAAATAGCATCGGCATCTTTCTGATCACCGGCGAACAGGAATAGTGACTCGCCATTTAACCCTGCAGCCAGATTTTCCCCACCAAGCTGAATGATGTCATGGCGTTTACCCTGACTTTGGCTGGCATTTAACCCTGCGGGTAACTTCGCCAGCGTAAAGCCGAGTTGTTCCAGCATCTGCCCTTGTGCTGATTCTGGCGTCCAGAGATTGGCACTGTGTGCAGCGGCAGTATAGACAATGGCAGTGACCGGCTGCGGCGGTAATTTGATTTGCTCTTTCGCCGCCGCCAGTTGCTTATCAAACTGCGCAATCCGCTCTGCCGCTTGTTTCTCATGCCCGGTAATTTCGCCAAGTTGCGTTAACAGCGACTGCCAGCTTTTGTCGTCGTAATTGATGATTAATGTCGGGGCGATGGTGGAAAGCTGATCATACAGTGCCAGCGCCGAATCCCCGCCGGTTGCGCTAATTAAAATCAGATCCGGCATTTGCGCGGCAACGGCTTCGGCGCTCGGTTCGCCGATATAGAGCCGTTGCAGTTTGCGTTCTTTCGCCACCTTGCTCCACTGGCGTAAAAAGCCCTGGTCATCCGCGACGCGGTTATTCGGCGTGGTCGCGCCGCTGGCGATCACCGGAGCATCAATCGCCAGCAGTGAGCCGGTCAGGGTGACGCTGGTGGAAACAATACGCTGCGGCTGGCTTTCCAGTGTATGTGTGCCACGGCTGTCAGTAATCTGACGCGGCCAGTCAGCGGCCTGAACTGCGGCTATTCCTGAAAGCAAAAGTCCTGTTAATAGAAGGGCGTTGCGGTAGAGCGGGGCGAGTCTCACAAATCAGCTTCCTGTTATTAATAAGGTTAAGGGCGTAATGACAAATTCGACAAAGCGCACAATCCGTCCCCTCGCCCCTTTGGGGAGAGGGTTAGGGTGAGGGGAACAGCCAGCACTGGTGCGAACATTAACCCTCACCCCAGCCCTCACCCTGGAAGGGAGAGGGGGCAGAACGGCGCAGGACATCACATTGCGCTTATGCGAATCCATCAATAATGCTTCTCATTTTCATTGTAACCACAACCAGATGCAACCCCGAGTTGCAGATTGCGTTACCTCAAGAGTTGACATAGTGCGCGTTTGCTTTTAGGTTAGCGACCGAAAATATAAATGATAATCATTATTAAAGCCTTTATCATTTTGTGGAGGATGATATGGATACGTCACTGGCTGAGGAAGTACAGCAGACCATGGCAACACTTGCGCCCAATCGCTTTTTCTTTATGTCGCCGTACCGCAGTTTTACGACGTCAGGATGTTTCGCCCGCTTCGATGAACCGGCTGTGAACGGGGATTCGCCCGACAGTCCCTTCCAGCAAAAACTCGCCGCGCTGTTTGCCGATGCCAAAGCGCAGGGCATCAAAAATCCGGTGATGGTCGGGGCGATTCCCTTCGATCCACGTCAGCCTTCGTCGCTGTATATTCCTGAATCCTGGCAGTCGTTCTCCCGTCAGGAAAAACAAGCTTCCGCACGCCGTTTCACCCGCAGCCAGTCGCTGAATGTGGTGGAACGCCAGGCAATTCCGGAGCAAACCACGTTTGAACAGATGGTTGCCCGCGCCGCCGCACTTACCGCCACGCCGCAGGTCGACAAAGTGGTGTTGTCACGGTTGATTGATATCACCACTGACGCCGCCATTGATAGTGGCGTATTGCTGGAACGGTTGATTGCGCAAAACCCGGTTAGTTACAACTTCCATGTTCCGCTGGCTGATGGTGGCGTCCTGCTGGGGGCCAGCCCGGAACTGCTGCTACGTAAAGACGGCGAGCGTTTTAGCTCCATTCCGTTAGCCGGTTCCGCGCGTCGTCAGCCGGATGAAGTGCTCGATCGCGAAGCAGGTAATCGTCTGCTGGCGTCAGAAAAAGATCGCCATGAACATGAACTGGTGACTCAGGCGATGAAAGAGGTACTGCGCGAACGCAGTAGTGAGTTACACGTTCCTTCTTCTCCACAGCTGATCACCACGCCGACGCTGTGGCATCTCGCAACTCCCTTTGAAGGTAAAGCGAATTCGCAAGAAAACGCACTGACTCTGGCCTGTCTGCTGCATCCGACCCCCGCGCTGAGCGGTTTCCCGCATCAGGCCGCGACCCAGGTTATTGCTGAACTGGAACCGTTCGACCGCGAACTGTTTGGCGGCATTGTGGGTTGGTGTGACAGCGAAGGTAACGGCGAATGGGTGGTGACCATCCGCTGCGCGAAGCTGCGGGAAAATCAGGTGCGTCTGTTTGCCGGAGCGGGGATTGTGCCTGCGTCGTCACCGTTGGGTGAGTGGCGCGAAACAGGCGTCAAACTTTCTACCATGTTGAACGTTTTTGGATTGCATTAAGGAGCGAGGATGAGCATTCTATTCACCCGCTGGCCGGAAGAGTTTGCCCGTCGCTATCGGGAAAAAGGCTACTGGCAGGATTTGCCGCTGACCGACATTCTGACGCGACATGCTGCGAGTGACAGCATCGCGGTTATCGACGGCGAGCGACAGTTGAGTTATCGGGAGCTGAATCAGGCGGCGGATAACCTCGCGTGTAGTTTACGCCGTCAGGGCATTAAACCTGGTGAAACCGCGCTGGTACAACTGGGTAACGTCGCTGAATTGTATATTACCTTTTTCGCGCTGCTGAAACTGGGCGTTGCGCCGGTGCTGGCGTTGTTCAGCCATCAGCGTAGTGAACTGAACGCCTATGCCAGCCAGATTGAACCCGCATTGCTGATTGCCGATCGCCAACATGCGCTGTTTAGCGGGGATGATTTCCTCAATACTTTCGTCACAGAACATTCCTCCATTCGCGTGGTGCAACTGCTCAACGACAGCGGTGAGCATAACTTGCAGGATGCGATTAACCATCCGGCTGAGGATTTTACTGCCACGCCATCACCTGCTGATGAAGTGGCCTATTTCCAGCTTTCCGGTGGCACCACCGGCACACCGAAACTGATCCCGCGCACTCATAACGACTACTACTACAGCGTGCGTCGTAGCGTCGAGATTTGTCAGTTCACACAACAGACACGCTACCTGTGCGCGATCCCGGCGGCTCATAACTACGCCATGAGTTCGCCAGGATCGCTGGGCGTCTTTCTTGCCGGAGGAACGGTTGTTCTGGCGGCCGATCCCAGCGCCACGCTCTGTTTCCCATTGATTGAAAAACATCAGGTTAACGTTACCGCGCTGGTGCCACCCGCAGTCAGCCTGTGGTTGCAGGCGCTGATCGAAGGCGAAAGCCGGGCGCAGCTTGCCTCGCTGAAACTGTTACAGGTCGGCGGCGCACGTCTTTCTGCCACCCTTGCGGCGCGTATTCCCGCTGAGATTGGCTGTCAGTTGCAGCAGGTGTTTGGCATGGCGGAAGGGCTGGTGAACTACACCCGACTTGATGATAGCGCGGAGAAAATTATCCATACCCAGGGTTACCCAATGTGTCCGGATGACGAAGTATGGGTTGCCGATGCCGAAGGAAATCCACTGCCGCAAGGGGAAGTCGGACGCCTGATGACGCGCGGGCCGTACACCTTCCGCGGCTATTACAA
>OIEW01000242.1_pt1 | contig 17341 bp, 19 predicted proteins | sample 1581891 | NCBI WGS metagenome assembly OIEW01 (sample SAMN07977758, study PRJEB24534) | human gut metagenome
CTTCATGGGGATGTCCTCATGTGGCTTATGAAGACATTACTAACATCACGGTGTATTAATCAACGGGGAGCAGGTCATTGTCACCCTGTGTTTCGTCACACTGGTACTAACCGCCTGCGTGACAGGAGAGAAGTTTGCTAAAATCAGCCAAGGAATGAGTCGTGCAGATGTGATTGACAGACTAGGATCACCTGATGGTGTGCAGACAGAAGGTACAGTTGAACTGTTGACCTATGCAAACCGGTTTATGTCCGACTGGTCATGGGATAAAGCCGACTATAAAGTGTTACTTAATAATGGCTTTGTCGTCCAATATGGTGCCACCAATATTTATCACGATACAGGAACGGGGGAAAGAATGATGGCAGCAGGACAAATCATGCAACAGAATAAACCTGTACAAACCAACTGCTATCAAATTGGCTCATCTATACATTGTTCGAGTTATTAATACTTATAATATTCATTATATATGCGATTTTTTAATTCAAAAAACTAACGATTAGCTCACTTGTGGCTATTCAATAGCCACATTGATTCTTCACATCAAGAAAAGCAAATAAGCTATCAGGACGATTCACCCACCAGCACGAAACCCCTAAAGCCCGCAGATACCGGGCTTTTTTGTTATCATGGGATATCATAAAGACGCAACAAAGCGCATGATTGGCGTGTACGCAGAGGTGTGCCCATAATGAAAATCTAAACTGGCCCCATATATGAGACGACAATAACTCAGTCCGGTTGGCGCTGATTATTCTGGCCGATTTTGTAATCTGAGCACCATGTTCATGATCCCACAGGAAATGGCGTGACGCTCAATACTCATCAGGTCAGTTATTACATGACTCAGCGTAAGAAAGGTGTAACCCAGCATATCTCGGCCATGAAGGCCGGTATCTCTGTTCGCTCAGGTCGCAGGATCGAAAAAGATCAGTGGTCTAAAACCGGTAATCGTCACTGGCGGACGCGTAAAGATCCGCTTGAGGCCGTCTGGGACATCGAGCTTGTTCCCCTGTTGAAGGAAAGACCAGCTCTGATGCCCACGACCCTGCTGGAAATGCTGCAGGATAAATATCCCGGTCAATACCCTGGCAGCCTCCGCAGGACGATGCAGCGGCGGGTCCGCGAGTGTAAGCTGCAGTATGGTGCCGAACAGGAAGTGATGTTCCGGCAACTGCATCAGCCAGGCCTGCGCGGTCTGTCGGACTTTACCCGAAAAGCGGGAAATGAGACCGGGCATGCAGCTAATTGCTACTGCCCAATGATGAAGCCAGCATAAATCAGAAACGATCGTATTTTCCAAATGATAAAAAAGGAGTTAACTATGGCGAGAGCCGGGCGTTAACGTCCTGGAATTATAAACAGGAAGGGGGAGAGGGAATGAGGCATTTTTTTCTTAAATCATTAGCCGCAGGTATTTTTGTTTTAGTCAGCTCAGGCGTTCAGGCTTCGTCAGTATCTGCTTCTGATACGACCCCCCAGATGGCCTACGAGGATATATCTCGCTCCTTACCTGAGCTGGAACCCATAACTTTCCAGGCAGGCGCAGAAAAGCACTGGCTGTTAGTTTTTGTCGATAACCAATGTATTTATTGCAGCTATGTCGTTAAAAATATCAAAAAATATACTGACGCAGGACTGACAATGTCGTTTCTGACGGTGGTGCCGACATCCATCAAGGATTCGGTTATCGAAGATATGGGGCGAGTCTGGTGTGCGTCCGATCGCCAAAAGAGTCTTCAGAATGCCATGGCCGGTTTTTTGCCAGGCAACGATAACTCAGAAAAATGTAAAAATCTGGTGATTAAACAATCGGAGCTCGCTGACCGACTGGGTGTTACCGTAACGCCTGCAATGGTTGTGTTGGATAAGTCTGCTCACACCTTCCTGGGTAGTGTGTCCCCGGATAAAATTCTCTCCGAACTCCAGTGAGTAGATGAGAATCGTAAATAATTTTATTGGCCGTAACTCCTTCATAGTGGATTAAGTAACCCTGAGAAGCTTCACCACGCTTAGCGTTGATAATAATTCTGAGTTGGGTTGTCTGTCGCAACATTAGCGCAGTATTCCACGAGTATTGTTCGACGAATGATTGGATGTTCAGGTCAAAATGAAGAGGTGAACCATGATAATGGATTACCTGTTGATGTCGTACATTGCGCTTGCTTCTTGCTGGCCTGTGACGCTGATCCTGCTATCGGTTGCCGTTGTCGTGTTACTGCATGCTGAGCGGCGGGTGCTGAATGTGTCCATCGTTGTCTTGGTTGGTTTTCTGGTTTTTGCTGCCTGGCAGTTCGGGGCGACAATGCGTAGCCCCTTTTCATTGCTGGTGGGTGGCGCAGTTAACTTTGTACATCCTGTCGGGAAAGAAAGTCGCTAACCCTCTTCCAATTTCAGCCATCAATACTGGCGCAACACGAACGCGGTTAAGCACGGTGAACGTAGTCGGCATGCATTCTTCCCGCTTGAAGAGGCTTACGAGCTTTCTCCGTTGCTAAAAAGCAGGGTACGCAACCTGATGCTGGCCGAACATCTCGGGCTGCTAATACAAAGCGACCCAGAGTACGGAACAGAGACATGGCGGGAAATGGCACTTCTCAACGGTATGATGGGCTTGCATACTGACCGCATCATGAGGTTTGAGTTGCAGAAAGCGAAAGCTGATCTCACGCGCGCCAGACTGGAGCTGTTAAGGCTTAAAAAGCGTCTGCCCGCCAGATGCGTGATTTGCTGGCTGGTGGTCGTGAGAATTCTGGATAGTTCTGGACGTATGGGGAATATGGCAACGTTAATGGCTGAGTGAAAAATATTTATTGTCCAATCCATTGCTTGCCATGAGACGCCTACTCAGGTCGTGGAATCCGTAAGGGAAAGATTTGGCTGAAATAACCCGCCAGCAGGTCGAATCACACGATCCGACTAAGGTCAGCAGTAAGGGGCTGGCTCAAAAGTGGGTAGACATATGCAACGTCACCCGAGAACGCTTCCATAAAGATACCTCGGACATTCCGATCTCCAATAAAGCCTATCATCTCCGCGTTCTCAACCGCATGGCTGTAAACGCCGAAAGCATGAAGAACTTCGGAATGACGGCCGATATTCTGGAGCAGGCCGCTAAAGAGGTTAGCGGAATATACACCAGCCGGCTGAACGTGGAGACAGCAGGCAAAAGCAGCAGTAACGCTCAAGCACGGGCTGCAGGGATTAATCCACAAGAAACCGCTGACGCCTTCAAAAAGATGATGAGTTGAAAATGGATGCTTTTGACTTAGATCTAGCCACCAGCCTGACCTACCTTTTCTTGCAGGGCGCCACCTGCAGTTGCGAAAGATCAATGTTGGCTAAATTTTCAACGAATACCTTGGATGTTCATCTACAGCCCGGAGAGAACCAAATGAACATCAAGTTAGCCACTATTTCCGTACTTGCTGCTGCTTTCGTCTTTGTGTCAGATATGGCCATCGCCAAATCGAACCAGTTAACTGATGACCAGGTTAAGCAAAGAATTATCGACGACTCTATAGCATCCTACCCAGGTACCTGCGCTTGCCCATTCAATACGGCACGGAACGGAAGCTCATGCGGCCGCCGCAGCGCCTGGAGCAAAGCGGGAGGATATTCGCCTGTCTGCTACAAGAAGGAGGTCACGAAGGATATGGTAAAAGAGTGGCGCCAGCAGAATCAGTAACGGAGAGGCTACCTTCTGGCTGGGCGTCATTGCCTTTGGCAAGCAGGTGACGCGCTGGCAAAACACAGTAAAGGCGATCTTGTCAGCGTGGCGGGCAATATGCAGCATAATCATTGGACGAGCTATGTCCGCTACTTCCCCTCAGGCCGGGGAGGTAGTGGAGCCCTTACTGGAATATGCCTGCATGTGTAATGTTTAGATGTATTACTTTCGCACACCTTGGTTGACAAAACAGAGTAAATGCGAAAATATATGGTTTACGAATTCTGGAAAAGGCGAAACTTAAGATGAGTAACAATCAGCTAGCACCTTGTTGGGAGTTTCAGCCTTACCTTGCTGAAGCTGATGTTCAGCACTTACTGTCTGAGATTGCCAGCGTATTAGATCAGCTCTACTATCACCAGCATGTATTGGATAGTAACTGGTCAAAAGGGGTGAGGGCGTATGATTGGGTGCGAAATCATCTGATCCAGAACGAATCATCAATCCCGGGGCTGGAAATGCTATCCAAGGGATTGAATTATGTATTGGCTTTAAATAAAGTCCCGCTGCAGTTTTCCAAGGATTGCATCGACAATCCTAAAAAGCGTCATCGTCTTTTGCGCAACAAAGTGGAGCACGAACAGCTTTCATTGTTTGGAGATGTCGAAGCTGAGCACGATATTACGTGGCGCATTCTGGCTGAGCCATTTATAACCGAAGAGGAAGGCGACGAGTTAGAGCAATCATTGCCTAGGTGGGAAGTCGCACTAGTCGGTTTTAATAGTTATGGAGCTCAGATTAGTATGGTTACTCATCAATCTAATGTAACAGTACCACTTATTCCTGTCGATTCAACTTCCCTTCCTGGTGAGGCTGAAATTGATGATGCTCTTCTTCGTCGCCGTAAAAAAGAAAACGATCAGGATGTGAGTAGTAATGGAACATCAGGTGATTAACTTTGATGACTATCGCGGGGATAAGCTCAAATTGGCCAGGATGGCTGTTGGGCTTTCATGCGAAGAACTTGCCGATAAAATAGGCAAAACAAAACAGTTCGTGAGTAAAATGGAAAAGGGTTTTAAACCCACAGAGCAGGTTTTAGAACTAATAGCGAACGCTTTAAAAATAAAACCTGACTTTCTGTACTCTGAGCGTAAATATGCACTTGAAAGTGATGTTTGCCATTTCAGAAGTAAAAAGTCACGAACTCAAACTCTCACAAATAGTGTTTTGGCTAGGGCAGAGATACTTAATATCATTATATCTGCAATAGAGGAAGAGATAGAGTTTCCTGATGTCAGTATCCCTGAGTTTCCAGGGGCTGAACTGAAAACCTTTAACGATATTGAGCGTGTAGCTGAGGAATGCCGCCGAGTGTGGAACCTTGGACTTGGCCCTATCTCATCAATGGCTAAATTGGCTGAGAGTGCTGGTGTGATTGTTGCTTATGTAACGGGTGTTGATGATAAAGTTGATGCATTTACAGTCCATAACAACAGACCGGTTATTATACGGAACAATGCGAAAAAAAGTGTTTGTAGATTCCGTTCTGATATAGGTCATGAATTAGGGCATTTAGTAATGCATGAAGGGATAATAACTGGTGATAAGACTACTGAATCACAGGCTGATCGTTTCTCCAGTGCGTTACTCGCGCCTCGGTTATCATTTATAAAAGAGTTCCCTCGCATCAGAGGTAAGCAATTTGATTGGAATGCATTAGTTGCTTTCAAACTTAGATGGAAGATCAGTTTGAAAATGTGCATCTTTCGAGCAACATCTCTTGGCCTGTTAACTCAAGAGCAGGCAAGAACTGGGTATATTCATCTTAATTCAAAGGGATATACCAAAGTTGAGCCTGGGGATGAGCTTTTGAAATCTGAAGAACCTAATATGTTCTCTTCTGCTATCGATATGCTCGATGATGCAACATGGCTTAACATTCTTGCTAAGACAGGACTAAGCCAGGAGTTAATAAGAGATTTGTTTTCAATTAATCGGCCATTGATTATTCCGAGAGGTACTCTTCAGTTAGTTCGATAACCCACCTCAGCGTAACACCTATCGTTGAAGCAAAATGTTCGGTTAAACAGTCTATTGGGTATAAGCCCGGAACCAGATAACGATAAGAAAAAAGGTGCAGCTTGTCTGCGCCCTTTTTCTTAGAACCATCTTGCTAAGACGGAGATAAACGCCAATGCAACTCTATTGATAGCAATGTTGCTGGCAGTTCTCTAAGCTGTTGAAGTACGCCCTCAACAACATGTTCATGTGTACGTCCATTACCAATGCATGTTCTTAAAGCGCTATCAACCCTGCATTCTCCCTTAAAAGCGAGCGATGCTTTCGCATTGACATGTTCCAAGGATAATTCATTTATAAGAAAGCAAACCACCTGCTCTAAACAGACAAATCGATTATTTAGAGCAGCATCTTCTATAAACCCAGTTTCAGCAATAGCCTTCAAAAAACGTTTATCGCCTGATAGAAGCAAATCCTGATGATTCAATAAACCTTGAAGTAAGCGCATCTCACCTTCGTCAAGATTCTCGAAATTGTTCTGTAAATGAATCAAGCGCGGGTCTGTGATCAGCTCTTCAAACATCAAAAATGTTCCCTGTGATAAGCATTGCTGGACTCGCTCTAATGCAGCAGCGCCATATCGACGAAGGGAAGATTTTCCTCTCAACTGATACACAAGTGTATCTAAAACATAAAGTTGGCCATACTTACTTGTAAGTAATTTGCAACCATCAGCAAGTAGATCAAGTTGGGCCAATTTCAGTACTACATCGTTATCAAGTAATACAGCCACTGGCGTTACACCTCGATGTTGTTCATTCTGCAGAGCATTTCAAACTTGTCTTCCGAAACCTTCTCTTCATCAACATACTCAAGAAAAGTTCCAGCAGCTTGCTCCATCCAATCCAAACGAGGGTAAAGTAAGTTCAGTGCTTTCCCACATACAGGGAAAAAATTTCCACTATGCGTGCGGCTCATAGTTTTGGCGTAATTCAAAGCTACATGCCCCGGATCGACCTTATTGTGACGTCCTATGCGCAGAGCTTCTGAGGCCAGCACCTCTGCTGTGATCCATCCTTTACTGTGAAATGCCGCATCAGGCCTACCATTAAGTAGCTCTATCGCGTAAGCATTGGCCTCTATTTCTTGGGGGTTATCAACATCGTCTTCATTAATTTTTTCATCGATTAATAACGAGTTATTTTCAAGATGACCGCAGGCGATATGCCCAAGCTCATGAGCCAAGCCAAACAAAACTCCACTTGCATGTTTATGTTTTTTCGTAAGAGCTATAACTGGACGCTCAGAAACCTTTATAGCAACCGCATCCATCTTTTTTCTAGCTGGAATATCAGTCATATACAACACAGGAATACCTGCGGACCAAGAAAATTCCAGTAGCGACAGAAAGTCTACCCAAGGCTTTCCTTGAGACAGAATTGACTCTCGGATATCACGAGCAGAAGGGAGGCCCTGATAAGGTTTTTTTGCAACTGAAGCTGCAATTTTTGCCATACCATCTACAACTGCCGTTGCCGCTTGTAACTCTTCAACAGACTTGTTTGCGGCGTGCTTATATCTCCGCACTGACTCATTGAACCTCAATTGAGCTGTAGGATTAATAACTGTCGTTAAATCCAGATTTGCAAACTTTGCTAATCCTAAAATGACCTGCTGGCTGATACTGGCTGAATTATTAAGCGAGTCATCCCACCAATCAGGAAGCAACTTTGAAAGGCCTTCAGCCAGACGAGCGTCAAGAGCGCTAACCCGGCGTAAAAAAGTATTAAGAGGTTTCTGATGTGTAGTTACAGTCATCTCATCCCCTCCTTTATTGTTCATTTTGATAGTTCGTTATGTGCACAGTATAACCGTAGCTTTTTCGCACCACACGCATTTTCTGGGAATCATTGCTAGCATGCAGTTATCCATTATAACCTTCAGCGCACGCTCGTATCCCCATCACGCCTGCCCGCTTTGTGTAGTGGTTTTCACGCACCTGCATGAGATATGAAAAATCCTGCAAAAATGGGTGTAAAGACGGATAATGATCAGCGTTCATCTCAATAGATAGGCTTTTCTGCTACTTGGATACGAGTCAGGGAGATATTCATGATAAAAGACTACCTGATTGTGGCGTACCTGACGGCAATTGTCGCTTGGCCATTCACACTGGTGTTAATTGGTCTTTCTGCTGGAGCTGCACTCTATATGAGGCGCAGAGTGCTGTGCGTTGCCCTCGTCGTTCTGTTCATGCTGGTGGTCATCGCTGCGTGGCAGTTTGAACGCTACATGTAAAATCATACCGCCCTATGAAAATGCCTATATCTTATTTATAGGCAGAAACGGTGTGTGCTGGCTATGTATAAGCACAGGTGATGAGCTTTACCTATGAGTGAGTAAGACGCTACCACAGATATACGGCATGCTCGTGCTGACCTGTTCCCCGTTGATTAACACACCAAAAAGTCATTCATTATACGAGACGATGCAATCGAAAGAGCTTTTCGAAAAAGTCGGAGATCCTCGGCGCAGCACCGTCCCCGACCAACTCGTTCGCCCCAAATCGATAGATTTCATATCCAGCGAGACGTAACTCGCGATCAGCCGACACCATGTCTGCATACACCTTTAATGACGGATGATCGTTTTCCGTGAAATGGTGCTTTCCATCCACCTCTATCACGATACGCTGACACCCTGGGAGCAGTAGCAAAAAGTCCATGCGTTGACGCGGAAGAGGTAAGCGATGGCGCAGGGTTTTCATGACAGCAGGGTCATAATGAAGGTAGACCTGTGGAAGGAGCGCGGGCAGCGTCTCGCCAAGGACGTTTCTATAGGCCTTAAAATAAGTGGCAAAGAGCTTTCGCTCAGCATCTGAGGCCAGAGACTCTTGAAGTCGTGCTCCAAGGTTTGCAGCATTGCCCTCTGGGGAGATATCGTTCCACCAAGCGACAAGCTCGGACCAGAGAAGGCCGTTTGAGCCAATTGGCCGGTCATAGACCAAACAACTTTCTTCATTGGATAGAATGACGATGTCGTTGTTGATGGCGTCGGCGAAACCAATCTCCGGCTTCGGTCCCCGCGAGGCAAAGATCAGGTTCTTAGGTCGCCCTTCAACCCCACGCACGATAGGGCGAAACCCAAAGATTGGATGACCAGAGAGTTCACATTCCTCCGCTAGCTCATATCCGTCGCGCGCAAGGATCTCGTTAAGGGCAGTGACAGTCTGCAACTGTTCGTCTCCCGACCGGGAGAGAGGGTGAACAGCTTCTTCGAGCAATGCTCCAAACCTAGCAATGGAGCAAGTGAATGCGCCGATCTTACTAAATAGGTGTTCCACCGACCAGTCGCCGGGATTGACATCCATGTGCTGAGCGACTTGATCTCGTAAACTTCGGCCATTGCTTCCAAAAAGGTTTTCAAAAGGCGAGGAAAGGGGGAAATATCGTTCGACCACCTCTACCGTGCCACGTTCACCAGCGAGATCATCTCCGAACGCCCGAGCGATGTCTCGTCGTGTGATGTGGGACAAAGGCTGGTCACCGGCCTCAAGTACCCTACGGCCCAACTCATCGAGTGCGACATCTCCACGATGCGCGGCGAATTTAAGTGCGAAACGCGCCAATTCCGCCTGTGTAAGGTTTGCCAGCGCCAAGTCGATACGCTCTCGCTTTGAAAGGCCCTCACCATTTGCGACCACCAATCCGGCGATCTGCTGCGGTGCCTCACTAAGCTCTCTATGAGTCATCGTCTGCAGAATACGGGCAATCTGCCCGTAAAGATCACTAGCCACAGCTCGTTACCTCTTCCTTTGACACGACTGAAGCGAGCAAGCCGCCGTAGTCGTAGCTGGTAATACATTTTCTTCCTCTAACAAAGGGACGTGATTCTGGGCTATTACCCTCAGTTAGAACATACTTTCCTTCCAGTATTATGCATCAGCAGGTGGCCAGCGGAGCTTTCCGCGGCCAATTCGCAATACGTCCACCAGCCTGGTGTTGCCGGGCACGCGGCCCGAGAACAGGCTGGGCTTGGGGTCAACCGCCGACTTTTTGAATGCGGCAATCCGCGAATAGTCTGGCGTCGCCAGCCAAGTCCGTCCGTCCCCCTCGTCAGTGACGATCCGATAAAGACCAGCAATAGGGGCAGTCTCGGTATCAAGCAGACGCTTATAATGTTCAACAGACCATTTTTGAATGCCTGCTCTGAGGGCTTCGGTTCGGAAATGTGCCCATAGCGAGGCCGTGTCAGGTGTTGGCCAGTCGCCTGCGACGGTATAGGCCGTAATCTCGTCGGATTCAAGCCAAGCTCGCATCTCAAAAGGAGTTACAAATACAGGATTGGCACACTTGATCGCTGCCATAGCCGCGCGCCGTGATGGAAGGCCTGCACGGATCAACATCGCCATCATGAATTGCGGGACGCCTGTTTCAACAACTGCTGCCGCGCCACCAACCACCGTTTCCGGCGACCAGCCGAGAGACATTCGTCGGACACGGACAGCTTCTAATGCCCAAACCAAACGATAGGTGAAAGCCTCTTCAACGACCCGCATGTTCTGCGGTCCGATGTTAACAACATCTTCGCCAGACACCCAACTACGTAGGATGGCCTTCCAATTCGTCGGCAGCGCGTTCGCATTGTCGGGAACAAAGGGTCTCATGAACAGCAGACGTTCACCAAGGCCACCGAGGGTTTCGACAAGTTCGTTGACGTCACCGTTCAACGCAGCAGCGTCGGCACGATCGAGGAGATCAGCTAACTCGTCAGCCATGGCGTCAATGGTGAGACCAGCCTCAAGTCCAACGCCCATGGCAAAATGCCCCCGTCGCGCCTGAGCCGTGGTGGTCTTCCAGATGAGAGCGGCACGCGCTTCAAACACCTTCTTATGCAGTGGGATTACGTCCTCATCCTCGCGGGCGATCTGACGGGCCCAAAGTGAGCCTCTGAGTGCGTCATCCAAGAGTTTTGGAAGGTCGTTGCGATCAGCATCAAGCGCCTCGAGCAGACCGAACACGGTTGCATCGAGACGTTCAACGATCTGCGAGAGCGGCTCCTCGTCAATGGTTTCTTCCTTATCATCATCGCTATCAGCGCCTTCATCGTCGTCACCAGCTTCGTATTCGCCCCCAGCAGCTAGGCGTTCAGCGACAGCGGTTTCTTCTACGGGAGATCGCCAAGCCTCACGGGCGTTGGCGAGGTATTCCCAAGCATCATCTCGACCTAGGACACCTTCGCGAGACAGCCGAACAAGGATCTCGGCGACAATCTGGATGAGTCCGCTCTTCAGTGTGCGGGCCTTCGCAGAGACGACCAGCTCTCTCCATTCTTCCTTTCGCCAATTTATCTTGTCGAACATTACATGGACGATGAGGCCCTCGACGTCCACGAAGGCGCGACCAGCGCGCCCGGCCACATTCGCGAATTCCTCGCCTTTAATCTTCTCAGATGCACGATATAATGTTGGTACTAACAAGACAGCGGCGTTGAGATTGAGTCCCTGCGACAGTGTCGGCGACGCGACGATGACCTTCAGCACCCCCTCTGATAGTAAAACTTCCACCTCACGCAGGAACGGGCTCGGCAGCCGCCCGTGGTGGATTGCAACACCGACCCTCAAGCAGGCAACGGCGGGATGGTCTTCGCCCAACCATTCCTTACCGACCTCCAAAGCGCGTGCGATCAACGCATTATCCCCCAACAGCGAGTCCAGATAGCCACGCCTACATAGGTCCACTACCTGTTTGCCGTAGCTCTCGACCCAATTTGCTTGGGTGGAAAAGATCAGGGTTCGCTTGCCCTGTCCAGCGAATTCCCACGCCACGAACAAGGCGAGATGCGAATTCTTGCGCGGATAGGGCTTCCTCTCCCGACCCCGCGCCGGTTTTCGTACGACGAATTGGTCGAGGAACGGACCATTGTCATCGAGGTCAAGCCGGAGCAGCGCATCCTCGCCCCTCCATATTAGCGCGCCAAACCTCTGCCGTGTGGGGCGCCAGTCGGAACGCACAGGTTCACCCGGTTCGTCGGAGCGTATCCATGCGGTGAGATCATCGAGTTCGTCGCCACTCGGCAGAATAGCGGAGAGACAAACAATCCGACGTTCGCCCGCATCCGCGCGTCGAAGCAGACGTTGCACTAACGTTTCGTAGCGGATTTCGCGCTCGCTCGGGCCGATCATGTGCCCTTCATCGAGGACGATCAGACCGACATCATCGATCAGGGATGGGTCACTTCGCAGGGCGAAGTCGAGCTTCTCTGGTGTTGCGATGACGATTTCGCGGGAACGCAGGGCATCTTCATCGCCAGTTGAAAGGCCGCTGGCACCGTAAAGCGAGGAAACACTAAAACCGAGGGGCGCGAAGGTCTTTCTGAAGGATCGCTCGGTCTGGGCGGACAAAGCACGCAATGGCGTGACGATCAACACCCGCCGTTCTGAAGACAAAGTCATCAGCACGGCAATCTCGGCCACCCGCGTCTTGCCTGCGCTGGTCGGCAAAGCGACGACCAAATCGTCGGTGAGGTCCGTGGAACGCTGGGCCGCTTCCAATTGAGACGGCCATAGCTCCACCTCGGAAGTCTTGCGCGCATAGAGCGACGAGATAAACAGTTGACGCAGGTCTGGGTATTTGTCCTCTGCCCCCTCTGGCGGCTCGGTCGGCAGATTCTGATGTAGCGAATGCTGCCAAAGGTCATCAATCAGGTGGCGACAGAGGTTCGAGATCCACCACAAAGGAACATTCTCCGAATTATCTGCCAGACTAACCGCTACGGCGAGCAGTGCCCGTGCTTTCTCAATCGGCTCAGATTCACCTGTCTCGAGTGCGAAGTCAAAATGGGCCAAGGCTCTGCAGATTGTAGTATTGAGGATGGTCGCTAACACCTCATCAATGTCCCCGTTTTCTCCCCGTAGCACTTCGGCAATCTGTTCATCGTCGTGAGTCTCGTCGTCCAACCACCCGCGAACAAAAGTGCGTAATTGGCCTAGATCGCGCAGGATTAGATGTCGAATAGCCATCTCACCCGGTGATGCATTGAGATCCTGTGACATCTCGTTGAAAAGCGAATAAGCGACGGCAGAAAAGCCAGCCAAGTGATAGGCCGCGGCGGCGATAGTGCGGTGGAACCCGCGGCCTGGAGCCTCTGGATCACCATTGCGAATAAGAGCCTCGAAAGCATTGGCTGCGCGTTCGAATGCCTTACTCGTCAGATTCGAAGCCCCAGCCTGAGCACGCAGGGCCATCGCGCCCCGCAGCAGGGCGAAGCCATGTTCAGCAAGATCGGTTTCGATTGTCGCGCCGAACTGCGGCGCATTCGGTGGTAGTACGCCTTCCCTGCGCATCAACGACCAAGCCGTACCACGATAGAGGAGACGGCTAAGGATGCCATCGGCGGTTGCGGCCGCAAGGAATGAGGTCAGTTCGTCAATCGTCTCCAAGGTCTTCCGCCTCTTGATACATGTCTGCGATGAAATCCTGGTGATCTTCGATATGGATATTCACGACGTAATGGTCTCGATTGGTGCTCGTGGCATCGAGATCCTTTTTTAGTGACGCGTGGGGCCCGTTGCCCGACATAGTAAAGAGCATGTGATCAATACGGTCGGCGGGAAGCAACTTCAGGCCTACTTCGTCACGGAGACTGCGGCCTAGCTCGTTGTCATCAGGGTCTTGACTCTCCAACAGCCTATTGGCAACAAATAACAGAGAATCAGGCGTGCAACGACCATTATCGCGGTTGAGTACCTTGCGAGCGCTCGTGACCGTAGCTTTACCCAGCACCCTGTTACTTTTAGCTTCGCCTTTAAGAAGCCAGAGCTTCTCGCCATTACCGTCATATCCGGCACCAATAAAGTCGTCGCCGCGCATAGCCATGTTGCGGCCGTCCTTATAGCGGAGACGGCGTACAGGAACACGCAGGCCGATCTCTTCCTCAACCAACTCTGTCGCAAGAATCTCGCCAAGATCGCCTGAGCGACTTCTGGACGTCTGAGGCATAGCTTCGCTGAGGATTTTTGCGGCTACCTTGTATCCGAGCCGACTTACGTCCTCGACGATACGTTCGAGTCGGTCGTAATGGGAACGGATAATCTCAGCAAGGTCATCGCGGATATCGTCGCGGCCACCATCCTTTTCGACATAGATCCAGTAATACTTGCGCTGTTCCTGTTCTTTGGTTGAGTCACACCACTTCTCGTATAGCCCCACTATGCTCCCCCTAAAGTTTCCATGATTTACCGCGTGATTCACTTGACCTACGATACTCACACATCGCTATCAGTACCAAGAAAAACACCGCATTTTCAATGCAACAGTTTATCCTCAATCCACCTGATCGTTGGCCGATACCTCTCAATACCCCGGCAGATATGTCTCAGCGTCATAACCTGATAGCCAACTGAATAGCGTGATGACACTGTAATGACACGGAACTCTGAACACGCCCTCTTTCTCCAGCAACACTGCATTGTTGTAGCAGTCGATCCCATTAACTCCGCTATAAAAATTAAAAAGACAGGCTCACCTGTTCACCTTTAAATTTTTCTTATTTGTTTTCATTGGATTAAGTGATGATGGCTTCATCTTCAAGCTTTCACTACTGTTCACCTTAACACTTCACCTTATTAGATAATAAGGAATAAGGAATAAGGTGAACAGGTGAATATTTAATGAATAGTTAATAAAAAATATTCATCCGTTAACTCACTATTATTAATAGATTTTCAACAGGATGAATAGTGGTGAACACTTCACCTATAAACTTTATTTTGAGTCGAGTCACATGAGGGCATCCATTCTTTCGAGTCTTCGTTCAACATAACGTTTGACCGCAATCCTTGTTTTGTCCTGTGCCTCTGGTACGTCTTGTCATATTCCGCCATTGCTCCCGGCATATCTGTACCGAACCTGGTAAGCGATATCGGCTTGCTAAGCCCATTGGCCCGCATATAGGTAAGGTAAGCGTGGTACAGGTAACGACGTGGGTTAGACGGCATAATTTCAGCGTTCCCAATAAACATGCCGTCACAGACAACTGATGTTATCAGGTAGCCGCAAAAGTCCACCAGTGAATCCCCTTCACGTTTAATAACCAAAGCTTCCTCAGATTTCTGTTGTTCATACAGTAACCGCTTTGCTTCATCTTGATCAGCAAACTTGAACAGTAGATAACGAATTACGATCGCCAACTCGGCTTCTATTTTTTTGACCAGCATCGGATCACGTTCATTTTCCGGCACAACTTCGGAAAAATTGAAAATCACCCGGCGCCGGGAAATACCTCCGCTGCGATCGCTAAATGACATAGCATTATTGTTGACTGCCAGTACTACCGCAGAGATGCGAGTGGAGTACGGTGCCTTATGTTTCGGATCGATAGATACCTTGTCCCCGCCGGTTATCGCCTTGATGCCCGCGCCATCACCGGCATAACGCGTCATATCTGGCAGGATAATCAGCGAGTAACCAACCACCAGCGCACGATCCCGCGAATCCTCAAGCGCCTTCATACCAGCTGAAACCGTGTTGACTTTTCCCGCCAGCATTGTGCATATTTCCGCGAAAACGCTCTTACCACTACCCCCAGGACCAGTAACCTCAAGAAAAAGTTGCCAGTCGTAACGATTAGCCAGCACCATAAACAGCGCCGCTAATACGCGATCCGCTTTCCGGTTGTTGTTACCGACAGAACGACTCAACCATTTCCAGAGGTTTGGGGCATGGGTATCCAGCCTTTCACCTTCCACCTGAGCACTGAATGGTAATTCGCTTGCAATCAGAAGCCAGTCATCCTTGTTGTGCTCACGAAATTGAGCGGAACGGGTATCAAATACCCCATTACTGAACCCAATGAGATTACGGGCTGTAATCCCCATAACAGGTAGGCTTAACTTCATGGTTTCGACCGCTGACTTAATACCGTTCTGCGAATAGGCAGTTTTCGCATCAATAAAGATCTGCGCCATTGTTCGTTGTAGCTCTTTATCAGACACAGGCCCCCATACCACGCCGTTATAACAGTGAACGATATCGGAATCGGCATGTATCGCCAACGCGTCGTTGTAACGTGCCATGAGCACTTCTCCGCGCTGGCTTGCTCCCATACGAGAGAGGTCGGTAACTGCCATTCTCAACCATTCTTCAGGCGATGTGGACAAGGTATCCGGCAATATTGTAGAAGCGGGAAACACCCGGTTAATCCGGGGGGCGTCGCACAATAGAACCTTCAGGTTGTCGGGGCCGATGATATTGGCTACCAGTGCCATGCGATATTCGCGCTGTTTTCTGGTATCCGTTGCCAATAGTCCCTTATCGCATAACCACTCGTAAGTAGTTTGGTTGCTATCCACTAGTCGGTAAAGTTCCTTTGTCAACTGACCATACCGGGTAGTGGAGTCCTGATGTTGTTTCATCGCCAGTTCGGCATCTTCCCGTTCAACCTGATGGCCATTCACCCAGCGATATAGGCAGCTGTAAAGCGCATCAGACATAACTTCCTGCATTTGCATCTCTGCTGTCATGCTTGAGGTCTCCTGGTCATGGTGAACTTACCGATCAGAGGGTGGAACCAGTATTTACTACCGTATTTTCGCTTTGCCTCGCGAATGACGTTCAGTGCTGCCTCCCTGAATTTGACTTCATGGACAATAACTCCGGCCTTTTGCCGAAGCATCATTACGCCACTGTTCTGTGCTAATGCTTCTGCCTTGCTGGTGGATATCCCTATTTCTGTTGCCAGCATGATTAAAGGAGCCATCCCTTCAGGGATGGCCTCTCTGTTTTGCATGGCTGCTAATGCAAGCTCCAGCGATTTTACGCGTTTCACCAACTCATCATGTTGCGATAGGCTTACATGAATAGCTTCCAGGAAGTCTCTTTGAGCCGTAGGCGACTCCCCTTGATGTAGTTTTTGGGCGTGAGCGTGCCACGGCCCGATATCGTGCCTATTTAATTTGTTCATAATTAAATCTGGGAAAATAGTTTAGAAATGATAACGAGTTATGAGCTGACGTTTATATCCGCAAGAGGATGGGAATTATCCCCATCCCTGCCTATAACGTTTCATTTACTGACCAGTTTCTCTAAGTCCGACAACCTCCAGCGCAGGCGATTACCAATTCTTACTGGGCTTATCGGTCCTTTGCCATAGCACGCCCAGCAACGTAGCGTCTGCGGTTTCAGCCCTAGGAAGTCGGCGGCTTCATTAGTTGTTAATATCTGGCGTGTTGCAAATGCTTCTTGAGGTTGTAATGAGTCTGGCATCGTTCAGAGTTCCTTACTGTTGGGAAGTATTGAGAGCGATGTGAGTAGACAATGAGAACCATGGGTGGAGTAAACCCTGGACCATGGGTAGACTTTTTTATTAATTGATTTTTATACAGTTATTAATGGAGAAAGTTAAATCTACCCAGATATACGGGATTAAACCACCATGGATAAGGTAACAATTTGAGGTAGGGAAAACGCCAGAATAGCGTTGATTGACATACGGCGCGGGTGCTTACAAAGTGCTTACATGAAAGAAATAGTTAATGAAATTAACGAGAGGATTTATCGTAACTTATTGATTTAATGGTGCCGATAATAGGAGTCGAACCTACGACCTTCGCATTACGAATGCGCTGCTCTACCAACTGAGCTATAT
>OIEW01000251.1_pt1 | contig 16820 bp, 18 predicted proteins | sample 1581891 | NCBI WGS metagenome assembly OIEW01 (sample SAMN07977758, study PRJEB24534) | human gut metagenome
TGGCGAAACGGGAAATATGAAGAAAAACCAACCGACATTACTAACTGAAGGTTGTATCTAACTCTGGGGGCAGGTCATTCAACATATACTTGAACAAGAGAATCTTTCAGAACTACCATCTCAGATATTAACCCCAGTAAACAAAGAGGTATTAAAATGATTCAGATTCGTTTTGGCGATAATTTTATTTACCTGGAAACTAATAAGTTAATTCCATCTAAGGAATTATTAGAAAACGTAAAGCGAAGCCATAAATATCATCAAATAGTTACCTCTATCGAAAGCTTAGGTATTATTGAACCAATAATAGTATTCTATGACAAAGATAAAGATGTCACTAAGATACTTGATGGCCATTTAAGGGTTGAGGCTTTAAAAGACTTAGGTATAGAAAAAGCTCCATGTATACTTTCGAGCATAGATGATGCTTTCACTCCTAACAAACAAGTGAATCATATAAATGTAGTTGAAGAACATAGAATGATAATTAAGTCTCTGGCAAAAGTATCAATTGAAAAACTTAGTGCTGCTTTGGGCATATCTGTTGATGCCATAAAAGATAAAGCTAATGTGATGAACGGCATAGACCCAAGTGTAATTGCGAAACTTTCTGATAAACCTATACCTAAGGCTACATTTGACGTTTTGAGGAAAATGAAGCCAATTCGCCAAATTGAAGCAGTCGGTACAATGATTAATTTTGATAATTATAGTAAAAAATTTGCAATGAGCATCTTGGATGCAACACCGGCATCGATGATAGTAAATAAAGGGAAAAACACTCCCTATAAAAAGGACATAAAAAAAACCATACTTCGTCTGGAACAAGAAATGGCAACAACTTCGGAAGAAACGAAAAAGCTTCAAACCGAGTATGGTTCAGATATGTTGAAATTCGTTATAATCCAGTCATATATTAATAAATTACTTGGCAACTCTAAAGTTCTTCATTGGTTCTTAGAAAACGAGGTTGATTATCTTAATGAGTTAAAAAGAATTTCTAGAATAAATTCTTTGGATGATAAGACTCTTTCTGAAAACAGCAAGTCATAGTCATGGTTTTATATAGCCTAAATAAACCAAGAAGTATACTTACACAACGACCTTCACGCCGAAGAAGTTGTCAGATACGCCAGCAACCAAAGTATTACGTTTAAGTGTCAGTCATTGATACGAAGGGATAACTGCGTATCAGCAGCCGGACATTGAGTCGAATAAAGGCTGGTAGAGAGGGACAGTTCTGTGTCACCGGGAGATTAGTCAGAAACATCAGCGGCAGAACAGATGAACCAGCAATTGGTGGTGCACAGAAAACTCTCCAGTATTTAATTATTCAACTTAACATTAAAAAAATCACATAGTTAATATCATAATTTTTCTTTGGTCTACGTATGCGAGAGATATTGTGGCTTTAACCGGGTATTAGGAGTCGTTTCAGATAAAAGATGTTCTTCGATTCGACTGGACTTGGTAATAGCAATAAGTAATCGTTAATATTGAGGGACGAAAGGCTACTTCATAACAAAGTAACCTTTCCAATATCCCCATATATGGGACAAGTGGTACATTAACTGCACATAGTGCAGGATACATATGACATAAAACTTTTTATTTATGGCATACATTATAAATAACTTGTATTTTATGAATATCAATAGGTTCTTGTTTAATACTTTTAAAATAATTAATTAATTGTTTTTATTATAGCTTCGCTTGTACAAGCGAAGATCCTATTGTTCTTGAATGAATAATGCCAATTATAAGAAAAGCAAGGGCTAACTCTGCGAAGCCGCTGCGCTTGCTTCTCCGGTTTCCCCTTGCTTTTCTTCCCTTCGGTTAGAAAAGAAAAAACCAGGTCTTTCTCCTTCAATGTCTGCAACATTTACTACAACAGATTAGACAATCGCAACTATATATTTTATATGGAAAACTATTGCTTAAATTGCAGATCTCATTTTTATCAATGATTTTGCATAAGATAAATTTAAGTTTATATACCAAGGCATTCCGTAAGTTTTTACACGTAGGCAAACTAATATTCAGAATCGAACTTTGAATTGTAGATTCTCTTAATTTAATTCTATCCATCCGGTTAGAGGTAAAGGGAGGTTCATATCAAGATATCATTGAACACAGTTCCAGATTAATATTATCGAAGCATTGAAAAAGATAATTATTATTGCAATCCGTTAATGGGCCTACTTCAATTTTCCGTTCTTCTTACAGCGTTCTGAACAGTTAAATATATGATAGCTGTATCCTGTACATTCGTTTAAAACCTTCGGTAATCTTATCCAATACGGACTTGTCTGGTTTAATAATTACCAGAATCACACTATGCTCTTCAGTCTAATTTGTCAGTGATAAGGAGAGCCGGCCCATCGAACTTGCGTCATTTCCTAAATTTAGTGATTATAAAAGTGGTTATCTATGGTCATATTGTGAAGATGTAGTATGGAATTATCATGACGAACTGCAGCCTACATAAGCCGACAGTACGACTTTGATCGAATCATTAACTCTTTTATCACCTCAGGAACTGTGCAGACGTTCCAGTTCAATTTTATAACGTTCAGTGAAAAAAAGGTGGCCGCCCATGATCTCAATTGCAGCCAATCAACCGCCTTTGATGATCATGGGTATATAAGTTTAACAAGATATCTTCATATCATGTGATTAAAATATATAACAACACTAATTTAAAAATCGATTCTTACTCTTCAAAAATACCCTCTTATATTTCATTAAATTAATATCATAACTACACATAATAATTAGATAGTGTGTTAATTATATTTATCTAACTGACTCAATAATCTTTTGTTCTATAACTCGCCCACCTTGCTTTCCAGACAAAGGACCAATTAGTACTTTAAAATCGGCATAGTCATCTGCCTCAGGCCTATGCTCGATAATGACAATTGCATTGAATAACTTAGATTTTTGATATATAAAATTCAGCACCTTCGAAGCCGTCTCAGAATCAAGTCCGGCGACAGGTTCATCAATAAACAATATTTTGTTTGTTTTTCTGGACTTAGATAGTATTTCACATAATTTTATTCTACGCATTTCTCCACCTGACAGGGACTGCGTTTTTCTATTAAGTTTCAAATGTGATATTCCAAGACAGTGGATAGTTTCAAGAATAGTATTAATCTTAGTGTTATTGAAAAAAGTGCTTAACTCTTTCAACTCAGTATCATATACATCTATTATATTCATACCATTAATTTGAGACTTTACTTCATCTATATTGTGGTCAAACAGTTTACCCTCACATTGATGACATGATATGTAAATATCCTTTTCAAAACCCCTTTCATATTTTATCACGCCCTTACCTTCACAAACTTTACATCCACCAAGTTTGTTTGGAAGGAAATACTCTATATCTAATTTTGTTATATCGGAGAAAAATTCTGCAATTAATTTATTCAAATCTGTGATTGTTGCGACAGTAGAACGTCCTGTATATGAAGACAATTTTTGGCTTATATAAATCGAATCAGTAAGACTACAAATAGCTTTAGCTAAAGATGATTTCCCCGATCCAGAGATTCCAGAAAAAACAGTAACACACTCTTTAGGGATACGTATATTTTGATTAATGATGTTGTTTTTATTAAGTCCTTCAAAATAATAGTAATCAGATATATTGTTTTTGGGATTTAGGTTCCTTTGCGGCTTAATTTTTTCTTTTTCACAAATTTCCCCACCAGAAGAACCTGCGTATTTACCAACATGGATTTGCTGATCAGCAAGATCTATGAAATACTGCGAGTGCTCTACTAAAATCACTGTGTTTTTTTCTGATAATTTTTTTAGCTTTTTAAATATATCTTCAAAATCGATGGGGTTAATTTGGGATGATATTTCATCGATAACAATCAGAATACCTGTTGTATTAGATGTTAAAAGCCTGCTGAAAATAAGTTTTTGTATTTCCCCCCCAGAAAGACTGGGAATTGAACGAGACAAATTTAAATATCCCAATCCCATATTATTTATTGAGGACAACACTCTAATTAATACTGAGTCACCTATAGTTTTTTTCAGGATATTACATAATTCAGATATAGGAGATAGTAAAAAATCATCAAATGTAAATCCTAAAACATCAAGTTGGGCCGTTTCTTGGTTAATTCTGCTTCCATTACAAAATGAGCAATTTTCTTCCTTTTTATACTTTGAATTGTTTTGGCTCCGTCCTATATTCGAATTAGCAAAAGACATTACGCCTTTATAAAAAGCTCTTCTTTGCTTAGTTTTTCCTTTGTGTTTAAATCTAAAAGATAATTTCTCAGCGCTTTCTCCATATAGTATTAGGTTTTTCTTTTCAAGTGATAGTGAATCAAAAGTATCATCTACTTTTATATTATTTTTATCACAATAGACCATAAGTAATTGATGATAATAATCTGATAACTCCCCAGTCCGCCAACATAAAAATGGTTTTTGATCTAGTCTACATTTTTCATTAATTAATTCAGATTCATCTACACTAACTATCTCGCCAAGGCCTAAGCAGTAAGGACATTCATTTTTATAATTATTTATTTTTAATTTATCATAATTTGGTACTGCTACGTTTCTCTTGACTTTTAAAGATGACAAAGCTTGAGCTATATTCAGATATGAATATATAGTTGAACGAGGGTTATTATTTGTGTTTCTTTGTGGTATCGCAACAGCGGGAATTAGCCCACTGAAATTTGCAACTTTATAATCACTTTCATTCAAATAACCGTTTTCTACAGCATCAAACTCATCTTTGCATAATTGATAAATTGATGAAAATGCTAAAGAACTTTTTCCTGCGCCCGAACGGCCATAAATAGCGGTTATTGTATTAAATGGTATAGTAACATCTAAATTTTTTAAATTATGGGTGGCTATTCCCTCAAAAATAATCTTATTCATACTTTCCTCTACACCAGTCACATTCAGGATCACGTGGAACATCTTGGACGTTAAAAGATAAACTTCTAAGACTAAATTCGACCCTTTTATTTTCTTGTTGTAAGTGCTCTACTTTCCCGGCAAGTAATTTTATAGCGTCCAAGCTTGCAAGGCTTGCAGCCAGACCTGATAATGGTGAAAATGAACCTAATTTTCGTTTTTCCCGGTGCAATTTCTTCACATTGACAAGGTCTTTGCTATTTATTTTTCCTAAAAATAGGTTAAAACAATTAAAGCATGCTGACTTAAATGGAATAATTGTCTGACCGATAAGGGTTTGATGAAGATTATATCCCCCGCCAACTATATGTGGGATATTATTAGTCATACTAAAGAGGGCGATTATTTTACTGGTGTAATCCACATTAGGTTCATCAGCGCAGTTTATTATCAAATCTATATCAGAGGGTAGAATATTTCTTTTAAAAAAACCATCATCGATAATGTCATTGATAATGTCAATCTTAATATCTGGAGATATCTTTTTCAAAGAGTTGAGTAACGCCATATTTTTATCAGAGTTAATTTCACCTTCAAAATAAAACTGACGATGTAAATTACTTATATCTACATTATCGTGATCCACAAAAATTATCGAACCAACATTGCAATGAGCAAGATACGTTGCCACATTACTACCGACTGCTCCAATACCTACAATCATTACTTTTGACTTTTTAAGATTAATTATACATTCTAAAACCTCACTGGTGGTATGGCAGTAGTCTTCAAATGTATTGATCATTCTATATTGATCAGTGACAAGCTCTGCAGGGTATTGGCAATCTTGAACGATAATTATATTGTTTTCATTCAAAAACAAAGCTAATTTTTCAAGTTGTTGAATATCGATTCCTGCATAATTTGCTACAATTTCTTGAAGAGAAGTTTGCCCATCAAACATCTTTAAGAGTTCAACTATATTTGGAAAGCTAATTTTTATTTTTATACTTTCTCTAATATTTGATTTAAAAAACTCTACCGTATCATCATTTACGACGATACCAATACTTTGTCGCAGTCTAAAATTATTCATTACAGATTTTGCATCCACTTTGTTTTACCAATTCAAAATTAGTCATTTTGCCTTCGTTTGGAAGGTATTCATACCGACTATTTACATATGAAAATGCTGAATCATCCAACAGGAAGTGAATTAATTTCATGCAACTTAGGTTAGCTGAAAAACCATTCATCATTGCTAATCCACCAGGCCCTCCGGGAATATAATTATCATAGACAGATTTTGAAAGATCCAGTTGAGGATTATTGACTATGCTATATACAGGCTTCCATCCTTTTAATGCCTTTGAAAACGTATTTTGGGCACAATCTATACAGGGTGTATGTGGAGGGAATATTAATTCTCCTGAACTCATTAAATGGGCGTCAAATCCACCTGATACATACAGCGGAATAGCTCTTGCTTGTGCATATCGACCAAGTTTTAAAGAAGTATGACCTATATAAGGCTCATCACAAGTATTAATAATCAGATCTGTATCATCAGGAATGATAGAGGATAGATTAGTAGGAGGTATAAGTTTTTCAAAATGTTTTGTTATTATTACTCTACTATCGATCCAACTCAAAAATTCTGACAGAACATCTACCTTTGGTTTTCCTATTTTCTTATAGTTATAATAACAATGCCTTGCTGCATTTGACTTTGAAAGGGACTTATAATCAACCAAAACTATATTTTTAACACCAGCGCGGACAAGTATTTCTATAATTTTGGCTCCAACAGCTCCACACCCGAATAAAACAACCTTTTTGCTCTCCAAGATATGTTGAGTGTCTACACCAGGTCGTTCAAGGACAAAATCGTCCCAAAATGTAATTTGTCGTGAAAAACGAGGTTCAATATCGCAAATGTTATTTACATCATAAATAAAATGTTGATTTAGTAAAAAAGCAATTAGTTTATCGACATCTTTTGAGCGTAGGGACCCCATCTCAGTAACTATATCATTTATAGTTTTTATACCATCAAGGCTGGCAATAAATCGAGCGACATTTTTATTGGTTTTTATTTCTAATCTATCACGCGTTGTCATCACATGAAATGTGAGTTTGACATTATCAGTATTATCTTCATTTGATATGAAAATATCTACAGTTTCTTTTATTTTATATTTTCTGGAGTCCATTGTATATTCCTAATAAAATCGCCCATCAAGGGCGATTTTGAATTTAGATTAATATTGGAGAACGCCGGCGTTAACCTCCAAGTATTTTTCCCAAGCATCTAAATTCGACGCTGAGTTTTGCTCGTCGTTACCAGCTCGTGTGCATACACGAGTACAACAGTCGCTACGTTCTCCAGAGCAACCACCCGTATAGTTGGCGGTAGCATTGGTATTGCTGATGACTTCAAATGTTAAATCTAAACACTGCATATCAGGTCCTTTGCAAGTCAGTTAATTAGCAAGCTAAGCGTTCTCTTTGATATAGCTTAATTTTAAGAAAAAACTTACCCGTCATGATGATTAAATCACAAAACTTCTGTTCATGGGAATGGTAATTTTTTGTGCGAATTCAATGCCAAATCTCATCACCAGATCGTCCTAAATAGATGCTCGGAATAGTAAAACAGTTTGAAGGAACTCAGCACGCACTGAGCGAAGCAGATCGTAGCACTACTTCTCCGTAGCGAACGATGCCCGATACCGGAGCCCGCGGGCACGCAAAGGCGAGGCCAGTATCGTATCGCCCAACAGGCTCCAGCGACAGTTCAATCCGGATGCTCCGGATAAGCGTTGGGTAACGGACATAACCTACATCAGGACCCACGAAGGCTGGCTGTATCTTGCTGTGGTTGTTGATCTGTTCTCACGCAAAATTATCGGCTGGTCAATGCAATCCCGGATGACAAAGGACATTGTCCTGAACGCACTGCTGATGGCTGTATGGCGGCGTAACCCCAAAAAACAGGTGCTGGTTCACTCGGACCAGGGCAGTCAGTACACAAGCCATGAGTGGCAGTCCTTCCTGAAATCACACGGCCTGGAGGGGAGCATGAGCCGTCGCGGTAACTGTCACGATAATGCGGTTGCAGAAAGCTTTTTCCAGTTGCTGAAACGCGAACGTATAAAGAAAAAGATCTACGAAACGCGGGAAGAAGCCCGCAGCGATATTTTTGATTACATCGAAATGTTTTATTACAGTAAGCGTCGGCATGGTTCGAGCAATCAGATGTCACCGATAGAATATGAAAACCAGTATTATCAACGGCTCGGAAGTGTCTAGATTATCCGTGGCGATTCACGCGCAGGCTACAGGTCGGTCATCCTAACTCTTGAAAGCAAAGTCATTGCAGCATGCCAGATGGCTGATAACGTTGGTATGTCTGAACAGATAGCCGTCCAGGCAGCCGAAACTTTCATCGGTAACAATATTGAAGAGATTGCTATCTATGACGGCGATAAAATCCGTGAGGGTCTCGCAAGACTGATACGTACGTACAACGTCCGTATCAATACTATCGAGATAAATCCCTTATGATTGATAAGCCTCGTTGGATCGTTAACTTACTGACCGACTCCTGAAATACATAGAGATCAGCAAGCTTAACGAGTCGCTTTTTTCCACCATACCTAAGCCCCAGAACTAAAGCACTACAGCTTGGTTGGGCTGTCGTAAGTCTGCACACTGGGCCTTTTGCATTATGATTTTCTCAGAATATATAACCAATATGTCGGAAAAGGTTTAAAGTGAATGATTCGTTTTGACGGGATACTTGCGATTATCATAGCACCATCACATATTGTGTCTCAGACACAAAGTTGAAAATTAAACCTGGAGTAAAAGATATAACATTCCCCCGCTACAATAAGATTCACCTCAAACATAAAATCTTTAATGGAACACATTTCCTCCTAAGCATAGGAAAACAAAAGCCCACCAATCAACCACGAAATAAAAACAGCACTTTTTGCCAAATATAAATTTATTCATACAAAACATCACATTAAATCAATTCATTCAAAAGAATACGCTTTCCTATTTTTATTATTAAAAATAAATTTGATTTTTATTTATTTAATAATATATATTCATTTCATCAAAAATAATAAAGGAGAATAAAAATGAAAAAACAAAACCACTCAACCCTGACAAGTTACCTCTCTAAAACAAAAAAGAATACAGATCTCTACCGTCTTTATAACCCTCACTTCTCAGTATTCTGTAAAAATAGCGCTGAAGATCATGTTTTTTATCTTAATTATTTTTCCAGACATATGGTGACGGAAAGAAACATTCTGACCATATTTGCTATCCATACCTTTTTCTCTTATGGCATGGACAAAAAAGAGACCATAAAATCCTTTATTCGCTTCCTTAAAGAGGAGAATAACGACGCTTTTTATCAGTCATTTTCTTTTCGTGGCTGCAATATCATTTACACAAACAAAAAAAGAGAAGTGAAAGAGATCTCATGGTTTTCCCTTTCACGGATCTATGACGAGATCGTTAAGATAAAAGAATATGAATACAACAATAATACTTGGCTCAAAATGGCCGCTTAAAAAAGGAGACCCCCCATGAGTAACTATACAGAAGATAATTTATTTGACAGCAAATCTAAAAAAGACGTCCAGAATTGCATTGCTGCAGGCATTGACATTAACACACTAAATGAACGCGGTGAAAACGCCCTTTTCGGTTGCGACAGTATCGGGGCTTTAAAAGCCATGATTGAAGCAGGCATAGAGCTGAACCATACAGATTGTTATGGTAATAATGCCCTATTTAGCAGAAAAAGCCCACGGGCACTGGGGCTATTGATAAAATCAGGTATTAACGTTCACCACAAAAATAATAAAGGCCAGTCCTGTCTTCACTGGCAGCACTATGACATAGATTGTGCGGAACTCCTCATTAACGCGGGCGTTGATATCCACAGCACTGATAACGAAGGACAAACGCTTCTTTACAACCTCCACGATCATAACATTTTTGATTACTGGGTTAATAAAGGGTGTGACATAAACCACAGAGATTATAATGGCAAAGCGGTGCTGGAGCTTCCTACTGACGACGAGTGGTGGATATATGATTTCAGTATTAATGACCTCAAACGCCATGTTGATAGAATAGACAGCACGCCAGTTTTATTTAAACATATTTCATCTGCGGCGTTGCCTCTGATTGCTTTGCTTCATGAAAAAGGGCGTAATATCCTTATCGCTGAACACTGTACCTTCGCATTATATGTCAAAAACATGAAGTCCTTCTTTACCTCACTGAAAAAACATACCGATATCAGTCATGTTCAGTTTTATAATTGTTATCATGACAGACATATTGGTGCGTATACTGGTATTGAGACAGTAAAATGGCTTATTCGAAATGGTATCCGAGTGGACGACGATATACTGAGACAGCGTGCTGACTCTGATAAAGTTTTTGACTATATAACCGGAAGAGAGAAAACAGACTTTCTCAAAATCATGAAACCAGAAATCATCCATGCACCGAAGAGAAAAAGAATGTGATAATTTAGCCATTTATTCAACCTGAGCAAGTTTCATTTCATGATAACTAACCTGATAAATCCTGATAAGTAAGCCATTCAGCAAATGACTTACTCATTTTATTTTCTCTCATCAAATGCATTATATTTCACATGACGTATTGACTTATTTATATCATCCGTTATCTGTAGTAATAAATACACAATACAAGGATGAGTATGAATAATGAAATAAATAATCATAATGACATAAGAAGGTTATCAAGGCGTGGAAAATTCCATACTGACAAACTTCCACCTGATGAAATACGAAGCCACTGTGTCAGTGTCAGATTAAATGAAGAAGAATTAACTATTCTCGACAGTAAAAGAGGCCAGTATAAAAAAGGGGAATGGCTAAGAATGTCTTCCCTGGATAAACTCCCACCGGTTCTGCCCGAAATAAATCGCGAAGCATGGATTAAACTCGGCAGCCTTTCCCAGGATTTAAATTACCTGCTGAATCATCTTGACAAGAAAAGTCCTGACAGCGAACTAACCCGTACAGAACTGTTTGCCCTGCGCAGACAAATCAAAACTCTTCGGGATCACCTTATTCCCTCAACATTTCTGGAGCCAGACCGATGAAAGGCATGCAGAAAATAAAAAGGGGTAAACAGTTTGCAGGCGTGGTGCTTTACAGCCTCAAATCCGGCCCACACCACAACGTTATGCCTTATGTCATCGGTGGTAATATGACCGGAAGTTCGGTGGCTGAGCTTATCAGTGAGTTTGAAAGTTCTAAACAATTGCGTCAAGATGTCACCAAGCCCGTCTGGCATAATTCACTTCGCCTGCCAAATGGAGAAACACTGTCAGCCAGACAGTGGGCAGCATTCGCTGACGATTATATGACCCGGATGGGGTTCACTGAAACGCACCTTCGCTGTTATATCCTTCACGACGATGCCGACGGGCAGCATATCCATATCATTGCAAGTCGCATTAACATGGTCGGTGGAAAGCTGTACCTGGGGAAAAATGAAAATCTCATCAGCACCCGCATTATCAGCGAACTGGAGCGAATACACGGACTCACTGAAACAACACCTGCAACCAGTAGTCGCCCTCAGGCTAAAAGAAACCCCTCACGCAATGAGCTGATGATGGCAGAACGAACAGCAGCTCCCTGCCCTAAGTCTCAGTTGCAGATCCTGATTGATAATGTCTTAACGCATCGTCCCGATTTACTGACTTTTATCGACATGCTGGAACGGAAAGGTGTGACCTGTAAACCCAATATCGCGTCGACCGGAAAAATGAATGGATTTTCATTTCAGTACCAGGGCATTGCCTTTAAAGCATCTCAGCTTGGAAAAAAGTATGGCTGGTCTTCTCTGCAAAAGCAGATTGATTTTACACCAGAGCGACTGGCGTTACTGAAAAAAGAGCAACAGCAGACTGCGTCAGTGCCAGTGCCAGTGCCAGTGCCAGTGCCAGTGCCAGTGCCAGTGCCATCATGCGAGCCTGAAGAACAGGTTGCAATCCGGGAAACGATTCTGGAGAAAATCCTTCAGCTTGAAGAAAAAATTCGCCTGGAAAGACAACAGGAAACAGTGAGAGTCATTCAACTCAGGATCAAACTGCACAATACAGCTCGTCAGATACCCCGCCAGCGTCGGCTGTATTCGTGGCTTGCATTGCTTGGCCATATTGTGGCACTTCTCAGGCGCAGGGGTATGTCACTGTTACATGCCACTGCACATCCTTTCCACCAAATCCTGCACCTGCATCTTCTGACACCCTGTCATTCCATGACAACAAATCTCAATAAAGAACAATCAGTTACAAAGAAACACCATCCTGCACCATAAGTTAACTAGTCCATACCAGAGTGATAGTCAATAAAATATTGATCGTTAATACAGATCGATAACACAGTTATGATAGTTATAACCTATCAACCAAGATCCATCGATCGGTACAAGCAATTTTACTAAAGCGGATCATTCATCGAAAATGTTCAAAAATACATCACCTTAAATCAGGCCACGGAGTCATGATGGATCATAAAACGATTAGCTGTCCCTTCTGCTATACACAAAGCCCGCACGGCGTGCGGATTTGCAAAGGCTGCCATGCAAAAGTCGCCTACGGTGAGAGTCCGGTTAGTGTGGCATTCCTGTTTCAATTCGTGGCATTAGCTCTCGCCTGGTTAGTATTTTCATTGACTGGCAGCACTCCTGTCTCAGTCATTACGTTTTTTGCCAGCGCCATTATTCTTATCTGCATTATTAAAAAGAAATATGCAGACAGAGTTGTTTTTATACGGTGATATTAATTTCATACCACCGCAAACATAAAAAATTAATATGAGAGAACTTATGAACAGATTCATGATTTCTGTGCTTTTTATTTCTTCTTTACTTATTTCTGGCTGTTCAACATCAGGCAACCAGCATCTAAAAAAAGAAACATCACAAAGTCTGCAGTCGAAAATCATCAAAAATAAAACAACGAAATCAGAAATCATTACCGCATTCGGTCAGCCCGAAACCAAAACTACACTTGATAGTGGCAATGAAGAATGGACTTACTCGATGGACAACAATCAGTTTGATGCCACCACATTCATTCCCGTGATTGGACTGCTGACAGGGGGTTCACAGACGCAGGCCAAAACGCTGGAAATCGAATTTAAAGGCGAAACGGTCAGCAAGTGGACGTTCTCTGAAAACAGCAGCAAGATGAAAACCGGTCTTATTCAATAACGTACTCTACAGTCTGGGATTATTTTATGAAAACATATGCATTTACCACACTCATTGCGTCCATTTTTTTGCTGAGTGGCTGTACCGGTGAACCGTCTGAGCAGGATATTTACACTGCGATGAATAAGGTCGTGGAGCAGACGAATGCCATCGTTAAATCCATAGCAGGTAAAGATGTCCCGAAAGACGCACTGCGGGAATTAAAATCTGTCAAAAAGCATGACTGCGTGAAAGTATCGGATAAAAGCTATAAATGCAATGTAACAGCTGTTGTCGATAACGAAAAACGCACAGCGGCTGTCGCGCTGGTCAAAACGGATGATGGCTGGCAGGTCGTTGATAAGTAAGACCACAGTAAAACAATCCCGCCAGGCAGGACACCAAGTCGTTGGCTCCTGCCTTTTTAATGCCCGGTTATGTCTTGCGGGAAACGACTGCTTTTATGTCACTCTGCCTACTCTACCTTGTCCGGCGCATTTCCTCTGCATCACAGCCTTTTCCTGACCACGGTTCCTGGTGGTGTATAAGCCAGAGAACGTGCAATGCGTTTCTTTTCATACTGTGCCAGTAAATCAGCATAAATGTGCTCTGCTTCATCCAGATTGCCTGAAATATAATTCACGAGCGAATTCAGGCAATGCAGCAATGTGTCACTGTTTGCGAGTTGCCTGAGCAGAGGGGTCTTCAGGGTAGAAACGACACCCATAAACATCTGCATGATATTATCAACGTGATAACACGAATTGCGATATTGCGCCCGTGAATAAAAATACTTCAGATGGTATCCAGCGAAAAGCACATAAAGCTTTCTGTAAAAATTATTGTTATTAACACTGTCGCGATAGTGTGTTATATATTTATCAACAACAAATATAAACTTTTCTTCTTGAGATAAAACACAAATATTACTCATAACCCTCTCCTTTTTTGTTTTTATAATTAAGTACTATCAGCTTTAAAATTTAAATCAATAAAAAATTGAAAATTATTTATTTTAAAATGACAACTATTTATTTTGTTAATACTGGAAACAGCTTTCGCTGCTGCAATGTTGAGTCCGATCGATTGCATTACCGCTTTCTTTTTTCAAAAACCGGGTTGTTTCCAGATTTCAGATAAAACCCCCTCAGGAATTTTTTTGAGAGAGTGCTACGCACTGGCTCACGCCTCCGACGACAGATATATGTTGATTATTTTTACCCGTCAGATGAAAACCCAACGTTTAATCCCTCTTGCAGCGCCGCTGAGTGCCCACAGCACTCACTCGCTGAAGCAGAAATGATTTTCCGAAAGGGTCCCGGCGTGAGCCGTATTAAGTTAACGGGTAAATCATGTAGTCGGGTTCGCTCTTCCGCTAAACTCAGATTTCTGACATTTTGCGCGAAGCTTATTCATACTGACGGCTATCTGCCATGCTACGCGAAGCGTATTTCTACTGACAGTTAAACACTATAGAATGTTCTGAAGCCCAGTGGCGCAACACACAGGTGCGCAGGCTTCACTTCAGGAATAATATTACGAAGGAAAATCAGCAATGGCAGTGTTTATCAAACTGTGTACAAAGTAATTTTGTGTCAGTCTAAAGCAAAATTTCGGTTTCTTGTTTCTTTATCACTCTTTTATCTTGCAAATCCAAAACGAAAATTAATAAATTATATCAACAAGTTAAGATGACATCTGGTTATATCTTTCAGAACCAAAAATTATTAATAACATAACAGGTGATGGTGAAATTTAGCACCCTTCGTAATAACTCTGACAACCATCAATATTCCACTCCAAAAAAAACACAGAGTAATATATGATATTTTTTGATTTTTTATTACTAATAATATTGACAAACAAATTTAATATGTCATATCTGTTATCACAATAATAAAAAAGGAGCTATTATGTCAAACACAAGTGTTATGTTAACTAAAGAACAAAAAGCAATTATTGCAGAAGCATTAAATGTTATGCCCGAAGATCTGGAAGAAATAAAAGTTAAAGCAAGTGCCTGTAAAAAGACATCCTTTCGTGACGATTTTTCGATGGTCTTTAAAGATAATACAGCCACACTTGCCAGAATGGTTATGACACCGACGGCATTCAGAATTGTTATTTATCTCTTCTCAGTCATTGATTATGGAAATATTATACCTGACTTTTCACAGTCACGTACTGCCAGAGAGTTAGGACTGAATAAATCTAATGTTTCACGTGCATTCAGAGAATTATTTGAGAGGAAAATACTGATCCGTAACGCTGAAGACGGTCAGGTTTACCTGAATTCTAATTTATGTGTAAAAGGCATTCCTCATCGTTTCAATGAAGATCTGATGGATAAATTCAGTAAATCCAGACTTGAGACTGAAGATTTTGCCACTTCATTCAACCTTTATCGCGCAGGGCGCAAAACAAAGCCTGTAAAAAAATCCAGAAACAGATATCCAACTGACGGCATTCCCTTTTAAAAGATATAACAGCGCTGGTGATTTTATGCCCCACGCCAGCGAAAAATTTAACAAAATAAAGGATATCTTTATGAAGAAAAGACTCCCTGATTACCTTCACCAGTATAAATTATCAGATGAACAACGCAATCTGAACAATACTGCTCACAATGCATTTTGGCTTCTCATATTAATCGCTTCATACACACCAGATAAAAGCACTGTTTACCTGAGTTTTCACCGTGCAACATCCATCGCACAACAGGAAGAGATACATATCACACAAGCCCGATTTTATCAGGCTATCGATAGACTGATTAATACAAATATTATTATGCGTACTGAATTTAAATACCAGTAGCGTTTAAACCCTGAATTTAACATTTTCATTATTAATTCCGTAATCAGGCTACATTTTTACGTGAACGTTCAATTGCAGAAGCGATCCATTCATCAACTTCGCTTTCGACAAATGCAATTGCACGCGTGCCAATTTTTATCGGTTTTGGAAATAAGCCTTCACTAATCAATCGATAAATCCATGCTTTGCCATAGCCGGTTCTGTTCATAACTTCTGGCAAGCGAATTAGGCGGGTATTTTGATTGTTCATTTTTTTTCCCTTTGTCGTTGTGATGGGATCACTATACGAACAGTTGGGAAAAGAAAGGAGCGAGCTTCCTAACTGCAGGGTTACGATCTGCCCTGCAGTAGTAGACTTCGGGAATTCGGGATCAGTTAGAATCAGAGAGTTTCATCACATCTGAAACTCTCATATTTTTCAGGTGGGGATTTCGGTTCATGAAAAAATTGAACTGCCTAATGAAGTCTATCGTTGCAGCTTTCATCGCAAGTGGTCGATCCGAGTCTTTAATGTGATATCCTAAACGGATAGTTGTTTCTTCATCTTCATCAGTATAAAGAAGCCGGGAGAGGCGATCATCTGAGATTCTTAGTTCTTTCCTTTTTGCCCAAAGTAAAATGTCCAGCATCGCAACCAACCTGTAATTTATGATTTTTTTAATGGTTCCATAGCCGAAACGAACGATACCGGTTTCATTAACTTCCACTCCTTTTACCGATCTCCATTGTGGCAGGGCCGCTTTTATCGATTCGGCTTGACCTGCCCCCAGAGTTAGATACAACCTTCAGTTAGTAATGTCGGTTGGTTTTTCTTCATATTTCCCGTTTCGCCA
>OIEW01000267.1_pt1 | contig 16069 bp, 16 predicted proteins | sample 1581891 | NCBI WGS metagenome assembly OIEW01 (sample SAMN07977758, study PRJEB24534) | human gut metagenome
TTCTTACCGCTCCCGTTGGTCGGGTATGGCGTTTCACTCATTTTTACAGCGTCGCTCCGCTCCTCGAAAAATGGTTCGCTTGCCATCATTTCGTTCAAGAATGACAGGCAGATATTTAATATCTTTCCGTAAGAAACTGCTTTTTCTTTTCTGAAAGCAATATAAAAACCCTGCGGAGTACATTCCGCGGGGTTTTATATTTTATGGATACGCTTTGACCGTTTTATAATTTCGGTTCTTTACTCCATACTTTTTATCATTTCTTTTCTATATTCAGCCGTATCTGCATGAACCATGGCGATAAAATCATTTTTGTTTTTTATGCTTATTGTACCGGGAAACGACGGCTTCGGAATTTTTTCGTTTCTTTCTTCTTTTTCCCACAACATTAAATTTAATGCATCGGTTGCCATTTCTAACGCTTCAGAACGCGTTTCTCCCTGACTGTAACAACCGCTGATATCAGGAAACGACACGGAAAAACCTCCATTCTTTTCGTGACAAAATAAAGCAGGATACGTATATTTCATCATCAAACCCAACCTTTCTCTTTTATAATTCATTTTCGATGTATGCAAGCATTTCCAGACAAGCGGGAACTACTTTTTACAGTTCTGACATCAAATCTCTTTCAATTCTTGCAATATTTCCTGTCATTTCCTTATTTTCCCGACAGGGGCTTGTATTATTTATTGCTCTCGTAATTGCTGTAATAACTTATTTATGAGCTTAAATTGTCCGATGGCTTCCTGTACTTCTTCTATTGTTTTCATACCCATCAGGTTGTGCAATGTTTCTTTTGTTTTGTCAAAAAGAATGACCATAGGCGTATTTTTTTCTTTTTCATCGTCCGGGTCAATATGATGAGATTTAAAATAATTCAGAAAATCTGCAATTAATCCGAAATAAGCTTCAAACATAATTTCTTTTTTTAAAGTCCGGTCATAATTTGAGTTTTCCATATCTTACCTTCTTTTTTATTTCTTCTCCGGTTGCGTTATTTTATTTCTGATTCTTCCCACAGTTTTTCAATAGGTTCGCTTTTTTTATTATCTTTCAGATAGTCCTCGTAGGCTTCATTGGCAACTTTCACATCATATTCATCTTCAATACGTTCCATAACAATGTTTCTTATGAATTCGGATACCGTGATTCCTTTCATTTCGGCACATTTTTTTAAAAAGGTTACATCTGCTTCACTCAATTCTAAAGATATTGTCATGATAAATCCTCCTCTCTTATATCATATACCGTATTCCGCTTTTGTTTTTGTGTCAATTTCTGTAAAGAATTTTTCTTTCCACACAAACGGTCACAAGCATATCCTCTTACGGCAGACAGGGAGCTTTCTCCGGGACTTCCCCCTATAGTACCCTATAGTATATCCCTATAGTATTTAGTATTTAATACCACAGAGAAAAACCGAATATCTATAATTGCCTATTTACTTACACACCCTCATTATTATTTTTTTCTTTGCAATAAAAAAATACCGGAATTTATTCCCGGTATTTCTGTTTTTACTTCGGTTCATTTTTTAATAGTTTTTTCAAATCTTTACTATAAAGCCCGAAAATCTTTTTTTCTGATTGTTCTTTTGCAGTTTCATTATAAACATCTCTATAAGAATAATCTAATTCTTCATCTGTCGGCATTTTATCTTTTGTTTTTTTGTATTCCCCTTCTGAAATATATCCTTTTCCGGTAATAACAAATTTATCTCCGTCTATCTTCCCGTAAATGGCTTTTGCTACGCCCTGATCCACCACATTATTGTCTTTATCTTTGATAAACGGTCTTTCAGTATATACAGTTTTTCCTTTAAATTCATATCCCGGCTTTGTTCTATACAGTTTATAATGTTCTCTTTTATCATTGCTTCCATATTCTACCGGTTTATCATATTTCAGAACACAGGTAATATCTCCCTTTTTATATACCCCTTCATAGGATTTAGGATCTGAACTTGTTCCGCAACCGGTAACTGCCATTAATGACATTCCTATTGCTGCCGTTAAAAGAATTTTATTGAAAAGTTTCATTTTATACCTCTTTTTTCTTTTTTAATATCTCTTGATATATCTTTCAAAATCTTGGTTTATTTAATTATATCAAATTTTCTTTTTCTTTTCATTTCTTTCTTTTGCAATTCCAAGGCAATACGGGTAAGCTCTTTTGTATTTTTATCATTCAGTGCTTTGATATAGGCCGGCCTCTGTTCTTTTTCGATTATAATAAGTGCTAAATCGTGTTGCAGGCAGGACCGGATAATCAATGCACGGCCGGTGCGCCCGTTTCCGTCGGGGAAAGGGTGTATTCTTTCGAAACGTATGTGCTGGTCCATGATGATTTCTACTTTTTCTTCGTTTGTTTCCGCAAGGAAAAGACGGAAAGACAGGTCATCGGTCCATTTTTTCATCTCTTCCCGTACCATGTAGGGCGGTGTCGTTTCAGTGCCGCCCACGGTGTTCGGCAGGGTTTTGAAGTGCCCGCCCCGGCCGTCGATACGGGTGAGGAGAATTCTGTTGATTTCTTTGACTTCCTCAAGAGTGATATTTTCTTTTTCGTGTGCCCGCAGGTACATCATGAGTTCTTTGTAATTGACGACTTCATTCACTTCGGTGCGTTCCGTTACCGGTGTATCTCCTGTAAGAAGACGCTCCGTTTCTTCTTCTGTCAGTGTATTTCCCTCGATGGCGGTGCTGTGGTGTGCCATTCTCACCATGACAGACTGCCGGTAGGCTTCATTCATAATGCTTCTTTTATCCTTCCTATTACCCGCTTCGTCATTCTTCTTCGGGCAGGTAATTTTTCCCTGTCTGTTTCATAATACTTTTGATTCTGCTCTTTGTCCGCGGGTGATCCAGAGAAAGAACGGACCACCACGGAGAATCGCCGTAAAATTTGTACAACCTGTACAGTCCCTGTGCCATTTCTTCTCCGAGTCCCACCTTGACGGCATAGGCATCGGCTTTGTATTCCACATGGCGGTTAAAAAACAGGTGAATCACTCGTGACGGAAAGTAAATCAAAAAGGAATAGGCGGTCACGAAGAGGCTGATCAGTAAAGCAAATGCGAAGGTAACCAGTCCCAAAAGGGGAATGAATCGGAACAGATTCAAGATATGCACGCAGGCTACTAATATTTTCAGAAAAAACAGGCTGAGCATCGTGATTCCCCGGGTTATATTCATGAAAATAACATCTTTATTTCTGTGATGTCCCATTTCATGAGCGATGATTCCCGCTATTTCATTGACGGAAAAGGCGGAGAGCAAACCGCTTGTGACGGTGATGTCTTTCACTCCCGATGCAAAGGCATTCATTTCCGGTGTCCTTTGCACGAAATATCTATATTTCCCGGGGTCCACCTTTGTTTTTTCCTTGATATACCGGAAAACTTCCTCCAGTTTTTCCTGTTCTTCCGCCACCGGTCTTTCCTGTCCCAAAGAAATTCTTTGCAACCGCCGTGTGACGGGGAAATAAGGAAATACAAAGCTCCAAAGAATACAGACTAAAAAAATCAGGGATGCCAGTTCTGCCGTGAAAACCGTGTCCTGATTCGCCGGTATATGAAAATAGGGAAGTACGGCTGTCCAAAAAGCATCAATCCGCGGAACGGGGTACAGTTCTCTCCCTATAGCAAATACAGGGAGAATCAGCACCATATTGACTATAAAATTCAGAATGCATTGAAGAAGAATCCACATTTGACGTTCTCCACGTATACAAATCAACCGCAGTCATACAAATTGGCAGGTATTTCAGTCGTTCATCAGTTCATAAATTTTATTGTAGCACAGAAAAAATCTTGCATTTCTTCCCGCAGTGATAATTTTATTCTTATATTAAAACCAACATTTAATACTTGTATCCTTTGCCGGATTCTTACCGCTTCCGTTGATCGGGTATGGCGTTTCACTCATTTTTACAGCGTCGCTCCGCTCCCCGGAAAATGGTTCACTTGCCATCACTTCGTTCAAGAATGACAGGGCAAATATTTAATACCGCTCTGTAAGAAACTCTTTTATGTTTCTGCTCACACTTGCCCCTTCCGACGGCTCTTTTATATTCGTCATTTCAATATTTTTTTAAACCGGCGGTTCTTATTTTCTATTATTTACCTTTAGAAATTTTCTCTATGGCCCGTTTCTGGATTTTGACTTGGTCTATGGGGATTTCTCCTTTCGGTCCGAACAGTTCGTGCGTCAAAAACTCCGGTTCTGCGGCTTCTACAATACGGGCAGCCGCACTTGTTCTGAACGGGTTGTGGCGGTCGATGGAGGTAATGTGTTTCATAATCGTGTTTCCGTCAAGGTTCTCCGGCGGGGTGTCGGGGCAGGATTTCCTGTATGCTCCGGAGAGGGAGCAGGAGAGATGCATACCCCGGATCAGGGATTTCATGCTTCCCAGGCGGTGAATCATCCGGATAATATAGTCCGCCCCGTCGTCTTCCGTTTCAAGGTCGGGGTTCGTATTCATATAGTGTCCGGTGTCGAGTACGATGCCCGTATTATTTCCCGGTAAGAGTGAAAAGAAATAGTCTGTTTCTTCCGGAGAAAGTGTGCACAGGCCCGGCCAAAAAATATTTTCGAAGAGGATTTCCACGTTTTCCGGTATTTCTTTGTATACTTCTTTGTAAATTTCAGCCGTGCAGGTGAGTACTTCTTTTGAGGTGTAGTGAAATTTCCTTGTCCACGTTTCTTCCACAAGGCAGTCCGCCACGTGCCATACAAGGTAGTACGGTTCTTCTGCCAGCGCGGCACGGATATTTTTTTTGATTTCTTCTATCCATTTTTCGGGAGTGTCTGCCCCGTAGCAGGCAATGAGTGATTGTTTATCAGGGTATTGTTTTTGGACCCGTTTTTTGTTACCCAAATAAAAGTCCATCCAGGTGGGCCAGAATTTCAGGTGGGCACCGACAGTCAGCCCTGTGAACGGCGAGGGCGACGGTGTCGTCCCGTATATCAGGTTTTCAATTCCGTCCAGTCCGAGGGAGCGGATCAGTTCTGCCGTTTCCGTTTCCGATTCACCGGGCATGACGTAGTGGCTGACGCTTTCTAACATGGCATCCTCTTTTCTTTTTTAATTTATCAACAGGAAGGCTGCTTCTACAGAAATACATATTTCTTCTTTTTTGTGTGAGTCAATTCGTTATTTTTCGTTTTCAGTATCCTTTGATTTGTTTTTCTTCTGTCATGTCAAAGAGGGGGCCGTAGGCGGCGTTGGCCATGGCTTTGATGGCGTAGACGCAGTTTTGTGAGGCGGCGTATATGTAGCGGTCGTCCAGGGTTTTTATGTTTTTGGCGGCTCTCATATTCTGAACCGCCGGATTTTGGAAGAATTCATTTCTGAATTTGCCGGCTCCCGTTTCGTCGGAATTCCTGTCGGAGGAGACGATGAAGAAGTCGGGGTCGGATTTTACGACGAGTTCCTGTGCGAGGAGCTGTCCGTTCGATACTCCCACTTCGCCAATGGCGTTTCTGATTCTTGCTCTGGTGAGGAGTTCGTGGTACATCGAGCCGGGACCGCCGTAGCGGCTCATCTGGGTGACGAGGAAGGCTTTCGGGATTTTGTCCGTTCTTTGTCCCAGTACGGCATCGATTTCTGCCAGTTGTCTGTCCATTTCGGCAATTACTTTTTCGCCCCGTTCTTTTTCTCCTGCCGCGGCGGCAATGATTTCGATGTCCTGTTTAACTTGGTCAAGGGATTTCGGGCCGTCGATTTGAATGACCGGGTAGCCGAGATTTCTCCACAGTTCCAGTTCTTTCGGTTTCGTGTACGACGAGGCGACAATGAGATCCGGGGCCGCTTGGGTAAGGATTTCCATGGAGAGGCCGTTCAGGGGCATGGTGAGGGAAATATTTTTTGTTTCTTCGGAAATATAGGAAATCGCCGGGTCTTTGTCGGCGGTAAAGCAGGCGACAAGGCGGTCCGGTTCTACGACGCCGAGGAGCATGGTGTCGATGGATGAAGAGGTTCCCAATATGCGCCGCGGTTTGTGTGGCAGTGTGACGGTATGTCCGAATGCGTCAGTCACCTGATAGGCGGAAGAGTCCGCAGGCGTTTCCGTTTTTTTCATGGAGCAGCCCGTAAAAAGAAGTACCGCTAAAAGAAACAGTATGGTACAAATAACGGACCTCTTTGCTGTATTTTCCATTTTATATTTCCTTTCTCATGCAAATTTAAGTTCTTTATAATTAGTTTAGCGGCGCAGCGGGGAATCGTCAAACCTGTTTTTTATTTTTTTCTCCGTTTTTTGAAAAGGGTTCTTGCTTTTACGGCGTGAAAAGTATAAAATAGGTGAGATAAATTATTGGTCACAGGAAAGGGGGGATCGCATCAATGGCGGTCTTCCCTTTTTTGCGGATTAGGTTAAGGGAGATAGTATGGAAAAAAGAATTATTGATGTAGAAGAAAAGTTACCTCTGCTGCCTACGATTCCACTGAGTCTGCAGCACTTGTTCGCCATGTTCGGCTCGACGGTTCTCGTTCCGTTCCTTTTGAATGTCGATCCGGCGACTTGTCTTTTCATGAACGGTATCGGTACGCTTTTGTATCTGACGATTTGTAAGTGGAAATTGCCCGCTTATCTGGGCTCGAGTTTTGCTTTCATTTCTCCTGTACTGGCGGTAACGTCCACGGCAGGTATGTCCTATGCGGATGCCCAGGGAGGGTTCATCTGTTTCGGTCTGTCTTTCATCGTTCTTGCGTTCCTGGTCAATAAAATCGGGACGTCCTGGATTGATGTTCTTTTCCCGCCGGCAGCGATGGGCGCCATTGTCGCCATCATCGGTTTGGAACTTGCGCCTCTTGCCATGAGTATGTCGGGTTTCATCGGTGAAACGCAGGGTATGCCGAATGAAACGGCTATTATTATTTCCATGTTCACCCTGGTGGTCACGATTCTTGCCACCGTGCTGGGCCGCGGATTTATTTCCATCATTCCGATTCTTATCGGTGTCATTTCCGGCTATATCCTCTCGATTTTCATGGGTGTCGTAGATTTCACCAAAGTGAAAGAAATCGCCTGGTTCGCCGTGCCGACACTCTATGCACCGCATTTCAATTTCAGTGCGATTATGATGATTATGCCCGCTCTCTTCGTCGTATTTGCCGAGCATTTGGGTCATCTTTTCGTCACCAGTGATATCGTGGGCCGCGACCTCATCAAGGAACCGGGCCTTCACCGTTCTCTTTTTGCCGACGGTCTTTCCAATGTCATTTCCGGCTGTGTCGGCTCGACGCCGAATACGACATACGGGGAAAACATGGGTGTCATGGCGATGACCGGCGTATACAGTACCTGGGTCATCGGCGGTGCTGCCGTTTTTGCTATCCTTTTCTCCTTCATCGGAAAAATTGCGGCTCTCATTCATGCCATTCCTTCGCCTGTCATGGGCGGTGTCTGCATTCTCCTCTTCGGTTTCATTGCCGCTTCGGGGATTCGTATGCTTATCGAGAAAAAAGTCAATTACACGAAATCAAGAAATCTGATTCTCACCGCCGTCACCATGATTTCCGGTCTTTCCGGAGCGACTATTGTCCTCGGACCGGTCCAGCTGAAAGGCATGGGACTTGCTACGGTCGTTGCCATTCTTTTATCTCTTTCATTCCTCATTTTTGATAAACTCCACATGTCGAACGACGAAAAAGAATAGGAGGTCTTATGGACACATTAACGAATGAAGAAATTTCGCTTTTAAACAGTCTGACGGAACAGCAGAAAACGCAGGCGCTCAATCTCTATGCGTCACGGGAAAAGAAAACTTCCACGGCTTATATTTTCTGGATTCTTTTTTCCTGCCATTACTTCTATCTCGGCAAGCCTGTCAGAAATATTATTCTCTGGCTTCTCATGTGCTGCTTCATCGGAGAAATATGGTGGCTCATTGACGCCTTCCGCATGAGCGGTCTTGTGGAAAAGAAAAATCTGGAAATTCTGAAAGAATGTATCCGGGAAGCCAAAGCACTCTATCCGGGTGTATAATTTCATAGAAAAAGCACGGTACCCGTTCAAAAAGTACCGTGCTTTTCATTTGCCCGTTTCATTAAAAACGGCGGGACAGGCGCTTGGCCATCCACCGTGCAAAGGCTTCTTTGGCCTCCTCCGGTGCGTCTGCGGACAGTTCGATTTCCCCTCTTGCCCGTTTCGCAATATCCTTCGTCAGTATATAAGGCTCAAAAGTTTTATACCATTCCATTTTCTGTATGTCTTCGGCTAAGCTCATTTTCTCCTCCTTCACGGGCTTAAAAAATCCCTTCTATAATTGCATGGAATCCCGGCCCTCCCCGGGGTCGTACATATCTTCCATGCCTGCCGGTATGTGAAACAACGGAATCTCTGCCGTTTTATTTATCTTTATATTGTAACAGCAACGCCGCATTTATTACAACAAAAACAGATCCGAAATTGTGCCACAATGCACCGGTGACAGGATTTAAAATTCCCGCCGAAGAAAGAATCACCGCCGTGATATTGATAATCATACCGGCTACAATATTTACATTCACCTTATGCATCACTTTTTTGGTCAACATAAAAAGATACGGGATTCTTTTGATTTCATCACCCACCAGGACAGCATCTGCCGACTCGATAGCAATATCACTTCCGATTCCGCCCATAGCAATTCCTGCGTCCGCACGGGTCAGCGCCGGAGCATCATTGACACCGTCACCAATCATACACACTGCCCCGCCGCTTTTGCTGATATCTTCTATGATTCTCATTTTTTCTTCCGGCAAAAGCCCGGACTTTACCTCGCTGATACCGACCTGCCCGGCTATATATCCTGCCGCCGCCTCATTATCCCCGGTGAGAAGCAGGGGAACGACACCGCTTTTTTTCAAACGGGAAATCGTTTGCGCCGCATCACTCCGTATCGTATCAGAAAGCACGAAAAATCCTCTGCAGGTTCCGTCAACCGCTGCATAAATTAAAGTCGCTCCCGTTTCCTCTGCTTTTTGGGCCTGTTTCTCAAATGAGGACACAGAAATATTTTGTTCTTCCAGCCATTTCCCTTTCCCGGCAAGCAACTTTTTCCCTGCCACAACAGCGGAAATCCCCTGTCCCGCCTGCATTTGGAAATCCCGGACACTCTCCGTATTTCCTTTATAACTGTCTGCAACCGCTTTCCCGAGAGGATGCTCCGAATAACTTTCAGCAGCAGCGAAAAGACGTAATAATTCATTTTTATCACAGCCGTCAGTCACGATATCCGCCACCTCCGGCTTTCCGCATGTAAGCGTTCCCGTTTTATCGAAAGCTGCTTTTTTTATTTTTGATAATTTTTCCAATGCAGAACCGGAACGGATAATAATTCCATATTTGGCAGCATTTCCTATCCCCGCTAAAACAGCCGTAGGAGTGGCAAGAATAAATGCACAAGGGCAAAAAACCACAAGCACCGTAACAGCCCGCATAAATTCTCCTGTAATCATCCATGTACCGCCCGCCCAGGCAAGAGCACCGAATACAAGCCACGTCGCCCATTTATCTGCCAGCGAAACGATAGGTGCTTTATTTTCTTCCGCCTCCTTTGTCAAACGGATCATTCTCTGCAATGAAGAATCTTCACTCCTTTTTTCCACCCTCATCGTAAAAGTGCCGAACCGGTTGATTGTCCCGGACCTGACGGTATCCCCTGTTTTTTTATCTACAGGAATACTTTCGCCGGTCATGACGGATTGGTCAATCGTCGTCTCTCCGTCAAGTATTTTCCCGTCTACAGGAACCGTTTCTCCTGCCAGCACACGGACCGTATCGCCTGCCTGCAACTCTGACGGGGATACTTCAAAGACTTTCCCCTCCCGCACCACATGTGCCTTTTGCGGGGAAAGACGGATCAATTTCCCAATACTCTCATTTGCCTTTTCTGATGTATAGTCCTCCAAAAGCGACCCGATTTGCATAATCAGCGCCACTTCACCGGCAGCAAAATATTCCTCTGCCGTCACCGATGCCACAAGTGCCATGGCCACAAGAACATCCGCCTTTACATCATGCTCCCAAATAAGCCCTTTCACCGCTCCTGTCAAAATAGGAACTCCGCAAAGAATAATAGCCGCCCAGGCAATATCAAAAGGCAGAACCGTTCTTCCCGGAAATCCCGAAAGACTGAGTACAAGGGAAATAATAGAAATTCCGGCAAAAACAGCCGTTATTTTCGCTTCATTTTCCAGCCACCGGTTTAACATAAGCTTCTCCTTTATAAAAATGATAAAGTTTCTTTTTTATCTTATAAAAAAATAAAGCCTGATTGTATCGCCAAAAAAGTACATCTGTTCAATAAAATACAAATTATGCAAACTGCTCTTTTTTGCTATAGGGAAAACGGAATTTAAGCGTTTTTCCAAAAACATCAGATTTCCCGGAAGTACAGGATTCCAATAAAAAAACTCCTTCTCTTATTTCTAAAAGACGGAGTTGATAAAAACACACCAACAGTTTTTATATTCCTCTTACTTTACACCCGTCAGGGCTTTGATTGCACTGCTTGCTCCGATACGGTCAACGCCGAGAGCCAGGTAGGCCTCCATTTCCTCTTTCGTATGAATCCCGCCGGACGCTTTGATTTTTACGGCCGGTCCGATGTACTTTTTAAAAAGCGCCACATCGTCCAAAGTCGCTCCGCCCGTTCCGAAACCCGTTGACGTCTTGATATAGTCCGCTCCGCCGCGGGTGACACAGCGGCAGGCCTCTATCTTTTCCTCTTCCGTAAGATAGCAGGTTTCCACGATGACTTTGAGTATTTTATCTCCTACCAGTTCTTTCATGCGCCGTATTTCACGGGTCACATAGTCACTGTCCCCGTCTTTCAGGGCTGCAACGGCCATTACCATATCTATTTCATCCGCCCCGCCGGAAAGAGCTGCTCTTGCCTCTTCCAATTTCGATTCCGTATTTCCGTTTCCTAAAGGAAATCCGACAACCGTGCAGATATTGAGCGAAGGAAAAGCCTCCCGCATCTGTTTCACATAGGACGAAGGAATGCAGACCGACGCCGTATGATACATCACTGCTTCCTCACAAAGTTTTTTTATGTCCGCCCGGCTTGCCGTTGCCTTCAAAAGCGTATGATCCACATGGCGGAGTATCTCTTCATTATTCATCATTTTCTCCTTTTTTCCTTATTATACCAATTTCATCACAGAAAAACCGCCTGTCTTTTCAAAGATTTTACAAACCCGTGGTATGATACAGAAAAGAAATTCTTTTTGGAAAGGAGTCATTATGCTGAAACTGCTTTTCATCACCCACAGCGGCTCCTGCCGTCCCCCGATGGCAGAATTTATCATGAAATCCCTCATCGCCCGGTCCAGGCAGGACGATAAAATTTACGCAAGCTCTGCCCACCTGCAAAAAAAGAAGGGAGAACCGCTCGGCCAAAAAGAAAGAGAGCTCCTTACAAAAAAGGAAATCCCGTACACGGAAAAAATCTGTCCGCCTCTCACCTGGTCCGATTATGACAGATACGACTACATTTTCCTCACGGACGACGAAGAAAAATGGCCTTTCCTGAAAATCATAGGCGGCGACCCGAAAGAAAAAGTCCGCCTCTTGGGAGAATATGCAGGCATTACGGGAAATATCGTAAATCCTGAAAAGACGGGACAATATGAAGAAGCCTGTACCGCCTCTCTTGCGGCCTGCCAAGGTCTCTTTGAAAAGCTCCTCGACTGGGTAGCCGTAAAAACGGAACAGTCATGATTTTTATTCCTGAAATATAACTTCTCCGTTCCACTAAACAGGATTTTCACCGTTTAGCAGTTTTTTCCGTATTTCACAGATTTCATTTTCAGATTTTTACTATTCTCTTTTTTGAAAATTTTTTGTAATAAAATTGAATTTTTCCATAAAAAAAGCGGAAGTATCTGTTCTCCGCTTTTTTACTGACTGCTTTATTTTTATTTTAACTTTATGCCTTCCTATCAATTGAATTATACCATAAAACCCTAAATTAAATACATCAATATAAAGAAATATGCAAAAGCATATACCTTTCATTTTCCGCCGGTTAATACACTTTTTTACATCATACCTGTCTTTTGTAAAAGCCACTTTTCATTTCCATAGAAAATTTGTAAAGCTCCGCATTCTTTTTATATAATACAAAACACTTACCCAAAACCGTCATCTTAGCCGAAGGCAAAGCATTTCTTCCACCGTTTTTGTAAGGTACACATTTTACAGTGTCATTCTGCTCCTCGAAAAGTGGTTCATTTACTCCTCAACAAGTTGGGACTGCTTGAGATTTACATTTTTCTTTTTTATGTGAACCATTTCATTATTTTTTGTTTTCTCCTTTTTTGCACATAAAAAGACCTCCGCCTTAGTTTGGGGAGGTCTTTATTTTTCATTTATCTTATTTTTTACCTATGCGCCTTGCTTTATAGGCTTTGAGCTTGGTATCACGGATTTCCAGATGATGGAAATATTTTTTCGTTTCAGTGACTACGATACCGGAGAGGCCTAAGAGGGCAATGAGGTTCGGAATCGCCATGAGGCCGTTTACTATGTCGGCAAGAGCCCATATTTCTTCAAGCTGCAAGAATGCACTGCCTGCAATAATGATGACGTAAGCAACGCGGTAAAAAGGAATGGCTTTGACGCCTGCCAGGTAGACGAGGCAGCGTTCGCCGTAGTAGTTCCAGCCGAGTATGGTGGTGAATGCGAAGAGTGTAAGGGATACGGTAAGAAGAATCGGTGCGATGCTTCCGAATCCGCTGGCAAAAGCTTCTTGTGTAAGCTCTGCACCGTTTGTATCTCCCATCCAGGCGCCGCTCACGATAATGGTAAGGCCTGTGAGGGTACAAATGATGATGGTGTCAATGAATGTACCTGTCATGGAGATGAGTCCCTGTTCGGCCGGCCATTTGGTTTTGGCGGCAGCGGCTACAATCGGGGCTGACCCGAGGCCTGATTCGTTGGAGAAAAGTCCTCTGGCGATACCACTTCTGATGGCAAGCATGATGCCTGCACCGGCAAATCCGCCGGCTGCGGCCGTTCCGTTAAACGCGCCTTCCATGACTTGGGCAAAGGCATGGGGCAGCTGGTCATATAAGATGACGAGAAGGGCCACGGTGGTGATAAAGTATAAAACGGCCATGGCAGGCACAATTTTTTCGGCCGCTTTGGAAATCGAGCGGAGTCCTCCGAAAATGATAATTCCGACAAGAATGGTAAGAACGGCTACGGACAAAAGAATCGGCACATTCATCGATGCATTGAGAGAATGGGTAATCGCATTGACCTGGGTGGTCGTTCCCGAGCCGAGCATGGCGGTAAGTACACCGAAGAAGGCAAAGGCCATGCCGAGGGGTTTCCATTTTTTTCCGAGTCCCTGTTCGATGTAGTACATCGGTCCGCCGGCTATATTTCCGTTTTCATCAACGGAACGGTATCTGACGGCCAGGCAGCCTTCTGCGTATTTGGTCGCCATACCGAAGAAGGCTGCGACCCACATCCAGAAGAGAGCGCCCGGTCCGCCGAGCTTAATGGCAGTCGCTACGCCCACAATATTTCCTGTGCCTACCGTGGCGGCAAGAGCGGTACAGAGGGCTTTGAAGCTGTCGATATCTCCGTCACCTTTATTTCTGGCGAAGAAGATGAGCTTGAGGGCCCGCGGTAATTTCACCATCTGGATAAGTCCCAGACGAATCGTCAGATATACGCCGGTGCCTACGAGGAGAACGAGGAGCCAGGGGCCCCATACGATGGCATCGATCCGATTCAATACATCAGCTAACATAGTACCACTCCCATCTTTTACATGAAATCCTTTTTCTGATACAAAAAACCGGCTCTGTTTTCGGGTAAAAAAGCAGAGCCGGCCGGAATAATCCCTATCCCCACCGACTCTGTCCTTTTGCCTGAGAGATTAGAATGCAACGACTACTCTTCCCTGCACCCCTGCCCCTTCGGCGTCCTTATATGGATCTCTCCAGAGTTATGTCCGTACACGGTTTCGTGTTACCCGGGGAAATCCCCTTCGAACGCCTGATAGTGTTACTCCTTCGGCAGACAATTGTCTTTTTCCGTATACATCCTCCAAATTAGTGTACATGTATTATACTGGATAATTTTTTAATTGTATAATATTTTTTAAGCATACAAATATCGGTTTTTTATTACTTTCTCTCATGACTCCTTTGTAAAGTTATGATTTTCCCTTTTCTTTCAGTTTCCATCGTTTTCATGACAGCGGTATGCTTATTATTTTTTTATCTGCAAATGGCTTCCTTTATTTCCTTTACGGCCGCCTTGTTATAAAAACGGAACGGCGCGGCCCGGAAAAAAGATTTTATTCGTGGATTTCCAATGTGGTCGGTACGGTTTTTTCCGTCGCATCGATAGCAACTGCTACAGCGGCATCGCCTGTAATATTCAAGGTCGTGCGGAACATATCAAGTACGCGGTCGATACCGGCTACGAGAGCAAGCCCTTCCATAGGAAGTCCGACAGACTGGAGAACCATGGCCAGCATGATGAGGCCGGCACCGGGAACACCTGCCGTACCGATGGACGCAAGTGTCCCTGTGAGAATGATGAGCATCATCTGATCGACGGTGAGGGGAATATTGTACACATTGGCGATAAATAAGGAGCAGACGCCCATGTAGAGCGCTGTGCCATCCATATTAATCGTGGCACCGAGCGGAAGAATGAAAGAGGCTATATCCCGCTTGACTCCCAATTTTTCCTGGATATTTTTCATATTGACCGGGAGCGTACCTGCCGATGAACAGGTGGTAAAAGCAATGACCATCGCTTCCGCCATACCGCGGAAAAATTTCACGGGACTCATATGTCCCACAGCGGCGGCAATTCCCGAGTAAACAAGCACGGCATGAAGGATACTGCCCACCGCCATGGCCATGATGACGGAAAGGAGCGGAAAAAGTACCTTCGGACCGTTCTGCACGACCACGGGAAGAAGGAGGCAAAATACGCCGATAGGAGCAAGGCGCATAATCATAGCGATGACTTTATAGCATACCTCGGCCCCCGAATCGAAGACATTGATAAGGAGTGCCCCTTTTTTACCGCCGACAGAAATAATGCCTGCCCCGATAAAAAGAGCAAATACGATGACCGGTAAAATATCTGCTTTTGCCATCGATTCAATAGGATTCTTAGGAATCATATTGACAAAAACCTGCATAATGCTCGGTGCTTCCTTGACTTTCGGAGCGGCCTCGGCAGGAAGAGCCATACCCACGCCCGGCTCGATAACGCCGGCAACACCGAAACCGATGACAATCGCAATCGCCGTAGTTACCATGTAAAAAGCAACGGTTTTGATTCCAATCCGGCCGAGCTTTTTCATATCTCCCATAGATGTCATACCTACAATGAGAGAGCAAAGAACGACGGGAACAATCATCATTTTGATGAGATTGATAAACATAGTTCCTACAGGAGCAATCCATGTCTTCACCGGCACAATGGCAGAATCTCCAAGAAACAGCCCGACTACGACGGAAAGCACAAGAGAGGCAAAAATTTGTACGGATAAATTCATCGCTTTTCCTCCTAAAATAAATTTTTTCTATTATACTATATCTTAAAGGCATGCACAATGAAATTTATCCGAAATTATCGAACTTTTCCGCATATGCAAAAATATTATGACCAAATTATCACCCACTTTTAAAGAAAAATCCCCTAATTTTGGGAATGTAGAGAAAAAGAAATTTTTTTGAAAAAATTAAAAAAATAAACGCAGGAATTTTCCTTTTTTACATCAAAATACAAAGGATTCCGTTTTCCGTCAGAGTTATTTACGTTTCATGTGAAATAGGAGCGGAAAATATAAATCTCTCTCCTTAGTGTCATCTGCCCCAAAAACGGAGGCAAGCGGAAACTGCTTACGGTTTCCCTTCTGTTGTTTTTTTACAAAAACCAAGTAAAAATTTTGAGGAAACGCAATTCACCCTGCCGTCATTCTTGAGCCGTGGTAATTAAGAGCGATGGCAAGCGAATTGTATTTTTAGGAGCGTAGCGACGCGAAAACACAATGAGACGCCATACCCGACCAACGGGAGCGGTAAGAATCCGGCATAG
>OIEW01000271.1_pt1 | contig 15871 bp, 19 predicted proteins | sample 1581891 | NCBI WGS metagenome assembly OIEW01 (sample SAMN07977758, study PRJEB24534) | human gut metagenome
ATACCGTCGCTGACATCGTGCAACGACACAGAGCTAACGCTTAGGGTGTCATTTCGCCCTCAGCCGGAACCGACCCCATGGTACGCAGCGCTCGCAGCATCCCGGACTACGACGCTTTATTTGATCCGATTCGTCAGGCACGTGAAGAAAAAAGCGGTAAGCAACTCGGCGATCCCGTTAAGGCCGCACATGCCATGCTGGCAATGATTGAGAGTCAGAACCCTCCAACGCATTTATTGTTAGGCAGTGATGCATTAAGTTTAGTGCGGCAAAAGCTCGAGGCATTAGGTAAGGAAATAGAACAATGGGAAGAAATAACACGTTCAACGGATGGCTGATCAGCTGCTGAGACAGAGAGCATACTGGATAATGGATTATGGCTGGTCGCACAAGCGCTCATTTCGCTCGGGCATCATGCTGATGCCCTTGCAGTTCAGCCTTTTTACTTTCAGGCTTCCAGGCTTGCGGTGAAATCAACTTCCGCTCCTCGCTCAAAGCTGCCTGTCAACGTGATCGATCGCTCTTAACACGGCCTGGAAGTACAAAAAATGGCCTTAACGTACAATAATTTTCGATATCCAAACTGACCCCTCACAGGCCCAGGATGCGGTGAAAATGACGCCCTCCGGAAGCGAACACATCACCTCAGGTTCCGGAGAGAAGCAAACACATACAGCCGCGCTGCGTACATCGCTGCAGCAGGAGGACAGACTCCTCAGGGCTGAAGAGCAGGGCATAATCGACCAGGGCTCCAGAACCGCTATCCATATCCGGGAACAGGAGGTACAGCGAGACATCCGGGAACTGCGCTAACAACCCGGGCTCTATGGGGATACTTTATGGTATGTGGGAAGGGCCCACTCACCAGTTTCTGATGGTAGCTAATCGGGACCAGTCCGACCGCGCACAGAGGCGTCTGTGGCGTTTTAAGAGGGTATGGCTTTGCAGCTACCGTGTTAAGTTCCCTGGTGTTGCTGAAATAACTGAAGAACATCCCCCTAAGCGTCAGCAGCAAGCTGCCGCCGCTAAGGCCCCGGAAATCACGCCCTTTACGTCGTAAACGCCGTAAAGCCCGCTCACCGGGGTTAAAAGGGATTACTTTAACTTCTTCATTGCTGTAAGCGGGTTAAGGCTAATCAGGGCAGGGGGGAGGGTGGCAGAATTTATAGCCAGGTAACCGGCTACGCCGGGCTTTCGGCGCCATTTGACTCCACAGATACATGCAGCTTCATCTGGCGCCTCCATGCCGCTAACGCGGCATCCGATGCTGTAGTCTTTAATGTCTGCTTTGTGCCAAAAGCGGACGTTGCTACCAAACAGTCTGAGTGATTCAGCAAAGCGTCAGTCGTCATATATTTTCAGGACAAAGATGCACGCGGAACCAGTCAACAACCCTATTTATGACAACGGGTTGATACCAGTGATCATCACCGTGTTCTGCGCCTTCGATAAGGACGTAGTCCGCTTTGTTTCCCGATTCCAAAAGGGCTTTGTAAAGCGTTGCGCTCTGTTTAGGTGATACTAATGTATCCTTACTTCCATGCATTATTAGGAACGGAGGTTTACATCCCTTGAGACGCCCTATGGGGCTTGCATTTATCGCTTTTTCAGGTACAGAACTGATTGAGGCACCTGCAAAATTCTTGAAAGCCACACCATTAATTAGCAGTGACTCCGTGACTGCAGGAGACTGATGCACTTTTTGTCGGAGATCCGGAAAACCGTCACCTATGTTACGCAGATCTGATATTCCGTAAAGCGTAGCGACAGCCTGCACATCAGCGGACTGGCTGAGAAAATCGCCGTGATCGAATGACTTATCGCCATTAGTTGTACCAAGCATCTGCGCCAGCCAGCCTCCAGCAGAATCGCCAATTACACCAATTCGTGAGGGGTCAATGCCATAATCATGGGCATGTTGACGAAGGTATCTTACTGCTGCTTTAGCATCTATCACTGGCGCAGGGAAAGTATCAGGAATTGTCCTGTATTCTGCCGCTGCAACAACAAAGCCAGCCTCCGCTAAAGCCATGCGCATCTCCACAAATTTGTTGTGTTCAGCGGTCATAAACCCTCCCCCAGGAAAATAAATGATACCTGGTTTCAAAATGTTGGTACGAGGAACAAGAAAAGACATATGCAATTGCCTGACAGAACGAGTTTTTTTTACTGTCTCATAAACCACATCACTAATATTATCTATAGGGGTTTTAGTCAAGGCGACTTGGATAATTTTCGCCCCATGAACATAACCAGGAAGATCATGATAATTAGAAGATATTTCATTATTTTCTTTAGAAATCATAAAAAAACACCAGTTTTTAAATATTGTTTCACCAGCCCACCTATAATTCTGAAAGGGTAGGCCATCCTGTCAGATAATTTTCAAGGCCGAATTAATGGTAGCAAAAAAAATAAAATTCGCTTTAACACCCATTTGAAATATGTACAGACTAACATTGATGTCAGACATACGTAAAATATAATCCTCTGTAATTACACCATCCCGACCAAGCTTGGTGAAATCGGTTCTGTCTCCGGATGACTACTGTATACATACATATCGAAAGGCTCATCAATTCAAACACTTGTATTATCTACAAATCACAAAAAGTGATATTTATATTCATAGCCAGTTACGCCCTTGGGTTATTGTTATTTTTTTCATATCTCAACCGGTCTTCACGAAAGCGATCAGCATTATCGACAATCCAGGTCCACAGCGGGATCATTCGCACAAGCAACTCCATACCTGTATCGGACAGCTCGTATTCGACTCGTGGCGGGATTTCACTGAAATCATGGCGAATAACCAGTCCGTCGCGCTCAAGCTGTCGTAATGTACGTGTCAGCATGCGCTGAGTCACTCCGTGCATACGCCTGCCAATTTCGGCGTGACGTAGTCTGCCATAAACGCCAAGCGTGTTGACGATACCCAGTGACCATCGACTGCCTGCATGAGCCAGTACCTCCCGCCGCAAGCCATCATCATCGTCTCTCAGACCCTTACAAACAGCCTGCGAATACTGAAGAATTTCGTCCCGATCCATTTCACAGATTCCCGGTATCATACGTGTACCTTCTTTTTTAGCCTGTTATGAATTGCTAGAGTGGCGCAACAATTCATGTAAGGCCAGATTATGAACAAAACTGATCTTAACGCTACGTCTGAGAAAATCCTCGTGCTCGGTGCCGGTGAGCTGGGCCTCCCCGTTCTGCGAAATCTTGCCCTTCGGGCAAAAGATGTGGAGGGAACGAAAATCAGCGTACTGCTGCGCGAAAGTACCGTAACGTCAGATGAACCTGTAAAAAAATTAGTTATCACGGAAATCAGAAACCTCGGTATTAATATAGTCACGGGCGATCTCGTCATGAGTTCTGTCGACGATTTGGCCAGCCTCTTTGCGCAATTTGACACAGTCGTTGGCTGCACGGGGTACGCGGCCGGAATAAATACACCAATGAAACTGGCGCAGGCGGCCCTGCAGGCGCGAATTCCACGCTATTTTCCATGGCAGTTTGGTGCCGATTTTGATGCCATCGGACGTGGCAGTCCACAAGACATCTTCGACGCGCAGATTGACGTGCGTGATTTACTACGCAGCCAGCATGAAACTGAGTGGGTCATCATTTCGACCGGCATCTTCATGAGCTATTTGTTCGAACCAGACTTCGGTGTGGTCGATCTGCAGAACGATACTGTTCACGCACTCGGCAGCATTGACAACACCATGACGCTGACAACACCTGATGATATCGGGGTGCTGACGGCAGCGATCGTATTTACAACTCCTCGCATCCGTAATGAAATTGTGTATATCGCCGGTGATACACTGACCTACGCAGAGGTTGCAGATAAGCTGCAATCAGCGCTTGGCCGCCCTTTCGACTGCACGGTATGGAGCGAAGAATATCTGATAGATAAACTGGCGCTCAACCCACAAGACATGATGTCTAAGTATCGTGCCGTTTTTGCGCAGGGGCGGGGAGTTGCATGGGATAAAAAGCAGACATTCAATGAACGCCATAACATTCGGGTCACCGATGTGGCAGCCTGGATTAATGCAAACCTGACCCCGGGCAGCTCGCTATAAACGTATTTAAGCTGCTGTAATAAATACCAGAGTCTTTCTCCTGCCTATCCGAATACGGTGATGAGAAAGACTCTGTTCCCCCTGTTGGCACTGATAGCAAAGCGGTTATGCTGTGTGCGCTGAAAACCGGCTCTCCGGTAAACCGGGGAATACGGCTGATTTCGCTCTCAGCAGCGCTCCATCATGCCTTGACGGCACAGAAAGACCCACGCTGGCACTGGTACAATACAGCGTTGTGAATGCTTCTCCCGCGAGTGTCGGACAAGTGCTCTGAATTCCTGGAGAGGGCAGTATACGGTCCGTCGTTCCGTCCGGACGATAACGTACAACACGGCTTCCTCCCCATTCGGCATTCCAGATATAGCCCATTGCGTCCACGCAGGAGCCGTCAGGCGCCCCCTTTCCTTCTGTTACAGTGAACACGCGCTGGTTATTCATAGAGGGGTAATCACAGCACATTATACGGCCCTGCATCGAGTCACAGTAATACATCGTGCTGCCGTCCGGACTGAAGCAGATGCTGTTCGGGATGGCCACCTCAGGCAGGGGTAGAGTCTCAATGCTGAGTGTCGCTGCATTTAGCCTGTGAAATCTTCCTATGACTTTCGCGGGGTACCCGTCATCCATGGTCCCGAAGACGAAATTACCCTCACGGTCGCACCGACCATCCCCTGTCCGTGTTCCCGGTCCTCCTGGTGACGCCACTATCGGCATAAAGGTACCTGTATTCAGATCGCAGAAGGCGAATCTGGATGCCAGCCCCATCAGTAAAACGTCAGGATTTTCAGTAAGTGCAAACGAACCGAGGCGCTCCGGCAGGGACCAGCGCATCACAACACTGGTGTCTTCTTCAAGGGCAAGCAGTTCGCTGCCTTCAATGTCAGTCCAGTAAATCCTGCGTGTCCTCTCGCACCAGATTGGGCACTCTCCCAGCAAATTTCTGGCATCAGCAGCCACTGAAAACATGTTATTTCTCCCGCATATAAAAGTTTCGCATCGCCTGACCAAAAACTTACGGCCATCTGCACTATGGCAGAGCGCCGTAAGGAGTAATTCTCACCCTGTCAGGGCAAAAAACGCGCTGAAAGTTTGTCACCAAAAAGCATGATGGCGAGACCTGCCAGCATGACCAGCATGCCCCCCAGTTTGAGCAGCGAAACCGGTCGCCTAACAGCACCCAGCAGACCGAAATGGTCAATCATTTGCGACGAGAGTAATTGCCCAACGATTGCCAGCCCTAGCAGAGCTGAAAAACCGATTTTCGGTGCCAGCACCACGTAGCTGAACAACGCACAGGCACCGATCAGGCCGCCCGCCAGACTCCACGCAGGCTGCGAAGGAATAGCAGCGAGAGAGGTAAATAACCCTCCACGTAGCAGCGAGTAAATCCCGAGGCTCAACGCCCCGGCCGTAAAGGAAAAGAACGCGGCGGTGACCGGATCTCCGCCGAGCCCTTTTGCGAGCTGACTGTTCAGTGTCGTCTGAAGGGTAATACCCAGGCCCGCTGCAAAAGCTATTACGTAATAAATCGCGCTCATGCTGTTATTCCCTGTCAGTTTGCCTGGACCAGCGGCAGGAATTTTTCCGCAAAGATGTCTGGCTCATACCCTGCTGCCGCAAATAGATGCTCGCGTGACTCATCAATGGCGGCGCGAAGGCGCTCACTGTCCACACCCAGCACTTTGCCGTTCTGCTTGACGATGCGCCCGCCGATCATCACGGTATCGATGTTGCTGCGTTCAGCTGCATGTACCACCGTTCCGAATGCATTTCCGTTCGGGTAAAGGTTGAGGTCAGCCGCGTTAATCAGGATCAGATCGGCCTGTTTGCCCGGCGTCAGGCTGCCTACTTTATCCTGCAGACCGGCACAAAATGCACCATCGACCGTTGCCGATTTAAGCAGCTGCGCTGCCGGGATCGTTGTCAAAGAATGATCTGAATCACAGCAGTGCTGCTTATGCATACCCATTACGCGCTGCAGATAAAACGCCACGCGCATTTCCATAAACATGTCGGTGCTGTAAGACGTTTCGTTATCCACGCTCAGACCCGGTGTAATGCCATGACGCTGCGCAGCCTCAATAGCAAACATCCCGCTTTCAATACCGTAGTGCGAATCTGAGCGCGGGCAGACGTTTACCCGCACGCCGGCTTCACGCAGGATTTCCCAGCCCTCATCAGGCAGCGCGGTACAGTGGTTAAAGATATTGTCCGGACCCAACAGGCCCTGCTGATGCAGCGATTCAAGCTCGGAGGCCATCTCAGCACCAAAGAACTCGGTCACGATTGGCAGCCCCAGCCTGCGGGCCTCGGCCCACAATTCCGGCTCCAGCTGGGCCATGACGCCGAGCGTCACAAGACTATCAGGATTATCCCTGAAATATTTTTCCTGCAGACGCTGCCAGTTGCCAGGCCAGTGCGCTTTATCCCATTCGCCTGCTACCGGCGCACCGGACGCATGAATAGCGCGAATACCGGCATCAAGCAGGGCTTCAACGGCGGCGTCTGAATGCGCTGCGGTACGGCTGTTGTGCGAGTTATCGATCATGGTAGTGATACCCGCATCAATCGCGCCCAGCGCCGTCAGCAGGTTGCCAACATAGATATCGGCAGGCCGGTAATATTTCGCGAACGAGAAATGCGTGGCATTGCTGTAGTCGTCCAGACAGGTGGCGTTGGGGTTGATGCGGCGCAGCTGACCTTCCCAGGCGTGACGATGAGAATCGACCATCCCCGGCATGGCAATCATATTTGTGGCATCAATGACTTGAGCACCCTCGGCGTTCAGGTCCTTGCCGATTGCGGTGATGGTTGAACCTGTGACAAGAATATCGCCACGTTCATGGTTACCAACATTCTCATCCATACTCAGTATGGTTGCACCGCGGATCAGGGTTACCGGCGCATTTTCCGTCTGATTATTAACAATATTTCTGATGTAATCGGTCATTTTAAGTGTCTCTTTCAGGTTCAGAATGGAAACAATACGCCTCCTTTTTAAACTGAAAAAGATGACTAACTTGTTTTCATCATTCAGAATTTACGAATAATGAGCATTATCACCGTTACATGCTATTCAGGAGTGCAGTCAGGTGGATCGTATTCAGGCTATGCAGGTTTTTATAAGGGTGGCTGAGGCCGGAAGCTTCGTCCGGGCCGCGGAAACACTTTCCCTGCCTTCTTCTACTGTTACCAGCACCATCAAAAACCTGGAGAAATATCTGCAGGTGCGTCTGCTGAACCGGACCACAAGACGTGTCAGCCTTACTCCGGAAGGTCTGCAGTATCTGGCGCAGTGCCGGGAAATTCTGGCCTTAGTTGAACATACGGAAGCCAGTCTGGCCGATTTGAACAGGCGCCCCCGTGGCCGTTTACGCGTTGATATGCCCGGCGGTATAGCGCACTTCATCGTCATGCCAAACCTGAAAGAGTTCTACAGCCGTTATCCTGACATTTACCTGATGACCGGCGTCAGCGACCGGCAGGTTGACCTGGTTCAGGAGGGTGTAGACTGCGTGATCAGAACCGGAGAGTTACTTAACTCCACGCTTGTAGCTCGTCCGCTCGGAGAATTTCGCTGGATAACCTGCGCCTCTCCCGACTATCTCAGGGAGTACGGTATTCCGCAGTCACCTGAAGATCTGTCTCATCATCGGGCTATTCATTATTTTTCCGGACAAAGCCGGCGTACAGACGAATTGCGTTTTGTAAAGGGAACAGAAACGCTGTCCGTATCCGTCAGTGGGCAGGCAGCCGTCAACGAGACGGGGCTTTATATAAAAATGTGCCTTGAAGGGTTCGGACTGGCGCAGCTTGCTGAAAATGTTGTAGCAGAACACCTGGAGAAAGGAACGTTGGTTGAAGTTCTGGCCGACTGGCAGCCGCCGTCTGTTCCTGTCACGCTACTTTATCCTCATCAACGTTTTCTTTCCCCTGCTGTACGTGCATTTGCAGACTGGATAGGTGAAATATTCAGTTGATACGCCTGTCACAGCTCCCCGTTGCACATTAAAAGTCGCCAGTATTCAGGGCCCCTGAACGAGCGGCAGACTTTGTTTCTGCGGGTAAGATCCTCCCGGAGCAGCGACTTCCCGGAGAAAGGCACTACTCAATAATTCACATCTCCGGTTTATGGAGGATGCCAGCTAAGAGCGCCAGCAATATCCGGGCCCGCTTTCAACTGAAGTGTCTGAGTAAAATACTTTCAAGGATGTGAAAAACGGTCCTGATGCGCTGCGGTACCAGGGTCTGATAGGGCCTGTAAAGATAAAGCTGCCAGGTTTCCAGTTTCAGTTCGGGCAGGACATTGACCAGCCTGCCGTCTTCAAGGTATTCCCTGCAGGCCAGATTACTCGACTGAATGACAGCTTTACCGGCTAACGCAGCCTGGATCTCCGACTGGGAGTCGGTGGTAAAAAACTCCAGATGGCGCGGTACAAAAGTATCAACGCCATCGAGCATATATTCGAATACTTTTCCGGTTTCAGGATTCAGCAGGCCACTGAAAGGGTAGCGCTGGCGCAGATCGTCGAAATTTTTCGGCGCGCCCAGCTTCTCAATGAGCCCGGGTGATGTCATCAGCGCGTGATGAACCAGCGTAATGGGCCTGACGATAAAATTCGGGTTTGGCTCCCGCTCTATACGGATCCCCATGTCAATGCGGTTCTGAACAGTATCCAGCTTCATCATGTCTAACCGCCAGTCTATAAACAGCTCAGGATAAGGATCGAGGGAGGTAAGAAGCTCATATAACACCTGCTCGTGGCCGGGAAACCGGAATAACGTGATCCTCACAACGCCCTTCATGTCATTGTCATCTCGGGCCGTCTGAAAAAGGGCCTCTGAATCTTCAAGTAGCCGCATGGCCTTCGGCAGGAAAAGCTCACCAAAGCTGGTCAGCACAATTGATCGGGTATTCCGCTTAAAAAGTGGCTCGCCGAGCTGATTTTCCAGTTCGGCAATAGTCCGCGTCACCACTGAAGGGGAAATGGCCAGTCTGACTGCTGCTTCACGAAAGTTCATAGTTTCTGCAGCGGCAACAAAAAATTTCAGCGCATCAAGTTTATTCATCATTATTGTGATTTTAGCAATTCTGACTTTCTAAATTAACAATTTTTCAGCAACAAATCCAGCCGTATACTTAACGTCTCAGAATCAGAAATGCTTTAAAAAAGGGTTAGATAATCATGAAAATGAGAAGGTTAGGTAGCCAGGGACTTCATGTCTCGGAAATGGGGCTGGGGTGTATGGGCATGGACCATGGCTACGGCTATTCAGTTGAAATCCGTGAGCGAACAAAGCTGATAGACAAGGCTGTAGAACTGGGCTGCAACCTTTTCGACACTGCCCCCATTTACGGATTTGAAAACGAAGAACTGCTGGGTGTTGCGCTCAGCAAACACAGGGACAACGTTATCATCGCGACCAAATTCGGCGTGACCGGAATGGAAAACATTGATGGACAGCTGGTGCCGGTATTAGACAGCCGTCCGGCGTCTGTCAGAGAGCAACTGGAAGGTTCACTCAGTCGTCTGCAAACCGACCATATCGACCTGTTTTATCAGCATCGTGTCGATCCAAAAGTTGAGCCGGAAGTGGTGGCGGGATTAATGAAAGAGCTAATCGCGGAGGGGAAAATTAAGTACTGGGGCTTATCCAATGCGCCCGTATCTTACATACGCCGGGCTCATGCGATCTGCCCGGTCACCGCGGTCGAAGACCAGTATTCAATGATGTGGCGTAAACCTGAGCAGGATTTGTTCAAAGTCTGCGATGAACTTGATATTGGCTTTATGGCCTACAGCCCGCTGGGTAATGGATTCCTGAGTGGTCAGGTTACCGCTGATACAACTTACGGGGAAGGCGATTACCGGGGCATGATGGGGCGCTTCAAACCTGAAGTAATGGAAAATAACCAGGCGCTACTGGATTTGATTGCTCAAATCGCGGAAAGAAACAACGCAACTTCAGCACAGATTGTTCTTGCCTGGGAGCTGGCTCAGAAGCCTTACATCGTACCGATCCCGGGAACAACGAAATTACACCGGCTCGAAGAGAATTTTCACGCCGCAAACGTTCAGCTCAGTGACGCTGAATTAAATGATATCAATGAAGCTTTATCCCGGCTTGAAATTGACGAAACATTCTTCTGAAAAATAAGAGATCGACATGAAAACAACTGTATTTGTTACCCACCCCAACATTAATCAGTCACGGGTAAACTCAGCCCTGGCAAAAGGTGCAGCATCACTGACCGACGTTGAAGTGCGTTATCTGTATGACCAGTATCCGGATGGCAAAATCGACGTGGCCGCTGAACAGGCTGCACTGGAAAAGACGGATCGTATCGTGCTGCAGTTTCCTATGCAGTGGTACAGCACGCCGCCACTTCTTAAACAGTGGCTTGACGATGTACTGACGTACGGCTGGTCACATGGTGGAGAAACACAGGCGCTGCGCGACAAGCAACTCATGCTGGCCGTTTCGCTTGGTGGTGCAGAGTCTGCCTATCAGCCTGATGGCGCTGCCGGACATACGGTAGGCGAGTACCTGCTGTCTTTTGAAACCATCTCCGGGTATCTGGGTATGAACTACATCAAGCCGTTTATTACAGGCGGAAGCGCGACGATAACTGACGAAGAAATCGCAGCTCAGGTCGAACAATATAAAACGGTATTAGCCTGATTAACTTCGGGCGACCATCAGTGTTTTAACACGCCCTCAAATGTGCCGTTGCCGTTAACGGCACATTTTTTATCAATGGGAAGGAGAAATCCTGTGTCTTTACAGCCAGTTGAACTGAATAAAGCATACCGATTATTGCAGGTCGGCCCTACTACAATGATTTCCGCTAAGCATAATGGTAATGCCAATGTGATGGCCGCCGCATGGGTGAGTCTGGTAGGAATCAATAAAGTCATGGCGTATATCAGTCCGCAGGCTTACACCCGTCGATTGGTGGAAGAAAGTGGTCTGTTTGCCGTACAGATACCTGTAGTCAGCCAGATGGAAACCGTTTTGTACACAGGTGAACACAGCTACCGTGACAGGCCTGACAAGAATCATAAAATACCGATGTTCTACCTGAAAGAATTCGATGTTCCGCTGGTAGAGGGCTGTGCTGGCTGGCTTGTATGTGATGTGATACCTAACGCGGCATATGAGCTGGAACATAATCTGTTTATGGGAGAAATTGCCGGCGCGTGGAGTGACGATCGGGTTTTTCGCAATGGGCACTGGATATTTGATGAAGCACCTGACGAATTACGAACCATACATTATGTCGCCGGGGGACAGTTTTATGCCATCGGCAAAGGAACCCGGTTTGACCATGGTCCGGGCAAAGACTAATACGCAAGTACTGCTTGTACTGATACAGTAAAATGCAGGGACCGGTTGTTAAAATGCCTTCCTGTTCCCTCATGGCCAGCAGGCGATGTCGCCTCTGAGCCAGCAGGGGACGCCGCTTTTCGGCGCCCGCACCCTGCATTCTTATATGCTCCTGTTAGCCCGTAGCACTCATCAATGAACAATGGCATGTCACAGGGAAGGATCAGTGTCTTTAATCAGAAAGTGACAGTTTTGTTCTACCCACCGGTTGAGTTCATTCGCTGCCTGAGGGACGTTCCCAGTTCCGCGAGTGCATATTCGACTTTGGGCGGTACTTCACGAAAGACAGTGCGCGTAACAAGATTCCTGCTTTCAAGTTCCTTTAGAACGTTTCTCCGGCACCTCAGATAAAATAGACGGGTTTGCAGCGGCTGCCGGCTCAATACTTTTTTCGAGGATCAGTATGTTGTCAAGTCACTACAGGAGCAGTTTGCGGCCTATGCGGACATTTTCCCGGCACAGCACAGCTATCGCTCAGTATGCGGTCTGGCTGGCGCTGGCTGAAAAAGGAATTGGTGCCAATCTGCAGCATTATAATCCTCTGATCGATGAAGATATTCGCACTGAGTGGAATGTTCCTCCATCATTGAAACTCCGCGCGCACATGAATTTCGGTGCTATCCTTTCACCCGCCAGTGAAAAAGCCTTTATGGGTGATGAAAAGCGATTCATCGTTGCCAAACAGTCCTGAGGCTTGCTTATTATATTATTACTGACAGCGATCGCCCTGAGTTTCAGGGCGATCGCTGAATGTTACGCTCGCCCTGAACGGCCTTTTCACCGAAAAATCCGCTCATCGGGATAGTACAGATGGCTCCGGTACTATTAAGACGCTTCAGAACCTCAATGGAAAGCATCCGCTTTAGAAGTTCAGCTGGTACCCTCCTGTGTAAGCCCATTCAGCCCGGCTGCTGTAAAGGTTCCAGGTGTACATCTCGTCCGGCAGCCATTCCGGTGCAGGCTCCTGCAACTGAGATTGCTGTGGTCATCAGTAATGGTACGGTCCAGCCTCCGGACAACTCCTGTACTTTTCCCAGCAATAGCGGTCCCATCGCCGCCATCAGATAACCGATACTCTGCGCCATGCCTGACAGCGCGGCAGCATCACCAGCGTTTGTAGTGCGCAACCCGATGAAGGTCAGACCCAGCATCATGCTGGCACCCGAGCCGAAGCCGAGGAGTGCAGCCCACAGCATCGCCAGATTTGGCAAATAAAGGATGCCAATAAAGGATACTGCGGTTAAAAGGCTGACACCAGCAGCGGCTAATTTCTGATCGTTAAGACGACGCAGCGTGGCTGCCAGAATTAAGCCGGGAATAGCGGTGGTGAGCTGAAGGATGCCATGTACCTCACCAGCCTGAGCTGAGGATAGCCCACTGCCTGTCAGAATGACTGGCAGCCAGCCGACCGCAACATAAAAGGGCATCGCATTCAAGCCCATAAACATGGTGACCTGCCACGCCAGAGACGAGCGCCAGACCGCAACGGTCGCTGCTTTTTTCTCACCTGCTACTGGCAATTGATGCTTTTTCTTCAACTGCGGCAACCATAAAAGCATCGCAAAGAGCGGTGCAATAACCAACATGGCTAACGCGATGTTCCAGCCCCAGCTCTGCGTCAGAGGAATGACAATGGTAGAGCCGATGGCGCCAGCGGTGCCCATGGTGATGGAATATGCTCCCGTCACGGAAGCCACGTTTCCGGAAAAGTCACGTTTAATCAGGCCAGGCAGCAGGACATTGCCGAGGGCAATCCCGATACCAATTAATACTGTTCCGCCATAAAGCGCCCAGACGCTGCCTGTTGAGCGAAGCACAATCCCCGCTGAAATCACGACCAGGGCACCAAAAAGGGTGCGTTCCAGGCCATACTTGCGGGAAATCGATGCGCTCAGTGGAGAAAAGGCGGCAAAGGCCAGTAAAGGCAGCGAGTTAAGCAACCCAACGGCTGTGATACTCAGCCCAAAATCATGGTGAATGGACTCTAAAACGGGTGCGATAGCGGTAAAAGGAACACGCAGGTTAATGGCAATAAAAAGAATGCCGATCACAAGTATGATTGAAGACCACTTGTTCGTCGTGTGGGACATAAGTTTTGCTTTCTCTGAAAAAAAGAAAGACTTTAAAGGACGCATGAGTTACAGAATATAGATAATCTGACAACATATAGCTAAATCATGCCAGTTAATAAAAAACCGGTGACCTCACCGGAAGAGTTTAATGCCGATGATTTCAGTCAGGCCGCTATCGCCCTGCATGTATCATCGTCAGGCGAGTATGCCGGGCAGCGTCCGCACGCTCATCGCAAGGGGCAACTTATTCTCTCTATGCGCGGTGCAGTGCGCTGTGAGGTTGACGATGCGCTGTGGCTTGTTCCACCGGGGCATGCCGTCTGGGTTCCGGGAGAGATCCCGCACCGTTGCCGGATCACGAAGAATGCAGATACGTGCTTTTTATTCATCGAGCCCGGCGCAGCAGCGATGCCGGAAATTTGCTGTACCATAGCGGTTACACCTCTGGTCCGCGAGCTTGTTCTGTATCTTGCAGAGCAGGAACATACTTATTCTCCTGACAGTAAAACCGCCAGGCTTGCAGCGGTGCTGCTGGAGCATATTCCGGATGTGCCGGTCGAAGCACTCCATCTTCCTGTATCAGATCATCCTAAAATCAGGATTATGGCTGAGGCACTCTTTAATGAGCCAGATGACCGGCGAACGTTAAAGCAATGGGCTGCTCATCTGGCCATCAGCGAGCGATCTCTGGCCAGGCTGATAAAAGAGGCGACTGGAATGAGCTTTGGCCGCTGGCGTCAGCAGCTGCATTTGATGATTGCACTAAGCCATCTGTCTGAAGGTCAGCCCGTGCAGCGCGTAGCCGGAACTCTAGGGTATGATTCGGTAAGTGCGTTTATTACGATGTTCAGAAAAGCGCTGGGTAAATCACCGACGCAATATTTCTCTTCCCTGGATTAGTGCACAAGCACAGAAGTCGAATTTATCTAAATAACACCAGCGTCCGCTTTTCGCTCATAGCAGACTGCGCTCACTTACTGCAGCGAGCGTTATTTTGAGTTTAGTGCCAGCCTGGTACAGTCAGGTTGACAGTACTTGTTTCAGGCCTTCATCATTAAAAACGATTCCGGTCTTCAGGACGCCATAACACCAGTGCACCAGTTTCCGCATCAGCGCACCAATGGCCACCATTTTAGGTTTACCCCGCAGGCACATCTCGTCGTAAATATTACGCATCCGCTTATTGTAGATTTTTCCGCACAGCGCAGACATGTAAAGCTTCGCTCTCAACTGAGGCGGACCGATTTTCGACATCCGGGGCCGGCTCCGAACCGATGTGCCTGAACGTTTCTCGATCGGCACCACACCCAGAAATGCGGCAGCCTGCTCAGCTGATGAAAAGTCATGGCTGCGAAGCACGACCAGCATATGCATTCCCAGCTGGGGGCCAACAGATTTAATTGAGGTCAGAAGTGTATAATCACGCCTCAGTGCAGGGCTGGCTTTGATATGCGCTTTAATCTGCCGCTCGATATTGCTTACCTCGTCGCGCAGCAGCTGCGCCATATGCATGCAGGAACTGATAATATCTGCAGGTGTGTCTGTGGACAGGTATTTCTCCAGCCTGTTCTCCTCACGCAGGGCATCACCCAGCAGAACATCCCGCCGTCGCAGGAGTGCACCGAGATATCTGATTTCGGGTGCCGGCGGCTCCCAGCGGTGAGGGTTCTTAAGGAATGCGTAGCAGGCCAGCATATACGCATCCACCTTATCCGTTTTTGTCATTATTCCCATGCCGCGTGCAAACTCTCTGCTACGGTGAGGGTTGGCCAGAGAGACATAGAAACCAGCATCATGTAACTCAGTAGCCAGCCGTTCGTGATAAACCCCGGTAGCCTCCATCACCACATGAACATCTTCCGGACCGCAGTGCTGAAGCCTGAGCCAGCCAAGAATATTTTCAACTGAATGTCTGTTATTTTGGATGTTACGGGTTTTTATGCGTCCTTTGATACCGTCATAAAGCATGCAAAGATCCAGGGTGTTTTTACTTACGTCAATGCCGACTGGAAACATGGTCAAACTCCTCTCACATAAACCGTCACGCCTGTTCGCCTTGTACATACGGAGTCGAGCTCCCGGTAACCGTTCAACCTGATGTGCTGGCGTGAAAGGTGAAGCGGAGGGCCATATGCTGCAAATCAAGGTTCAGCGGTGCCGACTTTTCTGACCTTAAGGGAAGGGGGCGGCTCACTCTGCTTCAGTGGTGGTAGCTAATCACCACAAACTGTTAGATACAAGGGCAGGGGGGAGGGTGGCAGAATTTATAGCCAGGTAACCGGCTACGCCGGGCTTTCGGCGCCATTTGACTCCACA
>OIEW01000277.1_pt1 | contig 15623 bp, 17 predicted proteins | sample 1581891 | NCBI WGS metagenome assembly OIEW01 (sample SAMN07977758, study PRJEB24534) | human gut metagenome
TTCCATGACAGCTATAAACGTTTATCGTCGATCCTGATGCAAGGGGTGGAAGAGGGATATCTCACGGAAGACACGCCTGTTTCCCTTCTGACAAGGCTTTTCATGTCCCATTTCAACGGCGCGCTTACGACATGGTGCATTCTCGGCGGCAATTTCGATCTCGGTGGGGAAGCAAAGACTTACATTCCTCTCGATATCATGAATGCGCTCGGAAAATACAGAACGGATAAAAAATAAAAACGGGACCGTAAAGACAGTCCCGATATAAAAAAGACCTCCTTCTCATAAATGAGGGGAGGCTTTTTATTTTTTATTTTTCTCCGCCGGTACTGCGGCGGAATGCATCTTCCGTTTCTTTTCTGCCTTGTTTGTAATACAGGGCCATATCTTTTTTCGCCCGTTTCATTTCTTTAAGAAAGAGCGTGCCGTATTGCTCCGCTTTTTTCGGGCCGATTCCTTTGATCAGGCGGAGTTCTTCTTCACTTTGCGGTTCTTTTTCAACGATTTCTTTTAAAATTTTATCGGAAAATATCTGGAAAGGCGCTTTCTTTTCTTTTTTTGACAGGGAAAGCCGGAGAGCCGACAATTTCATGAAAATCGTTTTTCTTTCCAGTTCTTTATCGGGAGAGGAACATTGGTTTTCTTTTCCTTTTTCTTTTTCATAGTCCCGGAGCAGGGAAAGGAAACGTTTTCCGTATTTTTTCAGCTTAAATGCACCGATACCATGAACCTTTGCCATTTCTTTTTCTGTTGTCGGGAAACGGCGCACCATATCTTCCAGTGTGGCATCGGAGAATACAACGAAAGGCGGTACATGTTCTTCTCTTGCCGTTGCCGTTCTGAGGTCGCGGAGACGATCGAAGAGTCCCGTTTCTTCCGCAGAGAAGGTGCTCTTCTTTTCTGCCGCCGCATCGGCAATGATTTCTTCCGCTCCGAAGGCAAGACCGTATACATTTCCGCCGTTTTCGAGAATGTCCCTGCTTTTTTCCGTCAGCCCGAGGAGGTGGAATTCTCCCTCCCGTTTTAAATATCCGTCGGCCGTAAGGGCCTGGATAAGTCCCCGTATATGCCGTGCCGGTTCGAAGGAAAGGCGCCCGTAAGTCGGTATCTTTTCAAGACGGCGGGTGAGCACCGCTTTGGAACGGCTGCCTTTCAAGACGTCTGCCACAAGAGCGGCTCCGAATCCTTCATTCATGGAGCGGACGGTTTTGAATACAAGAACCGCCACGTCTGTAATATCTGCTTTGGCAACGGCGTTTTCACAATTTCCGCAATGGCCGCACGGATTTCCTTCCGTCTCTCCGAAATAGCGGAGAATGTAATTCCTGAGGCAGTCCGTGGTGAGGCAGTAGTCGGTCATTTTTTGGAGACGTTCGTAGTCTCGTAGCCGCTGTTCCTCCGGCTGGTTTCCCGTATCAATCAGGTACTCCTGGATTCTCGTATCCTGCCCGCTGTAGAGAAGAATACATTCTGCCGCCGCACCGTCCCTGCCCGCTCTTCCCGCTTCCTGATAGTAGGCTTCCATACTTTTCGGCATCTGGTAATGAATCACATAGCGGACATTGCTCTTATCGATTCCCATACCGAAAGCATTCGTTGCCACCATGACGCGGCTGCGGTCAAAGGAAAAATCTTCCTGCGCTTTCCGTCTTTCTTCATCGTCCATACCTGCATGGTACCGTCCTGCAGGGATACGGTTTTCTTCAAGCCAACCGTGAATTTCATCAACCGCTTTGCGGGTGGCACAATAAATGATTCCGCTCTCTTTTTTATGGTTTTTTACGTATTTCCCGATGAAATCTTTTCTGTTCACTCCGGAAATCACGCGGAATGATAAATTCGGGCGGTCAAGACCGGTCCGGAAAATCACGGCGTCCTTGAGTCCGAGGCTCCGTTTCATATCTTCTTCGACAAGAGTTGTCGCCGTAGCCGTGAAAGCCGTCACGACCGGTTTTTCCGGGAGCGAATCAACAAATGTTTTGATTTTTCCGTAACTGGGACGGAAATCATGACCCCACTGGGACACACAATGCGCCTCGTCGATGACCACCATGGAAAGCGGCACTTGGGAAAGACAGTCGGTGAAGTAGGAAGGTTCCAGCTTTTCCGGTGCCATATACAAAAGTTTCAGCTTTCCCCTGTATAAGTCGCGGAGCCGTTCGATGGACTCCGCAAAAGGAACGGTAGAATTCACATATGAAGCAGGAATTCCCTGTGCGGAAAGTGCCTCCACCTGATCTTTCATTAAGGAAATCAAAGGAGAAATAATGACCGTGCCGTAGGGAAAAAGAAGGGCGGGAATCTGGAAACACACTGATTTTCCCGCGCCTGTCGGCATGATGGCAAGCACATCGTTTCCTGCCGAAATCGTATCGATGATTTCTTTTTGGACAGGACGGAACGTATCGTAGCCGAAATATTTTTTCAATAACTCCGTGGCAGCCATTTTTTCTCCTTTCTTTTTCCGGTTCTATTCATTATATCAGTTTTCATTCCCGGAACAGGAATTTTTATTTCCTTTTCTGCAAAATTCCATAAAAAAAGAACCGCCGCGAGGCAATTCTTTTTTATCCGTATTTATTCTTTTTCGGTCTTTGCTTTTTCAGCTCTCTTTTTTGTTGCCGGTTTCCCTGTTTCCGGTTTTTCCGTTTCTTTTTTCCCGGCTTTTGCTTTTTTTACCTCTTCTTTTGTTTCCGCTTTATCCGCCGTTTCCCTTCTCCGTAATTTCTTCTCCCGGAGGTGGAATAATTTATCGGCAAGACCGAGAACGGTTTCTTTTCCTTCCACCAAATCTTTCCAATAGGAAGGCACGAAAACTTCGCCGAAACGGACGCCCTGTATCGCGCCCGTCAAAGAGGCGGTAACGGGGCTGTTTCCGTCATGATTTGCCGCAACAACGACCGAATCAAGCGGGTCGTCTACGGCAAGACAGGCATAGACGGCAATCGCAAGTGCTTCATCGGCCTGATCGCCGCTTCCGAGCGAGTGAATGCTGTCGATATGTGCCCACGGCTCCTCTTTTCCTGCCGGATGGTCATGAGCCTGCTGTTCCGCTGCGGAAAGAAGGGTCGTAATACTGTCCGCCTTATGTACTTTGTTGAGCAGGCTGTGAACCCGTTCAATCGATTTGGGCAGTGTCATGCCCTTGACAAGACAGGAAATCAAGGCGGCCAGTGCGCCTGCACTGTAATACGCCACAGGATTCGAATGGGAATAAGCGGCAATTTTCACGGCCGTTTCAAAAGCCGTTTTGCTTTCTCCCTCATAGAGAAGTCCCACAGGCACCGCTCTTTGAAGTACACCGCTCCCCTTACTGTCATTCACTTTACTCTTCGTCGTTCCGATAGCATCGCCGGCAAAGGCATTCAAAAGACCTTCTTCAGGATTTCTTCTGAAGTGCATAAATTTTTCACGGACCAGACAAATCTCCCGCTCATGGGGCTGGCGTCTCATCCAGCTCTTTTGGCCCCGCCGCGGTTCTACCCCGGTCTGGCTGTAAAACCAGCGCATATAGCCGCGGTAAATGCCGTCGGTTTCTTCCATTTTCTTTGCGTCCGCCCATAAAAGTCCGTCAATCGTCGCCAGTGCCAGCTGGGTATTTCCCGTGACAGGCGCCTCATTTCCGAACTTACTGCTCCGCACCAGCGTGCGCAAACCGAAAGGACCGTACTTATGCTCGATGCGGGAGACGGAGAGTCCTTGAAGAGGATACCCCAACGCATCGCCGCAGGCGCCGCCAATCAGGGCACCGCGAAACTTCTCAATCTCCGTCATACATCCTCCTTTTCTTATCTGTCTGCCGGAATTTGACAACCCCGCCGGTTTCCGTCGGCGGGAAAAGAAAGAAAATAAAAGGTTCCGCAAAAAAACAAAGAAACGGGAACCATAAAAGAAATGATGAGGCAGACAAATTTTACTTTTCTTATTAAATATTATACCATATTTAAAGTTTTTATTCATAAAGAGGACCGCTGTTCTTTTTTCCTTCCGTTGCGGTATCCCGGAAACAGAGTGTCCCGTTTTTTATTTTTCCGTTCCGTCTCCCTCATTATTTCCAATCCTGTTATAATAAAAGAAAAAGAAATTGTGTCCCTTATAAGGAGGATGTATGGCCAATCCGGAATTTAAGCCCGGCAAAAACAAAAAAGCCGATATTTTCGAAGCGTATATGAAAACGAATGAGTTAAGTTATTTCAAGCGCCGTGATGTACATGACGGAATGGATACCGTCGCTTTCATCACCGCTCTTCCCGCAGGAGATAATCACCGTCTTGTGGCGGCAGTGCTTACGAACAACAGCATGTACTCCCTTCTCCGTGTCCATTTGGGCCTTGCCCCGACAGGACCGGAAAGAGAAAACTTCCTCGAATTTATCCGCCGGCTGAACGTGACCCAGTCTGTTTTCAAATACCTTGTGGAAGACGATAACAATGCTTTCCTTGATGTCTGCATCACCACAAGGCCCGATCACTTTGAACCGGAAGTCATACGGACGACTTTAAATCTCATTATTTACCACATGAAAGACCACTATGATGAAATCGCCCGTCATCTTGCCAAACCGGGGGATGAAACGGACGGTTTTGATTTGTAATCTCCGTCATAACCGAATACGTAAAATAAAAAGCCCCCGCAGCAATTTTCCGCCTCGGGAGCTTTTTTATTTCATTTTTTATAAACAGGGGGCCGTACGGCTTCTTCCCAAATCGGCAGTCATACGCAAATCTTCTCTCGGATCCCGTCCGCCTGTCGTGAGATAACCGCCCACCATGATGCCGTTAAGACCTCCCGTGAGAGCAAGCGCCTGCAAACTTCTCAGGTTCACTTCCCTGCCGCCGGCGGTACGAATCAGCGCCTTCGGAAGAACAAAGCGGAACATCGCAAAAGTGCGCAGCACTTCCAGCGGCGGAAGCCGTTTGTTTGTAAAGAACGGTGTTCCTTCCACAGGATTTAAAATATTCAAAGGAATGGAATCAATATGAAGGGCTTTCAGCTTGAATGCCATTTCCACCCGCTGGTCCAACGTTTCGCCAAGCCCGATGATACCGCCGGAGCAGACACGGATGCCTGCTTTTTGTGCAGTCCTGATAATATCTTCTTTATCTTCCATCGTATGGGTGGTGCAAATTTCAGGGAAATACGACGGCGACGTTTCGATATTGCAATGGATTCTTGTAATACCCGCCTCTTTCAGACGAATTGCCTGTTCCTGGGAAATGAGTCCTAAAGAACAGCACACTTCGATGCCCACTTCTTTGCGGATTCGTTTAACGATAGAAATGATTTCTTCAAATTCATTGGGATTGTCCTGGTTACGTCCGCTGGTGACGAGCGAAAAACGGACAGCCCCTGCGGCTTTTGCTTTTTTGGCCGCTTCCACAACCTGATCTTCCGGAAGAAGACGATACACCTTCGAGCCTGTTTTATAATGACCCGACTGGGCACAGAATTTGCAATCTTCCTGGCAGTGGCCGCTTCTCGCATTGATAATGGCACAGAAATCGACGGCATTTCCGCCATATTTCTGGCGGATTTTATCAGCCATCGCCAAAAGAAGCATGGTGTCCTCATCTTTGGTACGAATCAGTCTTTTTGCTTCTTCTTCTGTAATTTCTCCGCCGTTTAAAACTTTTTCTGCTAAAGAAATCACTTCTTGGCAAGAACTTTCCATAATAAAACTCCCCTTTTCCCTTTTGACTTCCTATATTATTGTTATCTTGTTTCTCAGTATAAAATAAACAATACCTTCTGTCAATTATTCTTATTTCTTTGGTTTACAATTAAACAGACAAAAGAAAAAAGCCTGCTTTTCAACAGACTTTTCTCTTATAAACCCGCAAAAACAGAGGAGAGGGATTTTTGAACGGGTATTTGATTATTTTACCTGCCTTGCAGGCCGGCACCTTATTCGATTTCTATACGATGAGGTGCTTTTTGGATTTCTTCCTTCATTTTCGGAAGCGTTACCGTGAGAACGCCGTCATTCAATGCTGCTTTGATAGCATCTTCTTTGATTCCTTTGACGGCAAACTGACGTCTGAAAGTGGAGCTGCTCCGTTCACGGCGGATGAAGTGACGATCGTCTTCCTTGGTGACCGTTTCTGCTTCTTTCTTAGCCGACAGGGAAAGAACCCCGTTTTCATAGGATACATGAATCTGATCCTTGTTGAACCCCGGCATATCGCAGGTAATTTCATAAGAATCTTTCTTTTCTTCAATATCTACTTTCGGAACTGTCACCTGATCATTGTACAAAACCGGTACATCATTGAAGAAATCATCAAATACATTGTCTCCAAAAAATCCGTTAAAAGGTAATAAACCACGCATAGTAAAAACCTCTTTTCTTATAAATAACTCACCGGATCGGAAATCCCGGCGGATTTCTTTTTCCTGTATCTGTATTATATCACACTTAGCACTCATGTCAATAGAGTGCTAACAATTTTATTTATTTTTATTTTTCGTTCTAAAAAATCATATTTCATGCTTGTTTTGAAATTTTCAAAAGTCAAAAGGTCTATTTATTTTCAAAATTTCCATAAAAAAATACGCAGCCTTTTCGGGACTGCGCATTTCTTGTCATGTTATTTCAGACTTGCTTCTATCTTTTTCAGGTTTTCTTCCATACGTTTGAGGAAAGTCATGTCCGGTTTTTCGCTTTCCCCTTCCATGGTATCGATGACTTCTGTGGAAGCTCCTGCTTCACGGGCCAGCGTTTCGCTCAAGGCAGGGCTGACCATATCTTCCGTAAAAATGGTCTTGACCTTGTGTTCTTTGCAGAAATCAATGAGTTCTTTCATTTTTTTCGCCGACGGTTCTCCGGAAGCAAAAACATCTTCTACGCTTTCCTGGGACAGTCCCATGTCACGGCAGAGATAGCCGAAAGCCGCGTGGCCGGTGACAAATTCTTTTCTTTCCGCTTTGTCGAAAGCAGCTTTGTATTTTTCCTGCAATGCTTTCATTTCTTTAGCAAAGGTTTCAAAATTTTTGTTGAAATAGTCTTTATTTTCAGGAGAAGCCTGAATGAGTCCGTCACGAATCATTTCCGCTTCCTGTACTGCCGTGGTCAGTCCGAGCCATGCATGGGGATCGTGGTCGCCATGTTCTTCTCTTTCTTCTTCATCGGTAATTTCGATAGGTTTTACTTTGGCTGCCGCTTCTACAACGACCAGCTTGTCCGAGCCTGCCGCTTTGACTGCTTTTTCCGCCCATTTTTCCATACCGAGACCGTTATAAACAAAAACTTTCGATTCTTTCATGTGAACTAAATCTTCCGCTTTCGGATCAAATTCATGCGGTTCCGTTCCTTCCGGTACCATGACTTTTACCGCCACTTTGTCACCGCCGATAGTTTCGGTCAGTTCTTTCATGGCATTAAAAGAAACGGTCACGGGAATTTTCGTTTCCCCCTGGGCAGGCGCTTTCTTTTCGCCGCCGCAGCCGGCAGTAAACAAGAGCGCCGCCGCACCTAACACACAAGCACATTTCTTAAGAGCATTCATTCGATGTTCCCCTTTCACAATTAAATAAGCATTAAATTGTAATAACATTATTATTATCACTTTTTCATAGTATCATGTTTGTCAAGTTGACAGTCCATGTAATATAAAAATAGTATTGACTGTTTTATCCATAGCGAAAGGAAATTTCATGATTCATATCGACAATATTTCTTTTTCTTATACGGGAGAGTCTCCCTATCTGCTGGAAAATCTGTCTTTGGACGTCAAGGACGGCGATTATATTTCCATTGTGGGAAGTAACGGAAGCGGAAAAAGCACGCTCCTGAAATTGATTCTCGGCTTTATCAAGCCGTCGTCGGGTATACTGGAAAACCGGGCATGCCGGACGGGATATGTCCCGCAAGCCGCCCGGGAAGACCGGGATTTCCCCATCACCGTCAAAGAAGTGATACGGTCCTACGGAAAACTTCTTCATTTAAAAAATGTGTCTGTCCCCCGCATTCTTGCCCTCACCGGTATGGAAGATTTTGAAAATGTACTGATGGGCCATTTGTCGGGCGGACAGCACCAGAAAGTTTTAATTGCCCGGGCCTTGATGGGCGATCCGGATTTGCTTATCCTTGACGAGCCGTCCACAGGCGTCGACAGAGAAAGCCAGTTGGAAATTTATAACCGCCTCGCTTATCTGAATAAGGAAAAGCATATCACTATCCTTGCGGTGGAGCATAATCTGGAAGCGGCAGTACGCCATTCTTCCATGCTTTATCATGTCACCGACGGAAGCGGCCACCTCTGTCATCCTGATGAATATATCCGTGAATTTATTACAAAGGAGGGATATCATGCTGGCTTATGATTTCATGCAAAACGCTCTCCTTATTTCCCTTTGTATCGCCGTTCTCTGTCCCTGTATCGGTCTGTTTCTCGTTCTCCGCCGGTACTCCATGATCGGCGACACGCTTGCCCATGCTTCTCTGGCAGGCGTCACACTGGGACTTCTTTTCCGTTCGAATCCCGTACTGTCTTCTTTTCTTTTTACCGCCGTTGCCGGCGTGGCCATCGAATTTCTCCGCCAATATTTCAGGAAATATACAGATCTGATTTTGTCCATCGTTCTTTCCGTATCTGTCGGCATTGCCTTAACGCTCATTTCTTCGGGAAAACTCCATGCCAATGCGGATGCCTACCTCTTCGGAAGTATCCTCACCGTAAGTCCTGCCGATATGGCAGTCACAGGTTTTCTCACCATCACGTCGGCGGTTTCTCTTTTTGTTTTTTATCACCAGCTCATGTATATCGCCTATGATGAAGATGCTGCAAAAATCGCGAAAGTCCCCGTGCGGATTATCAATTACCTTTTTGCGTTCCTCGTAGCCGCCGCTATCGCCGTATCGATACGCTCTGTCGGTATCCTCGTCATTTCCTCGATGATTACACTTCCCGTTGCCTCGGCGCTACGGCTCGCCAAAGGATTCCGTGTTACCCTTTTGGCCTCGCTTGCCTACAGCTTTACCGGTATCTTGGGCGGATTTTTTCTGTCTTATGAAATCGGCGCCGCTCCCGGCGGTGTCACCGCACTCGTGTCAGCAGCCCTTCTCATTCTCACCATTCTTTACAAAAAAATCAGGAAATAAGCAATCTAAAACAGCGGTCCGTGACAAACCGCTGTTTTTTTATGTCTTTATTTTCTTTTTTCTGCCGCTCTCTTTACGGCATCAAACACTTCCGCAAAAGAAACCTTATGCTTTTTGGCCAGCTTTTTCACCGTTTTATACTCGGGATACCACTTCATCCGCCCCTTCACTTCCACCCCTTTGGCGGAAGCGGTTCCGTAAGGCGTCACCACTTCTTTTTCCTCTCTGGGAAGACAAGTTCTTTCTACTTTCATTTCCCGGATACCGATGGTTGTGGTTTCTCCGAAAATAATCTGCTCCAATTCTTCCACATCGTCTTTTGCGGCAATCACCGTAAGCTCCCAGCCGGGACGGTTCTTTTTCATAAAAACCGGTGTATAGTGAACGTCTTTTGCGCCTGCTTTCAGAAGTTTCTTCATCGTATAGCCGAGAACTTCGCCGGAACAGTCGTCAATGTCCGTTTCAAGCTTTATGATTTCTTCTTTTCCGCCCTCTTGTTCCGTTTCAATCATCATAGCCCGCAAAATACCCGGCCTGTCCGTATAGGCTCTCTTTCCTGCACCCATGCCCGTCTGTGTAATTGTAAAAGTTTTGGGCAGGCGGTGATCCGTACAAAGCACGGCCGCTATAGCCGCTCCCGTGGGCGTCACATACTCCCCTTTTGCTTCTGTAATTTCCAAGGGGAACGAAAAAGCGGAAACAATATTTGCCACCGCCGGCACGGGAACCGGCATCAGTCCGTGCTGGCACCGCACCATACCCGTTCCTTCATATAATTTCGGGATAATGACGTCCCGTATTCCCAAACTGTCAAATGTAACCGCCGCGGAAATGACGTCTACAATCGAATCCAAAGCCCCCACTTCATGGAAATGTACTTCCTCGGGCGGAAGGTTGTGTGCCGCCGACTCTGCCGCAGCAATCACATCAAAAATGTCATAAGCAATATCTTTTGCCGTTTCCGTCATGTCACAGGCAGCAATAATTTCCCTGATTTCCGCAAGCCCTCTGTGGCTGTGTCCGTGTTCGTGTTCCTCTTCATGACAGTGACAATTGTCATGTTCCTCTCCATCGCAATGGCAGTGTTCGTGTTCTTCTCCATGACAGTGGCAGTGGTCATGTTCCTCTCCATCGCAATGGCAATGGTCGTGTTCTTCTCCATGACAGTGGCAGTGGTCATGTTCCTCTCCATGACAATGGCTGTCGTCATGACCGTACAGATACTCCATATCATGGTCATGATTTTCATGAAGGGCATCGAGGACCACATTAAAATCGCAGCAGTCTATCCCCGATTTCTTCACCCGCCGGACCTCGGTATGAAAACCGTCGTCAGAAACAGATTGCAAAGCTCTTTCCAGTGCTTCCAAATCCGCTCCGAGATCAATCATGGCCGCTACAAACATATCTCCGCTGATACCGGACGTACAATCAAGATACAATTTTTTACTCATCGCTGTTTCCTCTTTCTGCAAGGCGGTTAATTTGTGTCGCCACATAGCCTGCTCCGAATCCGTTATCTATATTTACCGTTACAATCCCGTTGGCACAGGAATTAATCATCGTCAGCAAGGCGGAAAGTCCGTGAAAGCTTGCTCCGTAACCTACCGAAGTGGGAACGGCAATGACGGGATTTTTCACAAGCCCGCCGATGACGGAAGCAAGAGCACCTTCCATGCCCGCCACGGCAATGACACAATTGGCGTCCCTGATAATGTCCTCTTTCGACAGAAGACGGTGGATACCGCTGACTCCCATATCATAAAGACGTTCCACCTTCGTGCCGAAATATTCTGCCGTCTGTGCCGCCTCTTCCGCCACGGGAATATCGGAAGTGCCGCCTGTACAAACAGCTACAAGACCCTTGCGGACTTTTCCTTTTTTCTCTAACTTCAGCACCCGGGAAAGGGGATCATAAGAAATATCGGGAATTTCCTGCCGGACCAGCTCATACTGGTGAGGCGATGCCCGTGTCCCGAAAACCTCGCCCTCACTGTCCAGCATTTTTTTGAAAATACCGGTAATAAACTGATCGGGTTTTCCCTGACAATAAATCACTTCGGCAAAGCCGCTCCGCTCTTTTCTCGCCGTATCCAGCTTTGCATAGCCCATTTCCTCGTAGCCGGCGGTACGGATACATTCTTTTACCGCCGCTTCCGCCCCGGCAAGTGAAATTTTACCGTTCTGCAAGTTTTCAAGTATTTCTCTCATCTTCATGCTTTATATCCTCTGCTTCCGTATTTTTTGTAACTGCCGCCGTATCCATAGACCCAGAGCGGAACCCCTTCAAATCCACGGTGGTATAAAGAAATCCCAATTCCTCAAGACGGGAGGAAATCATGTCCCGCCGTTCCAGTAAAAGCGGAATTTCCGCCGGAAGAACTTCGATTCTTGCCAGATTCCCGTGAACGCGTACACGCCTTTGCGTAAATCCCAATTCTGCCAGCAGATTTTCCGCCGCTTCCGTTCTTCTTAATTTTTCAACGGTCAATTCTTCTCCGTATGGGAAACGGGTGGCAAGACAGGAAAACGACGGCTTATTCCATGTAGGAAGTCCCTCTTTTTCCGAAAGCTCGCGGATTTCCTTTTTCGTCAGCCCCGCCTCGGCCAAAGGACTCCGTATGTCCAGTTCCTTCAAGGCTCTCAGCCCGGGACGGAATTCCTTCCTGTCGTCCGCATTCGTGCCGTCTGCCACAAAGGGAATCCCTTCTTCCTTTGCCTTCTCAAGGAGCGCGGAAAAAAGAAAATGCTTACAGATGTAACAGCGGTCCCGTCCGTTTTCCCTGAACCCTGCAGCCGAAAAAGGATCTGCCGGAAGAACGAAGAAAGAAATCCCCCGGCTTTTGCAAAATGCCACAGCCTCATCAAGTTCTCTTTCCGGAACGGACGGAGTCTTCATGATGAGCGCCGTCACCTTCTCTTTTCCCGCCTTAACCGCCTCATGGAGCAAATAAGTAGAGTCAACGCCGCCGGAAAAAGCAACCGCCAGGGGCATGCATTTTTCCAGCAGAGCCGCCAGCTTTTTTTCTTTTTCTACCCTGCTTGTTGCCATGCTCCACCTTCTCCCGTTTTTATATTAGTATATCATTCTCCGAAACATATGCGGTATTTTCCTTTTCCCTTTCTTTTTTACCGCCTTTTTCAAAAACCACTCCTCCGGATTCACCGCACATTTCAAATTTCTATATTTTTTTACATATCGGTTTGTACTTCTATAAAAAAAGCAGTATAATTAATTATTAGTTTAAATAAATATTTTTATTTTAAAATATTTAAATTGCATTTTTGATTTCATGTCTGAAAGGGAATCATTTTGAAAAGACATCAATATACTATCAGAAAAGCCGTTTCTTTCAAAGGAAACGGTCTTCATTCCGGCGAGCCCGTAACACTTACCATGCGGCCCGCCCCGGCAGGAACAGGCATTATTTTCCGCCGGACCGATCTGCCCGGTACGCCCGGAGTACCTGCCAAAAGTACATACATTACCAATACACTCCGTGCGACCACGCTCGAGCAGGGACCTGCCAAAGTATTTACGGTGGAACATCTCCTCTCTGCCCTCTATGCCTTTCACATCGACAATTGCTATCTGGAAATGGATTCCCCCGAGCCTCCCGTGGCTGACGGCGGTGCCCTCACATTTTCCCGGATGATTCTTGATGCGGGAACGGTGGAGCAGGAAGAAATGACCGGTGTCCTCACTCTTGAAAAAAGTCTTTCCGTTTACGAAGACGGGAAATTTATCTGCGCTCTCCCTTACAAGGGACTCCGTATCACCTTCACGTCCATCAATTCCCACCCGCTCCTCGGCACACAGATGCGGGATATTCTCATCGACCGGGACAGCTACCTTAAAGAAATCGCACCTGCCCGGACCATCGGATTCACCTGGGAACTGGATGCCCTCCGGAAAATGGGCCTCGGCAAAGGCGGAACACTGGAAAATGCAGTTGTTTACTCCGAAACGGAATGCCTTTCCGAACTGAAATTCCCGGACGAACTGGTACGCCACAAAATTCTCGACATTATCGGCGATATTTCCCTCGCCGGTCCGCTGGAAGCCCATATCATTTCCGTTTTGGGAAGTCACAAGCTGAACGGCATGCTTGCCGCCAAGCTGGAAGCACTGAGAAAATAAGGAGAATACTATGGAACTGAATATCAAAGAAATTATGGAAATACTCCCGCACCGCTATCCCATGCTGCTCATCGACAAAATCACGGAGCTCGTTCCTCTCGACTACGCAGTCGGCGTGAAATGCGTCACCATGAACGAACCGTTTTTCCAAGGACACTTTCCGGGCCGTCCCATCATGCCGGGCGCTTTAATTTGCGAAGCCATGGCACAAGTCGGCGGTGTGGCACTCCAGTATCCTGAAGAAAACAGAGGACTTATTCCCATGTTTACAGGCATGGACAAAGTCCGTTTCCGTTCTCCCGTCGTACCCGGCGATGTCCTTGTCACCAAAGCGGTCATCAAAAATATCGTCGGCCGCATGGGAAAAGTACACTGTGAATCGACTGTAGACGGTGTACTCAAAGCATCCGCCGATTTCCTTTTCTACCTTGCCGACGGAACGGAAGAAAAAAATAACGAAAACAGTTAAAAAACTGAATTAGAATAAGAAAAATAAAGAATAAACGAAAAAACTTTTCATATTTCGTAAATTTCATTGTTCACACTCAATGGAACCTGTACGATATATATATAAAGGAAGCAAAAACTATCTATCAAAGGGGATTTTAAGATGGAATTAAAAATTGTTGCGTCAGCCGAACCGGAAATTCATCAAACCGCCGTGGTTGACCCGACTGCCATACTTCATAAAAATGTAGTAATCGGACCCTATGCGGTCATCGGTCCCAACTGTGAAATCGGAGAAGGCTCGGAAATCGGAGCTCATGCCGTTATTGCCAAAAATGTAAGAATGGGAAAGAACAATCACGTCTATCCGCACGCAGTCATCGGGGAAGACCCGCAGGACTTGAAATTTGCAGGCGAATACAGCACCGTCGTCATCGGTAACGGAAACAACTTCCGTGAATTTGTGACGATTCACAGAGCCACCGGAGAAAATTGCGAAACCCGGATCGGTTCTTATAACATGCTCCAGGCCTACACCCACGTAGCCCACAACTGCAACTTCGGCGATTACATCGTCATGTCGAGCTTTTCAGGTGCAGCCGGTCACGTTACCGTAGAAGACCATGCAGTCATCGGCGGAATGAGCGGCATTCACCAATTCGTAAAAATAGGAACCTGCGCCATGGTCGGCGGCATGTCCAAAATCGTACAAGACGTCTGCCCCTTCGTCATCGTAGACGGAAACCCCGCCCGCGTAGTCGGTCTGAACAGCGTCGGACTTTCAAGAAATAACGTATCCCCTGAAATCAAAACATGGCTGAAAAAAGCATACCGCATTATTTTCCGCTCGGGACTGAAATTAAATGACGCCATTGAAGAAATGGAACAAGAATTCCCCTCGGCTCCCGAAATCGAACACCTTCTCCGGTTCCTCAGAAACTGTGAAAGAGGACTTTGCCGGACAAGAGAAAACAGAGCAGCAAAATAAAAAACTTTTCTCTTCTGCCTCATCACCGGGGGCAGAAAAGAAAAGTTTTTTTGTACAACAATGATGGAAATTAACATAACCGCTCCGCAAAAACTCAACCATACAGGACAAGTAGGAGCGGCTTTTTTGTGTGAGTCATTTCAGTGTTTTTTGTTTTTGCTCATATAAAAACATGAATTCTTTTTCCCTAGCCGTTGCGTCCCCCAAACTTGGTGGCAAGCTTGAATACACAGGAAATAATCGGTTTTCCGTTTCTGCTCCAACTTACCCCTTTCGTCAGCTCCGCTGACACTTTCCCCGACAAGCGGGGACAGCTTTTTTATGTGAGACATTTCAATATTTTTTGTTTTTGCTCATAATAAAAACTATGAATTCTTTCTTCCTTAGTGTCAGCTTCCCCCGAAATCGGAGGGAAGTGCCGAGCCTGCGAGGCGATAGGGGCAATTTGGCGTACACAGGTTAGAATATTTAAATCTTGTATCCTTTGCCTAGATTCTTCACTTCGTTCAAAAATGACAGGCAAGTATTTATACTGTTCTGTAAGAAACTATTTTTTCGTTTCTGCTCCAACTTGCCCCTTCCGTCAACCTGTCGGTTGACACCTTAGCCAAGGCAAAGCGTCTCACACACTTTTACAGCGTCGCTCCGCTCCTAGAAAAGTGGTTCGCTTGCTTCCCGACAAGCGGGGACGGCTTTCATTTCTTATGCTCTCATTTTTAGGCAAAAAGTCACTTACTGCTTCTCAAAAACGCATTTCATCCTTGCCGTCATTTTTGAGCGATGGCAATTAGGAGCGGTGGCAAGCGAATTGTATTTTTAGGAGCGGAGCGACGCGAAAATGCAATGAGACGCCATACCCGACCAACGGGAGCGGTAAGAATCCGGCATAGGAAATCGTCAAAAGCGTATTTAAAATAATAAAACTATAATTTCTTTCTTCCTTAACG
>OIEW01000280.1_pt1 | contig 15603 bp, 12 predicted proteins | sample 1581891 | NCBI WGS metagenome assembly OIEW01 (sample SAMN07977758, study PRJEB24534) | human gut metagenome
CCGCTTTCTACGATTACCTGCCGGTACATCGCCCCTCCTCAGCGGAAGCCTTGCCGCTTTTCTTTTTTTACAAAGGAAATATTTCCCAAAACGTCAACTTCACATTTTTCAAGCTGTAATAGCGTTTTAATCCCAAAGCTTCTTTTTTCATAACTGTTATCATGGGTAATCACTTTAATGTTACCTGTTGAAATATCTGCCGTTTTATAGTACACACAGGTATCCTTTGTTTCCATCGTGGCTGTCAAACTTGACCCCTCTGCGGCGGTAAATGAAAGGTCTCTTTTCGCTACCACATGAATCATATCATTGGAATAGAGGGAAAAGAGGAAATCCTTATCATCCATGATTTTCCAATTTTCATAGGATTTACCTTGCACAACCGCACGGCAGGGGAGTTCCTTTTTCACCGTATCGGATACGTAGACGGGGACAAAATAGTAGGCTGTTTTTCCTTTTTCATATAGGCAACGCCTTTCCCTTTGTGGACAGGTACATTGAGGCTTGACTTTTCTATGATTTTTACCTTTTTCACCAACGGACCGGGCGTTCCGTCTGCTTTCGGTTTATAGAAGGGTGTCTTAAAGGCCTCTTTCCCTTTTCCGCCGAAAGCTTCCAGTCGTTTTTTCAGTGCTTCATAGAGGAGCCGGTCACTTTCCGGTCTGTAGTAGCCTTCGATTTCTCCGTTTTTCAGTTTCAAGGCCGATAAGTCCGTTTTCAGAATGGTATAGCCGTCTTCTCTCAGTTTGCCGCTCCTGACCGTTTCTTTGTGGGCAGCACCGCGGACCTTTCTCCTCGGCATACGGGAAACGAAAGGTTTTTTGATGTCCCTGACGTTCTCATAAGCAGGCAGGTGGAGACGGCGGATCGCCTCTTCCGGATCTTCGCTCACCCGGGCTTCCAGCTCCTGCCGGAAACGGGGCCACGGTTCCGGGAAAGCATCTTTTTCGTGTGCTTTCTTTACGAAGAAAATTTCTCCGGTCCGTTCATCGACTTTGGTATGGTCATCTATCCATGTTTCATTTTCTTTAATCTGGCTGTATCTTGTCACTTTCTGTATCATGCCCTGTGTCGTAGCTGCAATGACCACCGCATCGACGGCATGGTGAAGATCTCCGTTTTCACGGATTTTATGAATGCCCAGACGTTTCCGGATATACCCCGTCACGGCTCCGTTCACCGGTATGATTCTTCTTTTTCTGTCCGTATATCCCGGTGTAAGCTCCAAAGTATTTCTCAGGTAGTTATAAAGAAAACGGCTGATATACTGGGTATCCTGCAAATGTCTTTGTTTCCATTCCGCTTCTTCATCACGGCCGTACTTCACACGGAGCAGATGCTCTCTTTTTTTACTGTCTTTGATGGTAGTTTTTACCCAGGCGATAAATTTTTCTTTCCGCTCCGGTTTATCCGCCAGGTATTCCATGGGCGTGCGGTTTCCTTTATCTCTGTTTTCCTTTGTCAGGACAAGCACTTTGTTGCGGTAGGTATCATCAAAGGAACGGCTGTAGGGCAGGATATGATCGACTTCGGCATAGGTTCTGTCATGAAGCAATTTATCGACATCAAAGAGTTTCTGGCTGTAGGCACAACACCCCTGTTGCTGTTCATACAATTTCCATTTCACGATATCCTGTCCGGTCGGGTTCATTATGTGGAACTCTTTTGAAAGGCGTTCTTTGATTTTTTCATTTTTTGCATAATTTTCCTTCATCCGGTCGTCCATAGCCGCTCTGTCTTTGAAACTGCGGGCCAGCTCTCTGGCAAGTTCGATATGCACTTCTACGGGATTTCCGTATTTCCTTTGTACCGCTTTGATGACTTTCATCGTCTGGGTAATCGCTCTTTTTACGACAGGATTCGGTATATCTTCCAATTTTTCCATAGAAGATTTTCTGAAATCATAGCCTGCCGATTCGCAAGCTTTGTAATATTCTTCCCCTTTTTCTAAAAACGGCAGCAGCTTATAGCATGCATATTCCGATAAATGTCCGAATTTGCTGAATCCGTCTAAATGAGTAATTAATACGTCTGCCACATTGTCTTCTATTCCTTTTTCCGTCAGGGCGGTCCGTATTTTTTTATCATTTTTGTAGACGGTGAAAGCATAGGCAATGGCGTCGATTTCTTCACGGCTCAGTTTCCGGATATAATTCTTTTCTACCTTGTCCAAAGCCCGCCGCATTGCATGATAGGGTTTCACCCAGCTGAATTTTACCTTCTTTTCCGCTTCTTCCGTTGTACTGTCAAGCGGATAAGTTACCCCGGAAAATCGGGTCTCTTCGTCAAGGCCGGTTATTTGTCTCAAATCATGGTAAGTGATATTTTCTTTGGTCCATGCCAAACCGGCTATTTTATTTTTTTCTTCCGTTTCCAGGCTTCGTTCGATTCCTTTGCTATTTACACGGATATGGTTGATTTTCTGCCATAAGTTGAACGCCATAAATGCATAGCTTGCTTTCGGTGCTCTTTTTTGGGGCAGTCTGCCGTTCTTCCCGTCTTCGAAGGTGCAATCGCCTATCATTTTTTCTATCTGGTCCCCTGCATAAGGACTGTTTGCTCCCGGTCCTTCGTCAAAGTTCCGCTGCGCCGAAAAGATACTGATATATTCGTCTTCAAGGTCTTCTCCCGCAAACGTCTGCCCCAGTTCTCTCTGCGTTTTGAATAATGTCTGTACTTCTTCTTTCAGCATGGAACGGCTCACGGTAAACCGGTATGTACCGCCTTTATTTCTTTTGCAGTCTTTAAATTTTTCATCGGAGTAGAGCATGTCGCCGACAGAACGGTAATTTTCCAAAATTTTCTTATTTTCACCGATGGCGGCAAGCATCAACCCGTCTTCCCCGGATTTTTCATTTTTCCTGTTGGACTGGAACCCTCTGTGCTTGGCAAAGAAAATAAGAAGTCTTGCCCAGTCGGAAGGGCTGACTTTTTCTGTAAGCGCCCTGTATCTCAACTCATAAATATCTGTCTTGTGCGGGGTTGTGTAAAGATTTTCAATTTCTTCTTTTGTCAGGATATGATGGCGCACTAAAAAACCACGAACTCTGTGCAAACGGAATTTACGGCGTCTTGTAAGACGACGGATTCCTCTTGCCATCCTTCGTGGTGCTGCCAGCGACTCTCCCGTCTTAGGAGCTTCCGCCTTATCAAAAATTCTTGAATTCAAATCGACAATCCGTACCGGTTCATCTTCATGATTCAGTTCCAATACCGCCCAACCGCAAGAAGTGATTCCTACATCCAGGCCGAGTACATAATTCATGAGGATTCCTCCTTTATGTGATATATTGTTATATAAAATAAACTGTTTTAAGTGACTTCCGTAAATAGAAACTGCTTTAAGTAATTTCCGTGTATAAAAAGATAACGGCACGCCAATAGGCGCGCCGTCAGAGCTTTACGGTACCAACAGCTCCTGTTGGACCTTATTGTAATAACCTAATACTTCTCGCTAAAGTATAATTACTACAATTTCATTATAATTTATTTCTAATCATTTTGTCAATCTGTTTATTTTTAGTTTCCTTTTTAAAACATTCTTTTCGGGTATATTTTCCGTTCTGCAGGATATATTCCGAACGCATTTTTATATTTCTTTCAATTCCATCGGCACGTAAGTTTCTCCCGTTTCTTCTATTTCTGCCTGACCGCCTGTCATGTCACGGAAAATGCGGATGTGTCTTTCTTTATTTCCGGGAAGGCAGAGCAGTTTGACGATGACCGTATCGGTAAATGTTCTGTCTTCTATCCTTATGTCCGTATTTCCTATGTAGTGCTCAAAAGTGCCGGCTGCCGTATAGGGAAGTGTCAGTTTGATTTCCGTATGAGGGGTGTATCTTACGAGCGGAGCTGTGGCAGCAAGTTCTGCCAGTGTCCCGCCGTAGGCACGGGTAAGCCCGCCTGCACCGAGTTTGATGCCTCCGAAGTAGCGTGTGACGACGGCGAGTACGTTGGTAAGTTCTTTCATCTGCAGTACCCGGAGCATCGGATGTCCTGCCGTTCCCTGCGGTTCTCCGTCGTCTCCCGATTTTTCATAAATCCGTTTTGTTCCCGTCCGCATGGCCCAGCAGTTATGGGTCGCGTCTTTATAGGTTTTGCGGATTCCCGCCAGTGCTTCTTCCGCTTCTTTTTCCGTTTGTACCGGAATGAGTTGTGCTATAAACAGGGATTTTTTGATTTCTTTTTCAAATGTATGCGGTTCTTTAACGGAAATATAGGGAATAAGCATGGTTTCCTCCTTTTTTGTATTGTACCATGTTTCCCGGTTTGTCTGCCCGGAATTTCCGCAGGCAATCGAAAAGACTCCGCCGGAAAGGGCAGAGTCCTTTTTTAATGCAATGTATAGTTATAATCTTCTTTCAGTATCAGAATGGCACCTTCGTCGCCTTTCATGGCGGCTTTCACAAGCCATTCCATGGCTTCTTTTTCATTTTGTTTGCACCCTTCGCCGTTGGCAAGTGCATATCCGTAGTGGGCCATACCGAAGGGGTCTCCTGCTTCAGCGGCGGTGCGGTAGCATGAGACGGCTTTTTTGATGTCCGGCTCTGTTCCGATTCCCGCTTCATAGCAAAGTCCCATTGCCGAGTAAGCTTCGGGAATTTCATTTTTTACCGCTTTTTTAAAGCAGGCAAATGCTTTTTCTCCGTGCCCTTCGCCGCCTTTTTTCTGGAATGCCCGTCCCAGATGATAAAAGACTTCTTTATCTCCCAGTTCTTCTGCTTCTTTTGCCATGGCGAGCGCTTTTTCCGTATCGGTCACGCCTGCCGTACCCGTTACATATTCCGTGCAGGCAACGGAAAGAAATACGCGGAGTGTCGCTTCGCCGTCAGGATTTCCTTCGTCTTTCCCTTTTCTGATCCACATTTCCGCTTTTTCCGTATTTTTCGGTACCGCTTCTCCTTGGGCGTAAAAGAGTCCCGTCATGAGCATCGCTTCGCTGTTTCCCGCTTCCGCTCCCTGGAGATAATATTTAAACGCCAAGTCATGGTTGACCTTCCCCATAACACCTTCGTCGTAAATTTTGGCAAGGAGAACAGCCGCGTCGGCGTATCCCGCTTCGGCAGCTCTTTCGAGAGCCCGTTTCGCTTTTCTCGGGTTCGGCTTTCCTCCCGCAATGCCGCGGTAGTACAGTCGTCCCAGATAGTACGATGCTTCTTTGATACCGAAGTCTGCGGACATACGGTAGCAGCGGGCAGCTTTTTCTTCATCTGCAGGAACGCCTTCCGCCGTTTCATAGCGGTGGCCTATGACACCGATTTCGTGGGCCGCTTCTTCCGCTCCCAGATTGGCAGCTTTACGGAAATATGTAATTGCTTCTTCCAATTGATTCCGGGAAAGATTTTCCTGACCCATGGAATAATAATATTCCATCATCCTGTCTGATGCCATTTGACCACACTCCTTTTATACGGCTTTTCCTGTTTTACGTCGCCGCAATAGATTTTTATCCCGTAACTTTTTCTTACGAAAATTTCACGGTCGGTGGAAATTCCGTCTTATCTAAATTCCCTGCAAAGTTCTTCGAAAAGTTCTTCTGTCGGTTTTTTCACATAGTCCACCAGATTGATATCCGCCGAGGGGACGATGCTTCCGAACGGAAGTGAACCTTCTTCTTCATAAATGATGCCTGTTACCAGACTTTCCGTTTCTGCAAGCAGTTGGAAAGCGGCCGCCCTGTCATGGGGGTCATAGTTTTCACGAACGTCTTCGAGTTTGACTAAGTTTTCGTTATACCACTGGAAGGTATTCATATGGTTAAAGGTTACGCAAGGTGTAAAAATATTGACATAAGAAAATCCTTTATGATCGATTGCTTTTGTGAGGATATCAATCATCCCTTTGCCGTCGATAGCATAAGATTGCGCCACAAATGTCGCACCTGCCGCAAGTGCCATGGACGGTGCATCAAGCGGTGTCAGCGGATTTCCGTCAGGTGTCGTTTTCGTAACAAATCCTTTTGACGAGGCAGGACTTGTCTGTCCTTTTGTCAGGCCGTACACCTGGTTATCGAAAACGATGTAGGTGATATCCATATTTCTTTTCATCGCATGCAGAGCATGTCCGAGACCGATGGCATAGGAGTCGCCGTCACCGGAACAAACGATGAGATGCGTATCTTTATTGGCACATTTGATGCCCTGGGCAAAAGGAAGTGAACGGCCGTGCGTGGTATGTGCACCGTAGCAGTACTGGTATCCGCCGATACGGGAGGAGCAGCCGATGCCTGAAATCAAGGTGATGTCTTCATTTTTCCATCCTTTTTGGGCACATACTGCGGCTATGGCATTCTGGATACCGAAGTCCCCGCAGCCGGGGCACCAGTTCGGTACAATCGTATTTTTATAATCTCTCGGTGATCCCATAATCAGAGAACCTCCTTCGCCTTATTCAAAATGGTGGAAGTCAGGAACGGTGTCCCGTCATATTGGAGAAGTGACAGGAATTTGTCGTGACAGCTGAAACGGATTGCAAAGAGTTCACGGAGCTGGGCTGTCATATTTTCTTCCACAAACAAAATTTTCTTGGCTCCTTCTACATAAGGACGAAGTTCTTCTTCCGGGAACGGTGAGAGGAGACGGAGCTGGAGGTGGTTTACTTTCTTTCCTGATTCCTCCAACGCTTCTCTTGCTTCTTCAAGTGCTCCGTTGGTGGACGTGATACCTACGAGAAGTAAATCGCATTCCGTATCTTCATGAGCTACGTTAAACGGGCGGATAGCTTTTGAAACGCCGGCAAATTTACGGTGCCGTTTATTCATCTGCTGGACACGGTCCGCCTGCCCTTCTGCAGGTTTACCGAAAACATTATGCTCAAGTCCGGTGGAAAGGAACATGCCGTTTTCCACGCCCGGAACAGTTCTCGGGGAAATACCGTCTTCCACATCTTCAAAGCGGTGGAAATAGGCTTTCTGTTTCGTATCTAAAGCAGGAAGACCGTCTCTTACCAATTTACCCCGTTTGATTTCTATACGGTCCGGATCAAAAACGGGAACCGACTGTTTACACATACCGAACTGAAGGTCCGATAAAAGAATGACCGGCGTCTGGAATTCTTCCGCCAGATTAAAGGCTTCCTGGGTAATATAGAAGCAGTCCTCAATGGAAGATGCGGCAATAACGATTTTTTCCGCATCACCATGACCGGAGGCAATGGCATAGCGGATATCGCTCTGCTCCACTTTTGTAGCCATACCTGTCGACGGACCGGCACGCATGACGTCGATGATGACGACAGGGATTTCTGCCATAGCTGCCATGGAAATGGATTCCGCCATGAGAGAAAGTCCCGGACCTGCCGTTGCCGTGAATGCACGGACCCCTGCATAGCCTGCTCCCATTGCCATCATTACAGACGACAATTCATCTTCCGTCTGCACCACCGTGCCCTGTATTTTATGAATGTTCTTAATCATATATTCCATGATTTCCGAAGCGGGGGTAATCGGGTAAGACGCCATGAAACGGGAACCTGCGGCTATCGCACCCAGAGCGGCCGCTTCATTTCCCAAAAGGTAAAGCTGCTCTTTTTTCGCCGGTGTGGGGAGTTTCCCTAATTCCACGCCCTGCATGGCTTTAATCGCCAAGTCATAGCCTTCTTTGAAAATACTCTTATTTTTGGCAATGACTTCTGCCCCTTTTTTCTCAAACCGTTCTGCGATAAAACGGTAAAACGGCACTTCCGGAAATCCGAGAAGTCCGGCACTCATACCGAGAGCCGCTATATTTTTCATCTGCATGGAGCCGTATTTTTTCGCCAGTTCCGTGATAGGCAAGGGCAGGAAAATACGTCCCGTATGTGCTTCCCATTTCGGACGGAAAGCATCATCGGCAATAATTACGCCGCCTTCGGGAATTTCTTTCCCGTGCAAATCGATGGTTTCCTGATCCAAAGCGACCAGACAGTCCACCCGCTCGCCGATGGTTGCGATTTCCCTCGTCGCAATACGGAGCGCAATCGTCGTATGTCCCCCTTTGATACGGGAAGCAAAGAGACGCTGGCTGAAAAGCGAGTATCCCTCCTGGGCAAGGACACGTCCCAAAATTTCTCCGCAGGACTCGACACCCTGGCCCTGCTGTCCTCCCATTTTCCAAATAAAATCCTTCTTTTCCACTCCATCTTCCTCCTTACCGATGAATAGAATCAGTGAAAAAAATATCCCAAAAAAGCATTCTGCAGGCATAAAATTTTATCACACAAATACTAATTTATTATAGCATACAAGTCTTTTTCTGATAAATGTCATTTCCTGCATTCCCGTTCACTTTTTCATAAAAGAAAGGCTATATTTTCCATAAAAGAACAGACCCTTTCCGCTGTTCGGGAAAAGAGTCTGTTCTTTTATTTTTCAAGCGGTCCCAAATGTTTTTCAAGAAAGGCCAGCACCTTTTCATTCACCAAATCGGCTTGAAGAGCGGTCAGGTCATGGCCTGCACCGGGAATCAGGACACGCTCCGTCTGCGGCGATTTCCTTTTCATTTCTTCCAGTGCCTTACGGGCAGGATACAGTTTTTCATTTTCACCGGCCATAAAAAGAGAAGGTACGGTGATTTTTTTCCATTCCACTTCTTTCAGCACACGGAGCGGAACAACGAAACGGCGGCGGAAGGAGCGGAAACGCAAATCCGACCGTTCCATAAACCAATCATAGCTGATTCCGTACTTCGGCGGATGATTGAGAGAATCCTTGAAAAGCCAGCGGAAAAGACGATGACTGCCCCATATGGGAAACAGTCCCGTCAAAGCGACACGGAAGAGAAAACGGCGGCTTATGGGAAGTATCGTCGCGCCCGGTGCAATCATGACGATGGCAAGAAGTTTCTCCCGGAAAGCAAGTGCATATTCCGCCGTAAGCCAGCCCCCATAAGACATACCGACAAGAATAAATTTCTTCAGTTGAAGCTGCTCTACCACCGAATCAAGCCAGACTATCAGGTCATGACGTGTAAGCGGATGACGCCTGTCCACTGAAAGGCCGTAGTCATTGATCATATCCACGGCGTAAATTCTGAAATATTTTCCCCAAACTCTTACATTAGGGGACCAGGACAAAGACGGTGCCGTTATACCGGGAAGCAATACCATCGCCGGTGCGCCCTCTTTTCCCGAAACACGAACATAAGTGGGCCCGAAAGGTGTTTCCACATAGACACGGGAAAAAGGAGCAGGCCAGTATTCCTCCTCCGTCTTATGATAAATCTCTGTATACTTTTCCTTTGCTTCCTCAGATACAAAGGGATAATACGATTTCATCTCCGTCTCCCGTCAGATACCGAAAAGCCTTTCCGTATTTGCTTTCGCGTGACTGATAACTTCCTCTGCACTCACTCCCATATAATGAGCAAGCGCCGGTGCGACATACACGATATTTTGCGGTACATTCGTCCGTTTCAGACCGGGAATTCCGCGGGGTGTAAGATACGGTGCATCAGTTTCCAAAAGAATCCGCTCCAGCGGGATATACTTCACCGTCTCACGCAAATCATCGGCCCGCCGTTCATCACAAATCCAGCCGGTAATTCCGATATAAAATCCCATGCCGATCAGTTTTTCCGCCATTTCCCTGTTTCCCGTATAGCAATGCACCACGGAACGGCGGCAAATCTCCTCATGCCCGTCAAAGCAGGCAAGGAAATCCTCTTCCGCGTCCCGCTGATGAAGAAACAGCGGTTTCTCCAATTTTTCCGCCAGAGCAATCAGCTTCTTGAAGTAATAAAGCTGGTTTTCCTTTGACGAATACATACGGTCATAGTCAAGCCCGCACTCGCCTACCGCCACAATCTTGGGATTGGACGACACGATTTCTTCGATACGGCGCAAATCCGCCTCCTCCGCCCGATCTGCACTGTGGGGATGAATTCCCGCCGTACCGTACACGGCATGGGTCTTCACAAAATCATTGACTTTCTCATTTTCCGCCGCTTCCGAACCGGTCAAAATACAACAAATCCCCGCCGCTTCCGCCTCGGAAATAATCTTCTCCGGGTCGGGAAAAGAAGAAGTAAATAAATTCAGTCCGATATCATAATATGTAATCATAAGCATCCTTACACTTTCTTAAACTCGTTTGATATATTCCGTTTTATCTTTTTACATGAAATCATTTACATTATACCCTTGTACAAAGAAAATAGAAATTTATAAAATGAAAAACGCCGAATTAGAAAATATTTACAACCTTACAGGTGTATAATTTATATATAATTATAAAATCATTTTAACCGGTCACAGATAACCAACCATATCAATTTGTAAAAGGACGGAAGAAAATGAAAATAGCGTTACTTCATTTTGATTTAGCCAACGGTCCGAGAGAAAAAAATAAGAAAAAGCTCCTTCAAGGCATAAAAGAAGCTTCCTCACGCGGAGCCGGCTGGATTCTCACTCCCGAAACAGCATTGGAAGGATACTTTTTCTACAAAAACGACAAGAACGCTCCGAAAAAGATAAATATCCGCAAACAGGAAGACTTTAAAGAATTTTATGAAATTGCCGGACAAAAACAAATCACTTTATTTCTTTCCGCTGCAGAAAAAACGGCAGCAAAAAAAGCTTACAACTCCTGTTTCATACTCACCCCGGACGGAAAAGAAAAGGGCGTTCACAGAAAAATATATTCCCATCAAATCGGAGCGGAAGGGTGGATTTCTTTAGGGGAAGAAGCAAAAGTCTACTCTTTGAACGGTATAAAAACCGGTGTTTTGGTTTGTGCCGATGCATACTATGAACACCCCTGCCGCATGGTAAAAAACGGCGGTGCAGAGCTTGTATTGGTTTCTGCCGCCTGGCCGCCGGGAGAATGCTGCAAGAATCCCGAAACGGTTTGGGCCAGAACTTCTCTGTGGACAGATTGCCCCGTGTGTGTTTGTAATCAGACAGGCACTTACCACGGAATGGATATGACAATTGCCAAAAGCGCCGTACTTGATAAGGGAAATTGCCTTTTTACCTATCAGGGTGACCCCGCCATTTTACTCTGGTCCTTTGACGAAAAGGAGAAAAAAGTTATATCAGACAATTTTGAAGTCATTCCGTTCAAGGAAATCCCATAACGGAAATAAAAATTTCCCTTCTTCGACGGACACCCGGTGAATAAGGTACTTTATGAAATTATTGTTTTTTTATTCCCCATAAGGAGTTTCTATGACTATACGAGCAAAATGGTACTATTACCTCTTACCTCTTATCCTGTGGCTCAGCTTATTCATCACCGGCTGCCACGCCCCGGACGGTACCCGCCCCGGCCATGAGGTACGAACCGTCACCGACTGCTACGGCACAGAGATGGTCGTACCTGTTCATCCGGAAAGAGTTGTCTCTGTAGGAGTATCTACCGATGATGTACTGATTCCCCTCTTGGGAACGAAACGAATTGTCGCTATAGCAGAACTTATGCCGAATTTGGAAAAAGAATCCGAAGAAATCAAAGGCCGCATTTCCGGTTCTACCGAATCTGTTCTGCAATATGCCCCCGATTTGGTTGTTGTTCCCAGTTGGAAAAGTGCGGAATACGTAGATGAAATCCGTTCTGCCGGTATCCCTGTCTATGTCTATCAAATGCCTGTTACAACAGAAAAGATAATCGGAATGATTCATGAACTCGCCGATTTAGTGGGAGAACCGGAAAACGGAAACCGGCTTGCCCGAAAAACGGAGGACCGGATTCGTAACTTACATAACTTCTTACAAACAATTCCGAAAAAGGACCGTCTTACTGCCGTACTGGCACGCCCGAACGGAATCGGTGGCGGCAGCGGCAGTACATTCGATACTTGCTGCAAACAGGCGGGTATCATCAACGGGGCTGCTGCTTACGGTCTTTCACAAAATGATTCCGCCGGACGGGAAACTTTACTTTCTATCAATCCGGATATTATTTTTGTCCCTTCTGATGCGTATTCCGAGAAAAACAGCCAAGTAAATGCCATGGCGGCCCGGCAAATTTACGAAGACCCTGCTTTCAGTCATATCAAAGCAGTTCAAAACCACCAAATTTATATCATTGATGCACGTTGGCTGATGAGCTATTCCCAATTCATCGTCAATGCTATGGAAGAAATGGCAAAAAATGCCTACGGATACGAGGCAATAACCCCTTAATCCTTTCGACTTTTAGCCGGTTTCTTTTTCACGGACCGCAATTTTATTTGAAAAGAAAACGGTTCTCCGACTACCAAACACCCTCAAAATATGATATTATCTATTACAGAAATTCCATATGCGGGTGTAGTTCATTGGTAGAACGCGAGCTTCCCAAGCTTGAGAGGTGGGTTCGATTCCCATCATCCGCTCCAAAATAAAAAGCCCTTGCCGAATCGGTCGGTAAGGACTTTTTTTGTTACTTTTTATTAATAAATGAGCTGATTCTAATTTGAAAATCACCGGATCGTCAGCAATATTTCCTTTGCAAAGCTGCGTCTACCACTTTACCGATATGAAACCACTTACATTATTATCACGGAAGCAATAAATAATTAAATCTTGTTCAAACAAGGCACAAGAAAGACAGTTATATTTTTACTTCATAGATTCTGCCCCTTGCTCTTTCGAATACAGCCTCTTTAGTATTCCGTGCAGCACTTTCTGTGACTATTTTATCCGCCTCATCAAGACTTTTTTCGACAGTATCTGTAATCTTCGTATACTGTTCAATGTCTATCAGGACTTTTTTACTAGCCACTTTGTCTTTTGCCCCGGTAGCTGTATTTTTCATTTCAACAATTGATTCTACATCCTCTACTTTATTTGAATTTATTTTTTCAAATCTCCATGTTTATTAGCATCTTTGATAAGCGGAATTGCCTCGGTATAAAAAAGAAAAGCAAGATCACAGTTTTTCATCTCATAAAGATACTCATGGTAATGTGATGCGTTTCGTCCACGTGCAGTATAAAGTCCGTTATCTACGATTTTTCCATTTTCATAACGCCAGAGCATGTAAATAGGAATATGATGCCTATTTCCTTCCCACCAACCGGCTCTTACATCTTTATCTTGTGTATCATTCCACACTGCAAAATTTACAATTACAGGACCGGTTTCATGGTTTTCAACCTGACGTTTAAATTCCATTAAAGGACCTACCCCAAAAATCGTTGCCGCACGGTTATTATCCGTATCAAAAATCATGATGGATCCGCCTACAATAGCCATGAATCCATGACTACTGTTTCCATATGATGTAGACGTCACCAACTGATTGAATCCCATTTTTCGAACTATTGAAGAGGCTGCTTCCAAGCGTTTTTTATCATCATCTACTGAATCTTCTTTGACAACAGACTTTTTTGATTCAATCTTATTATCTTGTTTTAATGAAGAATCTTTTTTTGTAACTGTTGCAAATATTGCATTACCAATTTCAGTTGGTAACTTACCACCAGACATGTAGAACACGCCGCCACCTATTAAAAGAAATGCTATAATTGCAATTATCCCTAATAAAACTACATGACTTTTTTCAGTTTTTATCGCAGAATTAGAACTGATTATAGGCGCCTGATTAAATGTTGGATCCATGGGTTTCACGTCTGTATTTGGTATATTGCTCTTTGTTTCTGCTGGAATTTTTGTATTTGTAACTTCCGACTCTGTACGTAAGGTCGAATCCGCTTCACACGGCAACGGAACCTTCTCTCCATCGACTCCCTCCAGTTGAGTCCCGCAAAATCGGCAATATTTAGAATTATTCTTTACTTCATTTTTACAGTTTGGACAATTCATGATAAGCCCCCTACCAGAGAAATAACTTCTTTTAACAATTCAAATTTTTACTGTATAAGACTCAACTTTATCTTTATAATTCTCTTTACCTTTTCGTCTATCTGCCTTTTATCAAGTTTTCCGTTTCTATACGCACTTAACAGCCCGTTAAATACTTCCTGTTCATGTTCGTAATCATGGCAAACTAAAATTATATCCGCTCCTGCTTCTATTGCCTTTACACCGACATCTCTAAATTGATAATGTTTGGAAATAGCTCCCATTTCCATATCATCGGAAAGGATTAACCCTTTAAAACCATAATCATTCCTTAATAAATCAGTCATAATTGCTTTTGAGAGACAAGCCGGATTTTCCCCATCCAAATTTGGGAAAGTTACATTTGAAACCATTATAAAAGTGTTTTCCGGATTAGTTTTAGCAATAAGATCTCTGAAAGGTTTTCCGTCTTCTTTTTCTAATTCCGCTCTTGTTATATTTACCACATCTCCATCTATATGTGGATCTGTCTTGACTTTTCCTATTCCCGGAAAGTGCTTTAAACTGGTCTTTATCCCCGTAGAAGTGTATCCTCTTATTACAGCTTCCGCAAAAGGTACAACTTGTTCCGGAGTCTTGCCATATGAACGATGATAAGCAGCATCTAAATCTACTACCGGTGCAAAATTTGTATTTATTCCAATTTTACTTAAAGCCTCACCTGTTTTAACAGCCCATTTCTCTCCCGTTTCTACTGATTCTCCACCTATAGCTTCTGCTGAGGGCATATCAGGCAATGACCCTTTCATCCTCATAACAGATCCCCCTTCTTGATCCACCGCAATCAACGGAAGAACACCACAAGTTCCGGTAACAACCCTCTTTATGTCATCTGTTAACGATTTTACCTGTTCCGGGGTTTGCATATTTCTATCAAAAAGAATTACATTACCACAAGAAAATTCGGTAAACATATATCTGGCATCTTGATCTAAATTCGGAGCTTGAATTCCTATCATCATCAACTGCCCGATTTTCTGTGAATCTGTCATTTTAGCAACTATTTTCTCTGCTCTCTCATCTGGAGTAAGTTGCTCATCAGATTCTTTGCCTAAAGCCAAATCATTCGGAAATTTGCCGCTGACAGAATGACTATCAGCCAAGTATAATCCGGTCAAACATGCTATTACTATTATTACGCCAAACAGACTGTATTTCATTTTTTTATTCATATTAATCATACTTTCCTCGCAGAAATCTCATCAATTTTCCACAGCCCATTAATCCTATATAAAGTTACTTGCCCCGCAAAATACTGTATTACAATCTCACCGTTGATATTATCCTGTGCCATTAAACGAAAAGATAGAACAGCTCTATACCCATCATTGGAAAGTATCTCTATCTCTTCAGGATAACTTTTCAATGTAGTATCGTATCCCGGCGCCCACCCATCATAACTAACCTGCTGCCGAAAGTCCGGAGAAAAACATCTATACGCTTCATATAAATCATGTTGGGTAATTTTTTGGTGATAATAATAAAACAGTCCGTCCGGAGTCGGAGAATTATAGGCTATTATTCTACCCTGCGTAGGGGCATTTAAATTTCCTCTATTTATTGATTCTTCATCAGCAGCTATTGATGTATTCTGTGATTTATCATCTACTGTCTGTGATTTATCATCTGCTGTTGGCTTTTCTACGTTATTTGTTACAGATTCATTAACTGTATAAGAAGGATTTTTCTCTAGATATACATAATTATATATGTAATATCCACAGCCAATAATTATCGCAACTAGCAAGATGCAAATAATTATGTCTGTATCCTCATTCTGCTTTTTTATATTTGTTAGAATATTTGGAGTACCCATTTGAGAGGGACTTTTTTTTTTTTTTT
>OIEW01000289.1_pt1 | contig 14985 bp, 19 predicted proteins | sample 1581891 | NCBI WGS metagenome assembly OIEW01 (sample SAMN07977758, study PRJEB24534) | human gut metagenome
GGGTTTTATCATGCTGCAATGTCTTTTTTCAGGCACATCTCCGGTAAATTAGCCCTCACCAGCGCCTCAGCAAAAGGCGGAGGAACCGCATTACCACAACGCGCAACCTGCTTGTCTTTAGCGCACTTCACACTGCAGAAATACATGTCAATTATGTACCGCTGGGAGAACCCCGATCCGCGTAGATTTTCAGTTTAATCAACTATAAAAAAGCCCTCTCCGCAGAGAAGGCTTTTCATTTTTTTGCCCGGAAAACGGATTGGATAACGCAGTAAACAAGACCACAGATATGAGGCATTGAGCATCCCGCGAAAATCGTCAGGGCTTCATCAGATAGCCCAAGAAGCCCAAGCCCCACGCAGACAAATACTGCATTTACTACAACAACCTGAACAATCATCACGATAAGAAGGGTTATTGCATACAAATCTTTAATCCGGATGTTTTTTACTTTGTGCGCCATGTGTCCCCACTTGGCGCCGGGGTAAAGTTGTCAGTTGTCCAGACTGACTAAGTAATTATCGCCCTTCCCGGGGATAAAAGCAAAATGAGCATATACGAGAAAAACCTCTCCGGAGAGGGGTTTGATTTCAACTGAAGGCTTTGCGTTCTGCGGGGGATTTAGGCATCACTAACCCCCTGCGGCCCGGCCGGCAGCGGCATCCAGTGGGTTACGGTGACAGGAATGACGTTATCAATTGGCTCTTCACTTCCGCTCCATGAAACATCCTGCAGCCATAACTGACCATTGAATACCGCATGAATCGGCTCATCCTCTGCCGGGAAGCACAAGACCTTAACGCCGACTTCCGGCATCCGCTCGCTTACCGGAATCCATTTGCCCGGCACGGTAACGACGCTCTGCACCGAGTTCAGAGCGGGGGTATCATGCTGGGCGGCTGCTAATGTGGAGTCAATGATATGCTGACGCATCCAGTTAGCTCCTCGTGCAAACACGTTTACCGGGTCTCCATAGTAATATCCTATTTCATATGCCTGCTCTGCTGTCATCTCGTCAGGAATTACCAGCGCTGGCTGCGCGTGGCGATAGAGCGGCGCTATGTTTCGCTCTATGTCGGTAATGACGCTCCAAATTGGGACTGACTCAACGCCTTGTTTCGCCATATCACGATAACTGTCGGCATACGCCAGCACAGGATTGCGATCCGGCTCGCTGTCCTCTACCGGCTGCGCTGGCTGCATATCTGGACCTTTGCGAATAGCTTTTGCCAGCTCGATAGGGTCATCGTAAAGCCAGTCTCCGGTTTCAGGGTGATTGGCTTCTGCCAGTTGGGCGGCCCATTCCAGACCGTCTTTGTGTCCCTGCAGGTAGTCGAGAGGCAAATACCCAGACTCGCTGTCCATTGCGGCCAGCGCCATTCTGGCTAGATAAGATGCCTCACCGCACTGCACATGATCGGTTTCAATAATTTCGAGTAACTGCTCTCTGGTTATGGTTGATTTGGTCATTGGTTGGCTCCTTCTGCTGCCCGGTTAACTATCACGCCGTCATAAATTTCGTTTAGATGACCTCTCAGCTCCATCCGACGCAGTGCTGACAGCATGTAATCGCATTCGACCTGCTTATTGCCGGTGAATGGCTTATCCTCTGCGTTTCCCCAGCAACAGTTTCCCTGTGGCCATCCGTGAACCTTTCGAACCTTTCCATTGACTACATGCAGTAACCCCCAGCCTGGCGGAAGGTCTTCGACAGAGATAATCCCCGGCTCGCTGATAAAGAATCGCCAGTCACCCATGCCAAGCTCCGGGCGCTGACGGAAGCGCTTCTTCCTGTCTGCAAGCAGGTCTGCACGGGAGCACTTCGCCTCTATCAGGCAGGATGCGAAATTCCTGAACCCCATCGCGTCTGGCTGCTCACCGGTACTGGTGACAGCGACAAAGCGATCGTGAAAGCAGACTTTGAAGCCGTTCCGCTTGAGGAATTGATAGGCTATCTGGCAAAGTTCATCGTGTGTCAGTGCCATCTACTCAGCCTCCACCTTGATGCCAGCGGCGGCACGTTCAGCCTCGCTTTGTTCCCAAAACCACTTGTGAAGCGCCATAAGCTCTTCATCGAGCGGAGCATATTTGCGGTCGAAATATGCCTGTGCGTCTTTCTCCGCTTCATCAGGCAATTCGCCTGGCCCGAAGAGCGTGTTATAAATCCACGCCAGCCCGTTTTTAGCATCGCCAGTGGCCTGCCATTCGATGATTGCAGCCTGCATAACCAGGATATTTTTCCCGATCAGCAGATCGAGTTGCTGATAGCGCTTACGGATATATTCGTTTTGCGCTTCAAGTTCTGCGTTGCGCCGCTGCGCCTTCTCCAGCGCCTCTTCTTGATCGGTGATGATTTTTGATTTCTCGTCTGACAAGGCCAGCCACCTAATCTCCCGATCTCGACATTTCTCCAGTTTATCTACCAACGATAACGCGATTTTTCGCAGATGGTCTTTACTGCCAATTGCCTGATTTGAAAGCTCAGCGCGCAGTTGAGCCAGCTCTTGCTGCGCCAGTTCGGTGATATCAGTCATGGCTGGCCTCCCCAAGCACCCAACGGAGTGCGCTCGCATATTCACCCTCGGCAGATTCAAGGGCTTTTGTGATTTCTTTGCGGGTTTTCAGGCGAGGCTTTGCCTCACCGAGGATCTGACGCTGACGCCGGGCTTTTTCATGGCCGGTTGTGCCAGCAGTTGCCGCTTCGATTTCAGAGACCTTCTCCCGCTGCTCCTCGGGTTTAAGCGATGCCAACTGACGCGCCTGGGTAACGGTGACTGTGCCAGCCTCCACAGCTTCCCTGACGGCCTGAGTAGCATCGAGGAGGGATAGCGTTGCTCGAACGGTCTGAACGCTGCAGCCAAACAACACCGCAATATCGTCCTCATCGAGCCCACGGTCGAGCGCGTCTGACATTTTTTTAGCCCGGCCAAGCGGCGTATCAGGTCGGCGAATTTCGTTTTCGCTGACCATGTATTTAGCCATCTGATTTGCTGATCCGCGCTTAACGACCCCAGGAACAAGCAGTGGGTCTTTGCCTTCTTTCAGACGGAGTTTATTTGCCTCAAGGGTATGTTTAACGCGCTGACGGCCAACAACTACGCAGGTGAGCCCCGTTTCAGGGTCTTTCCAGACGATGATTGGCTCCAGTACCCCCAGCTCCGCAATGTTCAGTACCATCCCTTCCTCGATCGGCAGGTGTACACGCTCATCGTAAAGTGGGTGGGTCTTATCGGTGACCAGGTGCAGGTTTTCAGGCTCGAAATTGAGCACGTTTGTTTTGCCGCTGGCACCGTATACATCGATTGAATTCTTAGCCATGAATAGCCTCCTGAACATCTAAAACTCGCTGAAAAACAGGACTGCCAAGCAGGCTGTAATTCATCCCAACAGCAACTTTCGGCACCAGGCCAAAACGCTTCATGTCAAAGTCGATGACGGCCCGCTGATCGCGGAACAGCCCCAAACGACCATGCCGGACAACCTCGCCAGTCGCTTCTGCTTCGGAAAAATACCGCTGGACAGTAGCGCGGCTCAGCCCCAGTTTTTTCATTGCCTCGGTGGTCGTAAGGCGCCCCTGATGCCTGGTGATCCGAATCACTGCGCGGACATACTCCCGGCGCTCAACAGCAGAAAATGCTCTAGCCATGTTTTCCTCACTTAACGACGCGCAGATGGCGGACGTTTTTGCGATAACTATCCCAGTCGAAGTTCACCCACATGCCGCCGTCCATCTGGAGACGGTCGAGAATGCGCGCGCCGAGGGTGTCCGTCAGAGATTCGTAGTTCAGGTTCGTCAGGATGCCGACCGGACGCATCGACGACAGGCGGCGATCGATAACCTGGTTCAGAATGACCTTTTCGCCGCTGCTGCCGCGCTGAATGCCTACTTCGTCCAGGATGAGCAGATCTACCTGGCAAAGGTCGTCCAGAAGCGAAGCCTCTGACTGCCCGTCGTCGTAGCACTCGCGAACACGTAGCATCAGGTCAGGAATAGTCACCACCAGCACAGAGCGACCACCAGCCAGCAGGTGATTTCCGATTGCGGCCGCCAGATGGTTTTTCCCGGTTCCCGGCGCTCCGCTGAATACGAAACTGGCGAACCCTGAACCGAAGTTCTGTGCGTAACTTTTCGCCATCGTGAGCGCCCGGCGCTGACCATCTCCTGCCACCTGGTAATTTGCGAACGTGCAGCTCCGATGCAGATCTTGAATTCCCGCTCGTCCGAATATTTTTTCAGCACGGGTACGCTGGTTTTGTTTTTCCAGTTCTTCGCAGCGTTTGCGCCCTTCCTCGGCCTGCCAGGTTCTCCACTCCTCTACACTGCCAAACTTAGGCTCTACACCCGGAGGGATGAGTTTTTTCAGCCGCTCCAGCGCACTACCAGTACCAATCATATTTTTCATCACTACCCCCTGAACCCACTCGGAATTAATTTATCTGGCTGGGATATTGAGTTCGGATCCCGTTTACCGGTTGGTACTTCGAAGCTCCACAACTCCTCGTAGTGCTTTGAGGGACCGAAAAACGTGGACGCTTGTTTCACGTACTCAGTGTTGAGTTTTCCGGCAGCAGTGATGTAATCCGCATATCGTCGAACACCATCGGTAAGCTCCTGCGCTGTTGCGCCTGATTTAATTCGAGCAGTCCAGGCTTTGAACGCATCGACCTTGCTATTGCCTCCTGCGCGCTTTGGGTATTCCCTCCAGGCCAGTTCAAATTCCTCCGGGTAACTGCTTTTCGGCTTTTCAGATGGAGCTTCATCGGAGGATCCACCATCTGGGGGGGTGGCGGAGCCATGCCCCGAAAGATCTTTATCTTGTTCTTGTTCCTGATCCTGTTCCTGATCTTGGCTTCGAAGCCCCTTCGAAGCCCCTTCTGGTGTTGGGCACGATTCGCGTTTGACATTCAGATGAAAATCATCCTTATAACGCTCGTAAAATAATGAAAGAAAAGGGTTTTCTGAAAGTGATGCATACTCACTCCTGACCCCCGCACAACGGTTATCACCTGGCTTTAATGCCTTGCCTACCTGGTAGGCGGCCATTTCATGCACCCAGACCATCTCTGTGTCCTCGTCATAGCTACAAAACCCCGCTTCGATGGTGCTTTTAAGCCCCTTCGAAGCCCCTTCTAAGCCCAGCCCTGTTTCATGGGCGATATAGAGAATTGGCAGGTAATACAAACCGAGCATGTTTGCGTGTGGCGAGGTCATGAGATAAAACGAAACCACCTGCGCTTCAGCGCCTTTTTTCCGCAGTTCCCGACCTGTTTTCCCCAGCCAGAATTGCGGTGCGACTGTTGCATAGTCACGCATAGATACCCCTGAACTTATGACGTTGGTTTATCGGTCTTTTCTGCGTGTTGAAAGACAATATCAACACACTGAAAGACACATTTCTGACAGATAGAGACGCCGGGGCCGGCGATTAGAACGCCCGAAACCTCGATGTTGGTCACCCCGCAGAAAGAACACTTGTGAGTTGGCTGGATGTTTACCTCAGCACTGGTTCCTGACATACTTACCTCGCAATTACCTCTTCGTTTTTGCACCAGAAAGCCGTTGGTGTTACAGCACCGCGGCTTTCGCCTTTTTGATACCCGACATTACAAAACCCCCAGCATTGAAGTGACGATGGCCATCAGTGGCGCCGTTAGTTCTGGGTCAACCCGGAACATCTCGACAATTCCCTCGCTCAGTTCTTTCAGCTTTTGATGACGTGGAGCTCCCATGGCAACGGCAACCTTCGCTTCGCTGGTCTCTTTCTCCAGCCGTGCCAGTCGGGACATGAAATTGTCTTCAGGCAACAGGCGGTGGCGAAATTCCAACGGGAGGACGGCCATGATGGCTGGCGTCAGAAGACGCACATTCGCGCGATACTTTTCAGAATCGACCTCGTTATCCAGGTAACGGAAAAGCTTCTGGCGGGCGCGGCTGATGTCCGCGGGAAATTCAATTTCTTGCCCGCCCTGCTGGCGCCACTCATCGATGATGTATGCCGAGACAACATCCTGCCCTGCAGCTGCTGCCCAGGCGCGAACGGCAGAACGAATGCCGTCGTGATCTGCCACTTTCGCCTGATTTCGCTTTATCAGAGCGCCGGGGTTGAATCCGGTATTTTGTTGAAAGGAAAGTGTTTGCATGTTCAGCCTTCCTGTTTCGGCAGGCCGTCAGTTGGGTTTGGATACGCTTCAGGATCAATTTCATGAGGTGTAACCTGCCAATTAAGAAACTTACAAAGCGCGCGCACCCGTGACGTAGGGACTTTTCCAGAATTCATCCAGCGACTTACTGCCTGAGATGAAAGACCCATTGCCTCACCAAGCGCGGTTTGTGTAGTGATTGATTTAACTTTGTTTTTAAGTTGCTCGTTCATGACTCCTCCTTTTGTTGAAAACAAGCATACACATTGAAACTGTATGTTTCAATTAAATTACTCCAATTTGTTTCAGTTACTTCTGAAACGCGGGGTTGTAAAATGGAAAGTATGACTACCGAAACCAATCAAGTTTTTGCTTACAGGTTTAACCAAGCCATTACTGAGCATGGTTGGAACCTTTCCGATTTAGCCCGCCGCGTTGGTGTAACGCCGCAGGCGGCTCAGAAGTGGGCGAAAGGAATCTCTATTCCGCGGGGCAAGAAGATGAAGTTGCTTGCTGAAGTAACGGGAAAGCCCGAGCACTGGTATTTCATGCAGCCTGATACAGATGATCCCGAACTGGTAGCTCAACTAGGTCTTCCCAAAAAACTCGATGTTACAGAAGAGGCGCTCCTTAGCATCTTTAACCAACTTCCCGAAGCGGAAAAACTACGTTTAATCCTTCACGCAAAGGGCGTTTTGAGAGACCTTCAAGCCCTGAAAGATGATGTTGGTGATTTGATAAAAGACCTTAACCGCTAACTCCCCGCCCCCTAACGCTGACATAGTCGGCGTTTTTTTTCGCCCTCAATTACTAATTTTAGTTTCAATTATTTGACTATTGAAATTAATGGTTGTAAATTTAGCTCATCGACAACAAACGCATTGTTGTCAGGTGGTAAACGTTCCGCTGGCCGGCGACAAGGCAGAGGTTGAAATGAGTAAACAAGGCATCAGAGCCATGGTCATTTCGGCAGTAATTGGGCTCTTCATCTGGATCGCGCTTTTCAGCGTACTAAGGGAGATATTTCTATGAATGATTTCGCACGCAAACCCACTCGTCAGCAGGCTGTTCGTTTAAGTTCGCTGTCAGCTTTCATCCGCCGGGTGTGCTACATGCTCGCGCAAAAAGGAGCCCCTTCATGAGCACGATGTTTGCCCTGGTTCTCACCGTCAGCATGCTGACGGGCGGTAATCAGGATGTCCTGCTCGGCGTTTACGACACTGAGAATGACTGCAAGGCAGCTGCAGAAGAGCAACACGTGAAAGCTGAATGTTATCCGCTGAAAGGTGTACTGGACGAGCATCCGGCAGGGTTCACGGTGCAAATGTAGGGGGAAGGATGCAGAAGAAATGCGGTTACTGCCGTAAAGCAATCGAGGGAAAACCAGTGGTAAGCACCCTGTTGTACCTCTAGGGGAACCAGCTCGCACGGAAAGAAAAAGAGTACTGCTCTGAACGTTGCGCCTCTCACGACCAGATGGCGCACGAGGGCTAACGTAAACCCGCCGAAGCGGGCTGTACGTCCGGTGCCACCGACCAAAGTTACACCGGAAATGACCAAAACCAATGACCACCCTGAATGGGCGCTACCAATGGCCCGGGGGATTCTACATCCAAAATAGAGGCTATCACATGGAATATTTTTATCTGATAAAAGCGACTCAAAAATCGGGTAAAGCTGATGCCGTAATCTGGCGCACTAATAAATCAGAAGCTCGCGCCCTTCTGCAGCTGGACGTCGATCTGGAAGACGCAGGGATCGAAACAGGCCGCGGCAAAGACTATCAAAAACCAATTCGCACCGATTTCCCGGTATTCAACGACCTTCCGGCGGAAGGTGTTCTCGATTACTCATGGTGCGAACGCTACCAGCTCGGCGATGATGGTCGCACCTGGGCTCTGAAGCCAGGACAGGCGCCTGCTGATGTTGATCACAGCGATAATGCCGGAGTAACCTCTGAGACCGTGGAAACTTTCGGTAGCGATGAATACCAGGACGATTCCAGCGCGCTTTTTAACGTGGCCGAGCTCCCCTTTCGCGCTCAGCTGCTGGCGCAGTACATGGCCGAAGAACGTCACGTTTATCATATCAGCATGCCTCACAGGCAGGAGCTGTCAGCTCTTGAAATGGACACTGATAATGCGTCCGTCCAGGACCTGATCCTGGCCGCCGAGAATGTCCCTGAAATCAAAAAATACGATATGCCGGCGCTCTGGAAATTCACCAGCGCCAATAAAAAAGTCTTCCCGGAAGGGAAACGGCATGAGCTCGGTAAGCGTATCCAGTTTGCTAAGCTGTGGTTCGCCACGAACGCGATCGACCGCGGCATTCTCACCAGGGAATGGGCTGCCGGTAACTGCATTTCTTCGGTTTTGAAAACCGATGCAGGTACGAATGCTGGCGGCGGTAATAAAACCGATCGCAACCCTGACTACACCCATACCCTTGATACGCTCGATGTAGAAATAGCCCTGGCCACAATGCCAATGGATTTCGATATCTACAATTTCCCGGCATCAATTCACCGCCGGGCCAAAGAGATCGTCCAGAAGAAAGAAAGTCCGTTCAAGGAATGGTCTGCAGCGCTGCGCAAGGTTGCAGGCATCCTGGATTATTCCCGCGCCGCCATTTTTGCCCTTATTCGTGGCGCCACCAGCGACATTCATCATTTCCCGGTAAGTCTGCAGACCTATATCAATGCGAACCTGACCGAGCATAAGCATGACGCCCCTTCTGCTGAGACTCTTGAAAAAGCTGGTCATGTTTCATCTGCCGCCGTCACTCTGGACGCTGTGAAAAAGGCTATCGATGGAGATGAAGGTGTGCCTGACCTGGAAACTCTCCCAACTGACTTTCAGGTAATTGGCACCGAACTGGTGAAAGAAGCTCAAAAGAAACGCCCTGACGCTAATCAGGTTCTGGCCGCCGAACGTGGCGAATATGTCGAAGGCATCAGTGACCCCACGGATCCGAAGTGGATAACCGAAGACCTGACCAAACCCAAACAGCCTGAAGTTTCAAACATGGGCAATGGTGTTTTTTCGATTGATGGTCTGATGGATAGCCAGCCAGCACCAGCACTTTCTATCGTGGACCAGGCGCGCCAGCGCGCTGCAGAGAAAAAATTACATCCAGCTAATTCCGGGGAAACCACCAGCGATGTGCAGATGGAAACGGCTCAGCCGGTCGAAGACGAAAATGATAATGCGGTATCAGCAGGCGAAGGCGCTGATGAGCCTCCTGCGCAAACAATTGCCGTGAACATGAGCAAAATACTGGCTGAACGCTGCCCGGATCTTACCGCCGAAGTGCTGAAAAGCCAGGTTTCCGAGAGTGCTCATAGCGATGAAGAGGAAGAGGCTGAACAAGCAGCACCAGCATGGCCGGAGTATTTCGAGCCTGGTCGATATGAAGGCGTGCCAAATGAGGTCTACCACGCCGCTAACGGCATCAGCTCCACGATGGTTAAAGATGCCCGGGTATCGCTGATGTATTTCGAGGCGCGCCATGTATCCAAAACCATCCAGAAGGTACGCTCCCCTGTTCTGGATATGGGCAATCTGGTGCATGCACTGGCGCTGCAGCCTGAGCAGCTGGAAAAAGAATTCAGCATCGAGCCGGAAATCCCGGAAGGCGCCTTCACCACGACTGCGACGATCCGCGCGTTTATCGACGAGTACAACGCCGGGCTTCCGCCGCTGTTGAGTGCTGACGATATCAAGACGCAGTTGGAGGCGCACAACGCCACCCTGCCCGCTCCTGTACCGCTGGGCGGCGACAAAGATGCAATTGGCATTGCGTATCTGGAATTACCTGACGAGTTCAAGCGAATCGTTGGTGACGATAAAAACTTTACCGCGTCAGCAATGAAGGCCTGCATCAAAGAATACAACGCCACCCTGCCAGCGCCTGTTAAAACCAGCGGCAGCCGTGATGCCATGCTGGAACAGCTGGCGCTTATTAATCCTGACATGGTTGCTCAGGAAGCACAGAAGGCGCAGCCCCTGAAAGTCTCTGGCACAAAGGCCGATCTGATTCAGGCCGTGAAATCGGTAAAACCGGATGCCGTGTTTGCCGACGAGCTGCTGGATGCATGGCGCGAGAACCCGGAAGGAAAAGTGCTGGTTACCCGCCAGCAGCTGGCTACGGCACTGGCCATTCAGAAAGCACTGTTGAATCACCCGACCGCTGGCAAGTTGTTGACGCACCCGAGCCGTGCCGTCGAGGTGAGCTATTTCGGCATTGATGAGGAAACCGGGCTGGAAGTTCGCGTGCGCCCTGACCTTGAGATAGACATGGGCGGCCTGCGCATTGGTGCGGACCTGAAAACCATTAGTATGTGGAACATTAAGCAGGAAGGCCTGCGCGCGAAGCTGCACCGGGAAATCATCGAGCGCGATTACCACCTGAGCGCGGCTATGTACTGCGAAACCGCAGCCCTTGACCAGTTCTTCTGGATATTCGTCAACAAAGACGAGAACTACCACTGGATCGCCATCATCGAGGCATCCGAAGAACTGCTGGAACTCGGCATGCTGGAATATCGCAAAGCAATGCGTGCCATCGCGAACGGTTTCGACACTGGCGAATGGCCGGCGCCGATTACCGAAGACTACACCGAAGAACTTAACGATTTTGAAATGCGCCGTCTCGAAGCGCTGCGCGTACAGGCATAAGGGGGAACAGTCATGGAAAACACTAACATTGTTACAGCCGAACAGCAGGCACCAAACACCATTTCAGCTAGCAACGCGATCTTTAACGTTCAGGCTCTCGGTCAGTTAACTGCTTTCGCAAACCTTATGGCTGATTCACAAGTGACAGTGCCAGCTCACCTTGCAGGTAAGCCAGCCGATTGCATGGCCATCGTTATGCAGGCTATGCAGTGGGGCATGAATCCCTATGCAGTCGCGCAAAAAACGCATCTGGTAAACGGCGTGCTCGGATATGAAGCCCAGCTCGTCAACGCGGTAATCGCCAGTTCCAGCGCTATTAACGGTCGATTTCATTATCGCTACGGCGGCGACTGGGAACGTTGCACAAGGACGCAGGAAATTACCAGGGAAAAACACGGTAAAAATGGGAAATACAGCGTTACAGAACGGGTGCGCGGCTGGACTGATGAAGACGAAATCGGGTTATTCGTCCAGGTCGGCGCGATTCTGCGCGGTGAATCAGAAATCACCTGGGGGGAGCCACTTTATCTCTCTGGAGTCGTCACACGTAATTCTCCTTTGTGGGTTTCTAACCCGAAACAGCAGATCGCTTATCTGGGCGTCAAATACTGGGCGCGGCTGTATTGCCCGGAAGTCATCCTGGGTGTTTACAGCCCGGATGAAGTTGAACAAAGGACCGAGCGAGAAATAAACCCGGCGCCGGCGCAAAGAATGTCTGTCGCAGAGATCACCAGCGGAACAGACATCACCACCAGCGCGCAGGATTCAGCTCTCAATATTGATTCCCTGGCAGATGATTTCCGTGACCGCATTGAGCGCGCCGAATCGGTCGATGCAGCAAAAGCCATCAGGGCGGATCTGGATAAAGAGAAAGCTGTGTTGGGCACTGTTCTTTTCACCGAGCTGAAAGGTAAAGCTGTGCAGCGTTATTTCATGGTAGACGCCCGAAACAAAGTTGAGGCCGCGATCAACTCTCTACCTAATCCCGGAGAACCGGAAGCCGTCGAACTGTTCGCTAAAGCAGAAGGCATTCTCAACGGCGCGAAACGCCACCTCGGTGATGAACTGTATGACCAGTTCCGCATTACCCTAGACGACATGAAACCGGAATACGTGGGCTAAGGGAGGCGGGAGGGTTCGCCCTCCCGGTAACGATATGACGAAAATTTCTGAGCGCGGAATGATTTTTAACGCTGAGATGGTGCGGGCGCTGCTCGACGGCCGGAAGACGCAGACCCGGAGACCTATCAAATGGAAACAGACTCGGTTCACTGAAATTGGTGAGCGTGAAGACGGTAGCAAATGGCCGTGGAGCGAAGATGCAGAGCATGCTTGCGACTTCTGGCACCCATGCCCGTTCGGCGCCGTCGGCGACCGCATCTGGGTAAGAGAGACCTTTTGCACGGTAGATGACACTCAGTATGGCGGGGGGAAGTGGGTGGATTACCGAGCCACTCCTAAGTTTGAAGCAAGCCACCCGGCAGGCTGGGACTGCGCGCCTAATGATGCTGAAGCCCTCAAATGGCGACCATCCATCCACATGCCGCGCTGGGCAAGCCGCATTCTGCTGGAAATCACCGACGTGCGGGTTGAGCGGCTGAACGCTATCAGCCAAGAAGATGCTCAAGCTGAAGGCATGGAGCTTACCGGTTGGCGACCAACATACTCTGACCCTGATAGTGGCGGAGAGGTTTTGACGCCATATGACAACTTTGCGCAGTTGTGGGAATCCATCTACGGCGAGGAAAGCTGGAAAGCCAATCCATGGGTTTGGGTTATCGAGTTCAAGCGCGTTGAAGGTGGTGCAGCATGAGTCTTAAACATCGATTACCTGAGCTGGAAGCCAGCATCGACCCGGAAGCATTGCGTGCAGCCGCCGACGAATATTCGGATCTGCTTCTGACTTTGTGCTTATGCATGAAGATGGCCGGCCCCACCCGGGCGAACGTGCGCGCCTGCGCCTGCGAGCTTAAAAAACGCCTGACAACCTGGCACAGCCATAAAGAGCTCAATGCAATTCTGTCCAGTTGGGATCCCGTTGGCTATGTTCTCGGCCTCCGCCGTGAAGCGAACGACAACGCGCGCGCAGCTGGCGATCCGGTTGATGTCTTTGTGTGAGGTGTATATGCGACTGATTAACCGAAGCAAACAATCACCACTGGGCCGCCAGGCGTGCGATGCGGCACTGGCAAAACACGTTGAGCTTTATGGCGATTATGGCCGGCAGAAAATGAAGCGGACCTATACCGTCGTGGTACAGGGCACAAAAATCACAGTTGAGGTGGTTAACCGACGCTGCAGTTACGTGGCTACTGCTATGAATTGCGCACGTAGACTGCGCGCACTGGCTGGGCAAGTTTCCTGATAATGATACGGCCCCGAAAGGGGCCAATGGAGATAATGATGAGCAATGAACTCGAATTGATGAAAACGCGCGATATCTGCGAACAACTCTGCATTACACCGAGAACACTGGATCGCTATCGCAAGCGTAAAAAGAGCGAAAACCCCTTCCCTGATCCAGACTGTTCATATATGGGCGGCCCAAACAAATGGCTGAAAAGCAAAGTAGTCGCCTGGCAGCAAAAAGAGATGGTCAGGAAAACCAGACGGCCAATGTCACATCTGAATCTGCCCCGCGATAACAAAGGTCGCCTTATCCGGCCTGACGCGGCGTGAACTCCAGTACATCGGGCTCGATGATGCTCATCAGTCGGGCCCACCACTTGCCATATGCCTCTCTCATTTCTTCTATATACGTATGCTTGTCATATACAGACCATACGCCGGGCAGTTTATGCCCCAGCATTATCTCAGCAATATGCGGCTCGGTAAGCTCAGAAAAGTTTGTGCGCGCAGTTCTGCGCAGATCGTGAATCGTGAAGTGGGGCACTTGCTCGTTATAAGCTTTCAGCATGAACTTAACCAGGTTGCTGCTGATGCTCATATGGAAGCCTTCACTCATCGGCTTATCTTCGTACTTAGAGAAAACGAAGCGACCAGGTGCAAGATCAATTGCCCGTTTTATCAACGGTAGCATTTCTGGAATTATCGGTCGGAGTATCGGTTTTTTACTCTTCCGCCCGGTTTTGTGGTTTTCCCATGGAACGGTCCAAATACCCTCTTCAAAATCGAAATGCGATACTTCGGCCTGCCTCAGTTCGCCGACCCTGCATGCCCATAGCAGAGAGAGTTTATAAAGTATCTTGTTTCGTTCCATCAGGCGCGAGTCCTCAATAGCTCGCCATACTATCGCCAGTTCTTTTCTATCAAGGGTGCGCTCCCCCATCTGCTTCTGGATCCCGAAATCGCGGCCAGACATTTCAGACAGAGGGTTGGTCTCAAGTAGTTGACGTTTAACCGCCCATGAATAGCACTGCCGGCCGTTGCTGATTACCCGGCGGGTGATCTCACTATAACCCTGCGCCAGTCTGTCCAGAACCGTAAGCCAGTTATGTAGCGTCAGCTGGTGTGCCGGGTATTTACCTAGTTTAGGGAAAACGTGAAGTTCGAACGTCCGCAGGATCTGCCCTGCTGTTTCTTTCTGGATACAAACCATGGCGTGCCATTCGCGGAAAAGTTCCTCGAATGTGTACTGGCTGTTTATTTTTGCTTTATCGAGGCTTTGCCTGATTCGAGGATTTTCCCCGCGGGCAAGAATCGCAGCCCATTTGGCTACTTCATCGCGCGCGGCCTTTAAACCGAACTCAGGATAACTGCCGATCGTCATCTTGTCCTGCTTCCCCAGAAAGCGGAAACGGTAAAAAAAGGTGACGGCGCCCTTTTTAGAAATGCGCACCCAAAGGCCGTCCCGGTCAGCCTTCTCTTCTACCTTGTCTCGTTCGCGCCCGAGGCACGACTTTAGATAACTATCTGAAATAGGCATGATTTATCCCTGCACGTGTCCATCAGAAATGATGCTTCTGCGTCCATCATAGGATATGGACGCACTGATGGACACAAAAACCATGACTTATGATGTCTTAGGTTGACTGTACATGCAAACAGTATTGTTTTTGAGAAAGCTGGTCTGGCGGGGATCTTGAGGGAGAATTGTCTGAGGTTGGCGGAGGGTGACTTAGTGTCTATTATCGATGTGAGCGATGATCGAAAAGTTACGTATATTCTTCATATTTAGAGTTAATTATGCCTTACGAGTATCATGAGG
>OIEW01000290.1_pt1 | contig 14965 bp, 20 predicted proteins | sample 1581891 | NCBI WGS metagenome assembly OIEW01 (sample SAMN07977758, study PRJEB24534) | human gut metagenome
CCGATATAGCTCAGTTGGTAGAGCAGCGCATTCGTAATGCGAAGGTCGTAGGTTCGACTCCTATTATCGGCACCATCATTTCATCCAGTACCATCCCCAATCGTCCATTTTTCCTTGTTTTTCGCGGTGTTGACTGTTTTGTTTGTCCGCCGTTATCCACCTTTTACCGTTGCAATCCAAATTTAAAACGGGTACATAAACGGGTATCTGAGTTTGAGGCGGGTACCTATGAAACTAAACGCACGACAGGTCGAGACGGCAAAGCCTGCCGAAAAAGACTACAAGCTGCCAGACGGTAACGGGCTTATTCTGCTGGTGAAAACCAGTGGGGCAAAATACTGGCGCTATCGCTATACCTTCGCCGGTAAAGAAAAGATGCTGGCGCTCGGTGTGTACCCGGCTGTTTCGCTGGCGGCCGCTCGCGAAAAGCGAGACGAGGCCAGGCGGAACGTTGCAGCAGGTGTTGACCCGGTGAAGGTCAAAAGCCATGTTGCAGCTGCGGCAGCAAAGACGATCACGTTTAAAGAGATTGCCGCAGAATGGCACGAATTCAAGAAGCCGCGCTGGTCGCCTGGCTATGCCTCTGACATTCTCGAAGCGTTCAACAAAGATATTTTCCCAGCTGTGGGTAAGCTGCCAGTTGCTGAAATCGAACCGGTTCAGATGCTGGCGGCACTGCGCAAAATTGAGAATCGCGGCGCAACCGAGAAAGCAGCCAAAACGCGCCGGTGGTGCGGTGAAGTATTCAGCTATGCAGTTGCGACCGGGCGCGCGAAGTATAACCCCGTCAGCGAACTGAACAGTGCCATGACCGGCCATAAGGGGGAGTCCTTTCCCTTCCTGACGGCTGAAGAACTGCCCGATTTTCTGGCGGCGCTTGAAGGTTACAAGGGGAGTCCGTTCCCCCGGTTGGGTTTGCAGATCATGATGCTGGCAGGGCTGCGTACTTACGAACTGCGGCATTCAAAATGGGAATGGGTAGATTTCGATAACCGGCTGTGGGAGATACCTGCCGAATTTATGAAGATGGACCGCCCGCACCTGGTACCGCTTTCCGATCAGCTTGTTGTATTGCTGAAAGAGTTGCACGGTCTGACAGGTCGATACGTGAATATGTTCCCCGGCAGGAATGACCCGTCAAAGGTAATGAGCGAGAACACAATAAACCGGATGATCCACACGCTGGGATATAAGGGGAGGGTAGTAGGGCATGGCTTCCGGCATACGTTCAGCACCATCCTGAACGATAAAGGATTCAACTCTGACTGGGTTGAACTCCAGATCGCTCACGTGGACAAGAACAATATACGCGGGGTTTATAACCATGCCCTGTATATGGAAGGGCGTCGGGAGATGATGCAGTGGTATGCGGATTATATTGACCAGCTGCGTTTGATTTAAAGAAACTGTTTTTTCCACTCTTCGACCTCGCCGCGTACCCAGCGGGAGGTTCGGCTCCCGAGCTTCTTAGGCTTCGGAAATTCGTTATTACTGATGCGCTCATAAATGCTGGATTTTTTCAGGCCAACAGAGCGCTCAACTTCTTTGATATTAATCAGGTCAGTGTCAGAGATAACCGGTGTCATGCTATACCTCTCTTTTTCATGGCATCGAGCAGGATGTCCTGCACTGTTCGTTTTGAGTTACGCCGCTCCATCACCATTTCGTCCATAGTGTCGGCGGCGATAATGTAGTGAATGAACACCGGGCGGTTGTGTCCGGCCTGAATCTGCCGGGTTGGCCCGATGCGTTCGATAATTTGCTGGTACTGCTCCAGGTCCCACCAGTGCGAGAAAAACACCAGTATGTTGCCGCCGTCCTGCATATTCAGGCCGTGGCCTGCGCTGGCCGGGTGCGCGAACAGGACCGGTATTTTTCCGGCGTTCCAGTCGCGAAGGGTCTGTGGATCCTGGTCGAGGTGGCGACCGCGTGGAAATGCTTTAAGCAGGCGCTCAAGGTCGTGTTTCCAGTGGTAGGCCACCAGCACCGGCGCGCCGGCTGCTTCGGTGAGAATACTGTCCAGCGCCTGCAGCTTCGCGTCGTGCAGTTCGGACCAGCTCCCGGCGTCGTCGGTGTACACCGCGCCGCTGGCAATTTGCAGACATTTTACCGTCTTTGCCGCGGCGTTCGGCGCTTCGATGCCTTCGCCGTTCAGTTCAAGGAACATTTCTTTTTCCATTTCACGATATTGTTGGCGGGCCTTCGGCGGCATATCCACGCGGATCACGTTGTGGACAGGCTCTTTGATATCGAACCAGTCGGCGGCATCAAGGGAGATAGTGACGTCGGCCAGGGCGAGCTGTATTTCGTCCTGCGAGTGTGCGAACGGCTCCAGCTTCGTCCAGCTCTGCCCCGGAAATTGTATTGAGTTGAACCAGCGGGAGGTAAACGCGCCATAGGTGCGCCCGAGGCGCTGCCCCTGATCCACAAACCACGCCTGCCCCCACAAATCCACCAGGCCGTTCGGCGCTGGCGTACCGGTGAGATTCATCCAGCGCCGAACGTGCTTATGCGCCACTTTGCCCAGCGCCGCAGCGCGCTTACCACCACCGCGCAGCCGGAAGGATTTCAGCCGGGTGCTTTCGTCGGGAATGACGGTGCCGAACGGCCAGCGGCCGCCCAGCTCTTCCACCAGCCAGACCAGATTGTCGTAGTTGATGGTAAACACGCTCGCGTTGCTGTTCGCCAGTGCCGCCGCGCGCGCTTTGGCATTACCGACAATCGGCTGTACCTCGATATTGCGCAGATGCCCCCATTTAACCGCTTCATCCGGCCAGGTGCTGGCCGCCACGCGCAGCGGTGCGAGAACCAGCGCGGGCTGTGTCTCCGCTCCCGCCATAAAGAGATCTTCCAGCGTGGTGAGCGTCGCCACGGTTTTACCCATGCCCATGCCCGCCCAGATGTTGCAGCGCAGGATGTCGATTTCGTGGTTGATGATGAGGTCTTGATACGGGCGGGGGGTAAACATTTTAGAAGGGGAATTAACTGACACGTTTTTCCTCCCAATATAATCTGCCACCGCTTTGACCTGTATACCGCCCGGTCTGCCCCTTAGCTGTAAACTCCAGTGTGCCAGCGGTAAACAGCATCACCATAGCGCCATCGTACGGGCCGCCGATCAGGCGGAATTTACTGCGTCGTTGGACTTTTCGCACAATATCCCCTCCAGATTTTTGCTATCCAGTACCACCACGGTAAAGCCCAGCGCGCGGAGCCGTTCGTGCTCGCGCAACTGGTCGGCGCGTGGTGGTTTGCCGGGTGCCTTGCATTCAACAAAGACGAGGCGGCCACCAGGTAGCAGGACAATTCGATCCGGTACCGAGCGGCGACCGGGTGACACGAACTTAAAGGCGATCCCGCCAGCCTTTTTTACTTCGGTGACGAGGTGCTTTTCGATAAGGCTTTCACGTTCGTAGGCCATTTACTTCACCTGCTTTTCAGCCCTCAGTACCATCCGGCTACCATCATCAAGACCCCAGCTAATTTCGCCGCCTTCTGCCATTACCAGCTGCCAAACTAACTGCGCGGCTTCGTTCGTTACGTCACGCCCAGGGTCATTGCCAACACGCAAGCGACCGCCGTCAACATCGCGCATTTTTGCCAACATGATCTTTTTGGATAGCGGGGAGAACCCCAGTTGTAGTTTCGCTGTATTACGCATCATTCACCTCCCTACGCTTTTCGCGCATGTTCTGCATCAGGCAAAAATCAGACCGGCGTTCGCTCCAGTCCTGATTCAGTTCGTTACGTGATTCGCGGTTGGCTTTCGCCCAGACCTTCGCCGCCCGGCCATACTCGCCTGATTGCTCAAGGCGCAAAGCCTCCCGCGCAGTCCGGTAATAAAGCGGACTGTCCCGATATTTAAATGACATAGGGGTTACCTCAAGTAAAAAGCCCTGCAAATGCAGGGCTTTTTACTTTTTAGGAAAATGATTGATTAAGATGAAGCGTTCGCTATTTGAGCTTCATTAAATGTGAAACCGGCCTGTTTAAGGCGCTGGATTAAGCGAGGTACAGTTTCTCGAACATGATCATTAAAGTTGAGATAAAGAATACCCGCAGCATCAGAAGGCTGTTCAAGGTGTTGCTTCTGCAAGATGACCACGTTACTGCGGCCGAGTGATGATAACAACATCCCCATTTCTAGAACTACGTTTTGACGAGCCCTGGGCAGGGCTGCTTCTTGACCGTCTCTTTTGGAGTATCCCACATCATCGGGAGTGAGAAGAACAATGCCGAAACGAGTCGCTGTCTGCCCTTGACCAATTTCACGCTCAAGTTCTTCAATTATCGTAAGTCCAGTGCCACCTGTATTCTGCAAAATAAAATGATCAGGTAACCCAAGCTTATGAAGAATGAGCTCAAGCTGCTCTTTTGCTGCATGGTCGTGACCGTGAACGATGAAAATCTTTTTGGCTGGCTCTTGAACCAGGGCTGGCTGAACTCGTTGAGCTGGCGCGTTACCCAAGTGTTCATTAATAATGGCTTCAACTTCTGGTTTTGCCGCTTGTGAGCCTTGAATCAAAATCGTTCCGGTGTGGTAAAGCGTTATGATGGCACCATTACTTAAACGATAACAATCATGACCGGCTTTGTTTTCTTCTCCGGTAACATCAAATCCGGATTCGACTAAAAATTGACGAAAAGTTTCGACAGGGTGTGGGTATTTGAGAGCCATTTCATTGAGATCCTGCATCATTATTTTCCTATAAAATAAGCAATATTTAGCAAAGCAGCAATGACAGCGATCAGCTAATCCTTACGGTAGTGGTACGCCTCGAAGCCGCCCGCGTTCAGCGGGATATCGGGCGCCCATTCAGGGTTAGTGGAGAGCAGCGCGGAAAGCGCCGTATCGTTAAAATCGTCTGTGTCCGGCGCTTCGGTGATCACCTCATCGTGAACCGTCAGCACAATGCTGTAACCGGCATCCTCGATCAGCGGCATGTTTCCGGCCAAAACGTCGCGGGCGGCCGCCTGAGTGACGTTTTCCACCAGCTTTCCGCCGTAGGTTTTGAGCCGCTGCCATTTGCGCGAGTAGGAGTTAACGCCCTGATAGGTGATGTTTCCCTTCTCGATGGACGGGGAGGGGTAGCAGAGTGCGCGCCCGGACGGCAGCTGGATGCGCAGCCATGCGCCATCGCGGCGGACTTTCAGATAGCCGCAGTACAGCGTCTTTTTCGGTGTAGCGATGGCGGTGCGGACGGTGCGCTCAAGCTCGTACCAGAAATCGCAGGTCGCGGGATGCGCCCGGCGCCAGAGACGTTTGAGCGAGTCACATGCGATGAATACACGCTCGGACAGGCCAAAGGTCGATTTACGTTTAACCGATTCGACGTACCAGCTTTTCGCCTCGCGGATGACATCACGGGGGATATTCGGCAGCGCGGCGTTCGCCAGCTCGTCGAGGTCGAGACCGTAGACCAAGGCGAAGGTAAGAAATGCCGCAACACCCCCGCCGAAGCCGAGGCCCAGCTCCATCACCTTGCCGATTTGGCGCTGGTATTTATCAACATCGTCCGGCGAGATATTGAAGGCGCGGGCGTAGGCCAGTTTATACAGATCCGGTCCGGTCCCCTCGTCGTACTCCCGGAATGCGTCCAGCTTCCACTGCTCGCAGGCAAGCCAGGCCAGTTTTCGCCCCTCGATATTCGACAGGTCGCTAACCACCAGCTTTTTGCCTTCCGGTGCCATGATGCAGCCGCGCAGCGCCGAGCTGGTCAGCTCCATGATGTTATCGAAAAGCAGATCGGCGCATCCGGCTTTCAGCGCCTCGATACCCTCGTCTATCTGGTCCTGCTCGAGTGAAGGGCGGGGCAGGTTCTGAGGCTGGAATAAACGCCCGGCCCAGCGCCCGGTACGCGATGCGCCACAGAACTGCAGCGTGCCGCGCAGACGTCACGCCCTTCATCAGCGATTTGTACTTGCTGGTGCTGGTGGTGCTGGCCTGCAGGCGAATAGCCAGCAGCTCTTTCACCGCCGACGGCAAATCAGGATCCGCCATACGGCGCTCCAGCGTGCTGCGCTGCATGTCCGGCAGCTCCACGCCGTAGGATTCAACAATGTGCTTAATCAATGCATCGCGCTGCGTGGCCGCCTGCACTTCGCCGTCGGTCATTACCTGCGTGCGTTTCGCCAGGCTTTTTTGTTCGAGGTCTACCGCCTCGATCGCCGCCTGCGCGAGCTCCACATCCATGCAAACGCCTCGGTCGTTGATCTGCTGGTCACGATGCCATAGCGCCAGCTCTGCACCCTTATAATTCCACTTCGGCAGGCGCTTATGCACTTCGCGCATAGCCTCGATATCCAGCCCGGCGTAAGCTACAAAGCGCCGCCATTCTTCCGGGTGGGTTTTGCTGGTGGCCCGGCGCAGTTTGCTGTTCTTTGGTCGTGGCTTACAGAACAGCTGGATCAGCGCTTTACCTTCTTTGTCCTTCGCCTTGTCCTGAGGGACGCCCAGAACCTCGCATAGCGCACCCAGCGCGCCGGGGAGGCCGTGAGCCAGCGCCTGCACCATCGTGTCACGCCAGCGCGTTACATCAGGAGCAAGCCGCGGTATTGCATGGCGCAGCACCGTGCGGTCGAAGTGCGAATTGTGGAAATAAAGCAGGATGTCAGGGTCACGAAGTGCGACACGCAACGGCTCCGGTATTGGCTCGCCAGCGGTTAAATCCCATACACGTACAGGTCCTTCATTGATAGCCCAGGCGATCAGCATAACCTCGACACCTTCCGCATAAGCGTGCGTGCCGTTCGTGATGGGTATCTCGCAGTAGGTTTCCAGGTCGCCCCAGAGAATGGTTTCAGACATAGATATTCCTCGCGGGTGCTTTGCGAAAAGGGACGCTCTTTGCAAAACACCCGGCGCGTGGCCGGGTGAGTGATGGGTTAAACCAAATCGGAAGCGTCTGCACCTTCGCTGATGTCGTCGAAGTCGTCGGTGGTTGCCACTCCGCCGCCGCTGAATGCATCGCCATCTTTGAAGAACTGGACGCCACCCAGAGAGAAGCCAATACCTTTCCCTTTGTTGTCATACGCGTACACGGTCACCGTTGCGTTGACGAAGCAGCCGGAATAAGGTCGCCCGTCAGCAGCAACCAGAGGGGAACGGTCGCGATCAATGACCAAAGGTCTGGCTTTGTTTGATGCCGCTAAGAACATGTGGCCTTCAAAGCCTTCATACTCGGATTTTGTGTCACCGTCGCGATAACCGGCACGGTTCGGGATATGCTTGATAGACTCCAGGATTTTCTCGTACTTATCGCCCCAGGCATCTTTTGCAACTTTACGAACAGCCGCCCAGATTTGTTTATCAAGTTCACTGTTTTTAGGGATCAGGAAGGTGTCACGGAATTTGAAGTTTCCGTCTCCTTCGAAGTCAGTGGCTTCAAACAGATTACAAAACGCATGACGTACGCCATTCAGTTTAATTTTCATGGGTATTTCCTTAATCAGATGAGGTCAGCGGCGAGCGCGTCGTCGGACACGTCGTCGAAATCGTTAACAGGGTTGATATTGAGCGCTGGGCGCGGGTCGGATTCGGGGGCGACGGTAGGCTTACCGTCTGCGCGGGTGATCAGCGCTTCGACTTTCGGCCAGCGGCGAGGGCTGGCCTTTTTGATAAGCTTCTCGGCTTTGGTCGGGCTGATCAGCTTAAGGTCGAAAACCTCCTCAGTTTTATAGCGGAACTGGTCTTTCAGCAGCGCGCGGGCGGCTTCTTCATCGCTCCAGGCACGATTACCCTGTTTGCCGGTAACCAGCTTAAAGCCCGGTACCGGATGCCCGGCGTTCAGCTCACTGTTCACCCGGTCGCAGACCGCTTTGCAAAAAGACTCAATCAGGCCAACCTGGCTGTAAATATCAGCCAGCTGTTCGGCAGTCAGAAAAGGCACGCGTTTAACGGCCTCTGCGAGTTGCTCGCCCACTGGCTGGGTCAGGTCGACAAAATCGTCTTTCACATCGTTAAGTCTGGCCTGCGCCTCAGCGGTACACAGACCACCTTTTGCCTTGCAGAACCGGCATTGTTTTTCGCCGGGGGTGAAGTTTTCCAGCGGCAGGGTTTCGACCCCTTCGCAATCGGCGATGTTGAACATCACGATCACACTGGCTGCCGCTTCCTGTGCCCGTTCGCCGAACGTCTGGAGCTCTTCCACCGTCAGGGCCCACTCTGAAACGTGGTTAAGCCGCGGCTGGTGGATGAACAGGCGCACCGTCTCGAAGTCGTACAGCATGCTGAACTGTTCGAGCGCGCCCAGGGCATACAGCTGCAGCTGCTCGTTCTGCTCGGCATCGACGCGCACACCCTTACCGTATTTCAGGTCGTGGATCTGCAGCTCGTTGCCCGCGATGATTACGCCGTCGGCGGTACCAAAGGACTCTTCTACGCCCACGATATGGGAGAAGTCGACACGCTGCTCGACCAGCAGCTCATTGCCCTGCGACAGTGCCCAGACGGTGTCGACGTAACGGCCAACGGCTTCGACCATTTCCTCATCTACCTGCGGGCCGGAAGTATCATCCGGGTTCTCAGCAAGAGGATAGGAGCCGAGGAACATCGCGACGTTGCAGCCTGCATAGTGCTCCGGGTGATTCTGGCGGTTGCGCAGAACCTTTTCGGCAAGCGCATGCGCTGCGGTCCCTTCTTCTGCGAATGAGGAACTTTTATCCGGTTGAGTGGCCTCCAGCGCCAGGCTACCGGGGCAGCGCATCCACCGATGCGCTGAAGACGGGGAAAGTCGTGCATGAACGTCTGGCATAATTAACCCTCCAGCGCTTTTTCAGCCTGAGCGATCACATCTGCGAGGTTCTCATCAGCAACTTCGCCGAGCTTTTTGGCACCCTGTTTATCCAGAATCGCCACCGCTTCGGCGCGGTAACCACCTTTCGCCAGCTGGAGGATCATTCCTTCTGCCTGTTTACGCAGCGCCGCAAAATCGGTCTGTTCGCCAGCATTATCGCCAGTGATATTCCCGGCATCGTCACCCGTTTCGGTGCCGCCTTTTGCCGCGTTTTTACGCGCAAAATCTTCCTGCAGCTGGAGGTACTCAACGCGGGTGATCTCGACATGGCCCTTTTTAAGCAGTTCGTTCAGTTTGCGTAAGGTGTGAAGCTCGCTGGCGGCGGAGCCATCAACGTTTTTGCAGTAGAACGGCCCTGTGCGTTCTTCATCTTTGCTGTCCGCCTTCTTCGGCTTCACTTCATGACGACCGTCTGCTGGGGCATCAAGAAGGCGCTCGGCAAATTCACGGCGTGCCGCGATGGTTGGTAAAACGTCCCAGAAACGCAGGATGTTACGCGACAGGTCAAGTAACGCTGGCTTGTTCAAATGACCTGCTCGTTTAACTCCTTGCAGGGCGCTATCCAGGGCGTCGATCTGCACAACGCGCTTATCGCCTTCGGCGTCGCGGTAATCAACAACGCGCTGGACCATTGTTTCGCTGAGGTCCTGCGCCTCCGGGTAGAATGCAGCCAGGGCGATAATGTCGCTGAACTCCAGATCGTCCAGCGTAACCTTGCGGATAACGGTATTTTCCGCTTTGGTTTCCGGTACCGTTTCGCGGTATTCCTGAACCTGCGCCACGGTGTCCGGGCGAAGAGCTACGCCAGAGGCCAGGGCAGTGATAATGCGTTCAAGCAGGGCGTTATGCTGCGTCAGCAGTTGATTGTTAAGTTCGAGACTGGTTTCTAAGCTCATACAGCGGTCCTCGCTACAAGGAGAATGAAGGTAATAGCCAGGCCGAACGCAGTAGCGAGGGCCAGACCGGTGATAATGTCGAAATGTTTGCGGCGATAATGGAGCACGTCGCGCCCCGTCAGCCGGTGGAAGTGTTCAGGTTTCATCGGTAGTGCTCCTTTTCATGTCGGGGAGCGCACTGCACTGAATGCGCTTTCAGGCATAAAAAAGCCCGTCATGGGAGGCGGGCAAAGACTACACACAGCAATGGATGATTCAGGGGATGGGGGTTAACGGACGAATTGTGTAGCCATAACCGAGATAGCCGTTGCGTTCCTGGTAAGCTGCCGCTCTTAGTCGAGCAGGGTTTTCGCCTTTAACTGTCGCAACAACGTAATCAGTTGCGTCAGGTCCGTTTTCTACCACTTCAAAAGTCGGCAAGTATTTTGTTGTGAGCTCATAGGTATTCATTTCAGTACCCCTCAGTGGATTAGTAAAAGGCCCGAAGCCTTTGATTAATCCACTGCACGCCCCATCATCGGGGCGTTTCAACTTGCGTGACTTATCAGCTCGTCGCGGTGTGGTCCTCTACGCTTACCGTACGCATACGGACTCGGCGCTTACCTCGATCCCATCGGGTGCCATTTCGTTTTGCCAGGAGCACAGCGGCTTACCTGTCACGCGGTTCTGTTTGTTAAAGAGCGATTACTTCTTGGGATTAAATCTACAATTTGAGTTGTATTGTGTAAACCACAAACGTGGTATTTATGGGTGCAAAAATACCACGTTATTGATATTTAAATGAATTTAGTTTGTAAGATTTTACAAGATAGGTGCGAGGAGGGCAGCGGAGCCCTCCAGCGGAGGCGGGGTTTTAGCGTTTACGGCGGTAAATGCGGTGCTCGATCATGACACCAATGATCTGTAACTTCATGTCAGCACTGCGCAAAACAGGATAGTCTGGGTTAAGCGGAACCAGTTCGAAGTCATCAACACCTATTCCCAACGGGCGATATTTTTTGAATGTGGCCTCATGGCCGCCGTTCTTGGCAACCACGAATTCTCCTGGGGTAGGGCACAGATCCGGGTCGATGATAACGATATCGCCTTCTTTAAACTCCGGTTGCATGCTGTCGCCATCGATGCGAAGAGCGAAGCACGTTTCGGGTACGTCTGCATCAGCCAGAACATATTCAAGCTCTCCTGCCAGGTCAGTAACGTCTCTTGCTTCAGTGAGACAACCCGCTTGTACGTAACTCAAAACAGGGATTCTTCTGGTGCTGATTTCAGCGAGCGGCATTATGTTTTTACCGTTCAATAGCCAGTCCGGGCTGCATTTCAGCGCCTTAGCCAGATCGAGAAGGTTACGCGGCTTTCGGGTGCGTCCGCTTTCTATAGACTCAATTGATTGCTGGCTAACTCCCGCAGAGTTTGCGACTTCTGTTTGTGTCATTCCGAGTTCGATACGGCGGGCTTTGAAGCGTGCTGCGAGAGACATTTTTAATACCTTATAAGAGTTGAAATTATGACCTCCTATTATTAAATACAATTTTTGTTGTGTTTGACAAACACCATTAGTTGTTGCTAAATACCACTAAAATTGTATGAGGTGATAACTATGACTCTGGCTACCCGATTAAAAGAGCGACGTAAAGAGCTCAAAATGACGCAGGTCACGCTGGCTGAGCTAACAGGGGTTAGTCAGCAGGCCATCAATAGGATCGAAAGCGGTGTTATCTCCCGCCCTCGCTATCTTCTTGAATTATCCGTTGCGCTTGATTGCGACCCCAACTGGCTGCTGCACGGCTCACAAAACGAGAAAAAGGCGTAACCCATGCCAGAGAATAAGAACTGGGGGGCGACGCCTGACGAATGGTTCCACTTCGATCTGGTGCTGGGGCGTACTGACCAGCTGCTGCCGGTCGTGTGCAACCCGGGCGCGACCATATCCCCGAACAGCAAACTAAAAATGCTTGGCAAAACGCCGAGCCTCTATAACCGCGATCGACTGGCTACCGGGATCAAGGACTGGACAGAGCATGTCGTTACTGAGCGTGACTTTGCCCGCTGGTCTAACGAACCGGATTACGGCATCTGCGTGCGTACAGGTCATGGCTGGCTGGCGCTGGACTGCGACAGCGAAGACGAAGATATCCAGGCCGATATTCACAAAACGCTGGTGCAGCTGCTGGGCGAGCTGCCGCCGCGTCGCTGGCGCGCTAACAGCAACAAATGCCTGTACCTGCTGGCCGTTGACGGCGATTTTCGTAAGCGCATCCACCGTCTGGCGGGTGATATGGGGATTATCGAGCTGCTGGCGAACGGCCAACAGTTCGTTGCCTGCGGTACGCACAGCAGCGGCTCACGTATTGAATGGGACGGCGGTCTGCCGGACGAGCCACCAGCCATAACAGCTGACCAGCTCGAAACGCTGTGGCAGCGCCTGGCGGAGCAGCTGCCTGTGTCGGTTACCACCGAAGCGGGCAGCACAAAGATGCGCGACCGCTCAACCTTCACGCCTGGCGCGACGGATGATACCGCCGAATACCTCGATGCCAATGGCTGGACGCTGCTGGACGGCGCGAACGGCGAGCGATACATCCGCTGCCCGTTCGAAGACGGCCACAGCACCGGCGGCGACCCGACGAGCACGGTTTACTTCCCGGGCGGTACCGCGGGCTTTGAGCAGGGGCATTTTAAGTGCCTGCACGCCAGCTGCGCTCACCGTGGCGACGGCGATTTCCTTAACGCCATCGGGATCCGAAACGACGATTTCGAAGACCTGACCAGCACCGATGTTGCAGAGCCATTACCGCTGCCGGCGTTCGAGCGCGATAAGTGGGGCCGCATCGAGGCCACCATCAGCAACGCGGCCAAAGCCGTTGTGCGTCCTGACTTTGTTGACATCGATATCCGCTTTGACCAGTTCCGTGACGAAATCATGTTCGCCCCGGCAGGCTCCGGCCAGTGGCAGGCGTTCACCGATGCGGACTATGCGCGCCTGCGCATCACGATGGAAAAGCGCGGCTTTAAACCTGTGGGGCGCGAGCTGATACGCGACGTGGTGCTGCTGGCCGCTGACGAACAGCCGTTCGATTCGGCGACCACCTGGCTTAACGGGCTGGAGTGGGACGGCGTGCCGCGTATCGAAACTTTCTACCATACGCACTTCGGTACCGCCGACACGCCATACACCCGCGCGGTGTCCATGTACATGTGGACGGCGCTGGCGGGCAGGGTGCTGGAGCCCGGCGTCAAAGCCGATATGGTGCCGATCCTCGTCGGTCCTCAGGGCTGCGGTAAATCCTCCGGCGTGGAAGCGCTGAGCCCCGACCCGGCGTTCTTCACCGAGATCTCATTCGCTGAGAAAGACGACGACCTCGCACGCAAGATGCGCGGGCGTCTGGTGGCTGAGATTGGCGAGCTTCGCGGCCTCAATACCAAAGAGCTCGAATCCATCAAAGCATTCGTGACGCGCACGCATGAGAACTGGATCCCTAAATACCGGGAGTTCGCCACCCAGTTCCCGCGCCGCCTGGTGTTCGTCGGTACCACCAACGAGGACGAATTCCTCGCTGACAAGACCGGTAACCGTCGCTGGCTCCCCGTGGAGGTGTCGAAAGTCGACGTGAAAGCGATAAAAACAGACCTCCTTTTGCTGTGGGCTGAGGCTCGCGAGACGTTTAAGCGCCTCGGCGGTATCCAGTTCCGCGATGCTGAGCGGCTCGGTGCGAGTGTTCATGAGCAGTACACCATCAAGGACGCGTGGCTCGAAACGGTCGAGAAATGGCTCGACACGCCTGACCTGATGACTAACGACATTCCGCGAAATTGCGAATTTTTACTAACTAGCGATGTGTTGAAAGAAGCGATTGGACTCGATTCTCGCAACATTGGAAAACGTGAAGAAATGCGAATCGGTAATGTTTTGCAAAATTGCGGATATTTACGCGATAGGCGTTTCGTAAACGGTAAACAGATACGCGTTTGGGTGAAAACTAGTACCACCTAGACCACCTCGGCGTTTTAGGTGGTCTAGCAGCAACTGGCTGAAATTTAAGGCGAAAGCCAACCTAGACCACCTAGACCACCTTTTTACTAAGAACCCCATATATATATATAAGTCGACTTGGGGAAAGGTTAGAAAATAGTGGTCTAGGTGGTCACAGGTGGTCTAGCAATGAACACGTAATTTATTGCGGGTAGCGATATGCAAACACGATTTGATTCCACCACGGCGATTAACGAGCGCCAGAAGCTCAATAAAATCACTCTCTATGCTCGCGCGTGCGCGCGTTTTGGGAGGTGACCCATGCCAGTTGTCGCGACGTTCAAAACAGACTGGTTCCGGGTGATTAACGACATCACGCGCAGCGGCATTCCCCTGCAGGAGATTGCCAGAGAGCTCGACGTGTCGAAGTCTGCTATCATCGGCTGGAAGCAGGGCGCAGCGCCGAACCACCATACAGGCGAAGCGCTGATAGACTTCTGGTGCTACGTCACACAGCGCCCACGCTCCGAACTGCCAGCACAGGTCACATCACGGCGATTCGTATACGCCTGGCGTTCTAAGCGCCTGGCACCATGAAAACTTGCAAAAACAGGGCGTTCATCGGTTAAAAACGCTATGCAAAAACCGCCCTGTTTTATGCACGATTTATGCAGTCCGTTTTCACCACTTCCAGCCAGTAAACCGCAACAAATAACCGCTTCACGCTGAATCGCTAACGAGTGCCATTTCGCTGGTGCGCGCAACGTCCATTATGTTAAATCGGCCCTGTTTTTAACAAATCTTCCATTTGGTCGGGATCCCGACCGCGACCCCGTTTCACACTTACGGCTCAATCATCACAGGAGCCACCACAATGGGCCGACCAAAGAAACCTATCGAAGTACCTGGGCAGGAACCTGAAACGGGCGCAGAACTGATTACAGGTACCACCGGTGAAGCCACAGCACTGGGCCCACAGCGCGCAGAGCCTGAGATTATCCAGCAGCGCGTTGCCAGTCTGCTGGACGATGCCGCACTTGCTGAGCGCAATACTCTGCTGGGTACCATCAACGAGCAGGGCGCGGCCATCATCGCCCGCTTTGAAACGCTGGGTTACACCGACCTGGCTGACCAGCAGCTGACCGACAATCTCGAATTCCTTCAGCTCGTCAAAAAAGCCACCACGGCGGAGCCCGCCGCGCCGCTGGGCTACGTGACGAACGACGAGGGCAAGCCGCAGCCGGTTACGGGTAAGCCCGTTCTGACTGAGCACGGCTGGCACGTTCCGGGCTAAGAGGGGGAAT
>OIEW01000300.1_pt1 | contig 14658 bp, 7 predicted proteins | sample 1581891 | NCBI WGS metagenome assembly OIEW01 (sample SAMN07977758, study PRJEB24534) | human gut metagenome
CCCGTTTTGTTTCTATTAACAAAGAGAATACCAATAAAACATCAGCGAATTACCGTAATAACGGAGCGCAAAAAATAGGTTCTATCGCGATTGGCCACAATGCTACTGCTAACGGAAAACAGGCTGTTACTTTAGGCTACAATTCTTTTACCCGTGGGCAGGGCAGTGTCATTATCGGTGAAACCTCGAATCATTCCACTCTCGCAACTGCCACGCTTAAAGAAGGACAATTCGATCAAAGTATCATTGTAGGCAGTCAAAACGAAGTCTATGCTCTGGAAAAAGACTTGGGCGGACGAGAAGATACTATTTTGGGAAGTAAGAATAATATTACAGAATCTCACGGCACCTTTGTCCGCGGTGTAGGCAATACGGTATATGATGCGTACAATGATGAAGTCATGACCGCTGATGAAAAGAAACAACTGGAAGGCTATTTACGTGGAGATGAGGATGCGCCGGAAAGTCCGGTCGGACTGTTTGAAAAAGAAAGAAGCCATGTCACTGTCGACGGTGACGGTAACTCGGTAGCAGGTGCAATCTATACCCGTGTTTCCGGCGTGAGCAACGACCTTTCTAATACAGAAGGCAAGTCCAGATTGTCCTACAATATCATTACAGGCAACAGAAATAAATTGACCGATTCCAGTCATAACCTGATACTGGGCGACAACCACGAGTTGGAAAACGTGAACGGAAACATCATTATCGGCTCGCAGACAAAGAAAACGAAAACCGAAGCATCGAACGTCACCATCCTCGGCAATGAAGCCAACGTCAGCGTCGAAGGCGGCGTCGCTTTGGGTACCGGTTCGCAAGCGAATACCGCTGCCGGTGTTTTCGGGTACGATCCCGCCACAGATAAAGCATCCACAACAGACAATGCGACATGGAAATCCGGAAACGGCGCTGTCTCTGTTGGTACGAAGGATAAAACAAGACAGATCACCAACCTCGCCGCAGGTGCGCAGGACACCGACGCGGTGAACGTCGCCCAGCTCAAAAACAGTAAGACCGCTGTCGAAGCAGGCGACTATGTGACCGTTACGAAAAAAACGGAAGACGGAAAGGGAACGACCTACACCGTCAAAGGCCCGAGCCTTACTTCCGTGGACACCAACTTGACTGTTACTGATGACAAGGACGCGAACGACAAGAAAGTTGGCTACAAACTTCAACTGAGCAAAACACTTAAGGGACTGACAAGCGTTTCAAGTGATGAATTTAAAGTTGGCGATAAGACATATATCAATAGTCAGGGCATCAATGCGAATAACAATAAAATCACCAACGTAGCAGCCGGAGCGGCGGATACCGATGCGGTTAACTTCGGACAGCTGAAAGACGTAAAATCTATCGCGACAACCAACCAAACGAACATCGGAAAACTGCAGGCAGGCTTCACCGTGAAAGACGGCGGAACGGGCAAGGCAGACGTTACGCTTGGCGGAGATACGAAGCAGGAAGTTACCTTCAAAGTGGCGGTAGACACAACAACGGAAGGAACGACTTCGCTGACTTCTTCTGTCGATAAGGACAGAAACGTCACCTACTCGCTGAACATGAAAAAGCTGAAAAAAGACCTCGGCATTACCGACGGTCCCGATGGCGTCATGAGCTCGTGGAAACTGAAAGTAAAGGACGAAACAACACCGCAGGACATCAAAAACGGCGAAGCTGTTACCTTTGACGTAGCTGCAGCGGATAAAGGACTCACCGTCACAAGAGAAGGAAAGACAATTAAGTACGGTATCGAAGGCAGTAAGATTGATATCGCAAATAACCAAAGCATCACCAACTTGGGCAAACGTATTGACAATCTACCTTCTATCCACTATTTCTCCGTCAAGAGCACGGCAACCGGTGCAGGCTCGAACTACGATAATGATGGCGCAAAAAAAGACGGCGGCATTGCTATCGGCAAACAAGCTAGTGCAACAGGAACCAGTGATATCGCTATCGGTACGGAAGCGCAAGCGACCGGCGGCTGGGGCGTAGCTATCGGACAGGCAGCGAAAGCGAAGGCTTCGACTGCTGTTGCCATGGCGTACGCCGCCGAGGCGAAAGGCGCTAATTCGCTCGCGATCGGCATACAGTCGGAAGCGAAAACTAATGACTCCACCGCGTACGGTCGTGGAGCGAAAGCGCTGGGCGATGTCGCTCTCGCTGTCGGGGCACTGACCAAAGCAGAGGGAAATCATTCTTCCGTATTTGGATACGAAGCGACGACGGACAGCACCGCATGGAACGGCACGGCGATCGGCAGAGGAGCCTACATCGGCAAACAGGCAGCGGACGGAACCACGCCGGACGTCGGTGTTTCGAATAACTACTACACGCCTGTGGATGACGACACGGTTGTGGAACCAGGCAAGGAAACGAAGAACTCAACAGCTGTAGGATTCGGAGCGAAGTCTTTCGGGTATCAGAATACCGCTGTCGGAGCAGGTGCGGAAGCATTTGATACGAATACAGTGGCTGTCGGCGTCATGTCCAAAGCCATCGGTCACTATGCCAATGCATTGGGCAAACAGGCCAGAGCGGAAGGAACGAACTCCACCGCCATCGGTCATTTCGCAAGGGCGCTTGGTGAAAGCTCCATGGCCTTAGGCGATTACGCGATTACCTCGACCCTGGACGGCACAGGAAAAGTCAATCATTCGGTAGCGCTCGGCTCGCATGCCCGTGTCGCTGCTGACAACTCCCTTGCTTTGGGCAATAACTCTCTTGCAAGTATTGCTGATGATGTTAAAACAGAAGCATACTTATCCAAGGAAACCTTCAAGAAAGAAAACGGTGTCGTATCTGTCGGCAATTCTGAATATACGATTGGTGATGAAAAGATTAAGCAGAACTACCGCCGCATTACCAATGTTGCAGGCGGTGCGGAAGACAATGATGCGGTCAACGTACTCCAGCTGAAGGCGTTGGAAACCAAAGTCACGGCTAATGCGGACAATATCAACAAAGGCTGGGTACTCAAAGCTACTTCAGATACGGGCGAAGAGGAAAAAGGCAAAACGATCAATAACACGGATAATGAAGTTACATTTGACGTGGAAAAAGATCAGGGACTTACCGTAACAAGAAACGGCGCGGCCATTAAGTACGGCGTGAATAACAAGCAACTGGTAGAAAACATCAACAAAGGCGACACGGCAGTCACCAATATTTCCACGAAATTCTCGATTAGCGGTGAAAAGGCTGCGGATAAAAAGGAACTGACCCTGAGCAATACATCCGCACCGAACATCCAATTCCTCGGCACGACGGGTGAAACCACCGTTACTGTGGGTGGCACCGATACTGCTCCGACCGTTAAGGTAGGCTTGGATCCGGAATTCAAGAAACAAGTAAACGCCAACTCAGACAATATCGCTGCGAACAAGAAAGCTATCGACAAGAACGCAGGGGATATTAAAACGAACACAGACAATATCGCCGCGAACAAGACAGCTATCGAAAAGAATGCGACAGACATTGCCGGTAAGATGACCTCGTGGAAACTGAAAGCCGAAGGCGTTGCAGGGGAAGAGGAAATCAAAGACGGTAAGGGAGTCACCTTTGGCGTAGAAACTGCGGATAAGGGGCTCACCGTCACGAGAGAGGGCTCGACCATCAAGTACGGCATCGACGGAAGCAAGATTGACATCAAAGAAAACGAGACTGTCAAGAAACTTGAGAAGGATATCGAAAACAGCAAGACCACGGTCAAAGCAGGAGATGGCGAGAAAAATATTTCGGTTGCCAAAACAGACGGCAAAAACGAATACACCATCACTCTTGCGAAAGACCTCAAGGATTTGAACTCGGTCTCCGCCAAGACCGTCAACGCGAGTGAAAAAATCACGGTCGGCGGCGATAAGGTAACGATCAACAACGAAGGCCTTACCATCAAAGACGGCCCGTCCGTCAAAAAAGACGGTATTGATGCAGGCAAGAAGAAGATTACGGGAGTTGCTGCCGGAGCTGTGTCCGAAAAGAGCACAGAGGCCGTAAATGGCGGACAGCTCTTCGGAGTAGAACAAAAGGTCAATATCAACAGCCGCAATATTTCCATTCTCGGCGGTAAAGTGAGCGAACTGGGTAACCGCGTGAACAGAGTCGGCGCAGGCGCTGCCGCACTTGCCGCACTCCACCCGCTCGATTTCGACCCCGATGACAAATGGGACTTTGCAGCAGGCTACGGCAACTATAAAGGGGCCAATGCAGCCGCTATCGGTGCATACTACCGTCCGAATGAAGACACCATGGTCAGTGTCGGCGGATCCTTCGGCGGCGGAGAAAACATGGTGAACGCCGGCGTTTCCGTAAAACTCGGACAGGGCAACCATGTAACGACCTCCAGAGTCGCTATGGCGAAAGAAATCAAAGATCTCCGTGCAGAAGTGGAAGTCCTGAGACAAGCTGTCACAGGTATCGGACAGGGACAGACCCCCGATCCGGTCAAGATGAAACTTTTCCCGGATATCGCAAAGAACCACTGGGCTTATGAAGCGGTAGAAGAACTCACGAAACAGGGACTGCTCGAAGGTTACCCGGACGGAACTTTCGGCGGAGACCGTATGATGACACGCTATGAATTCGCAGAAATCGTCTACAGAGCCATGCAAAAAGGCCTCAACGTGAACGAAAAGCTGATTCAGGAATTCGAACCGGAATTGGAACGTTTCCGTATCGATGTCATTTCCAAAGACAAAAACGGAAACCCGGTCATCGAAAGAGTCCGTGTCAACGAGAAGAAAAAAGCAAAATAAAATTTCATAAAAACGGCACGGCCGAAGCAGAAAAGAAAACCCTGGGGAAATAACTCCCCGGGGTTTTTTCATGCTGCATGTAAGAAAGCATACAAAAAACTGCCTCTACATGAAGGAAAATCATGGAAATATTACGAACAGCAAGCCGTCCCCTAATGATGGTAAATAATGAAAGAATGCAGATTATAAGCTGTCCCCGCTTGTCGGGAAGCAAGCGAACCGCTTTTCGAGGAGCGGAGCGACGCTGTAAAAGTGAGTGAGACGCTTTGCCTTGGCTAAGGTGTCAACCGACAGGTTGACGAAAGGAGTAAGTGTGGGCAGAAACGAAAGAACGATTCTAACCTGTGTACGCAAGCTTGCCCCTATTGCCTCGCGTGGCTCGGCACTTCCCTCCGTATTCGGGGGAAGCTGACGCTAAGGAAGAAAGGAATCATATTTTTATATAAGTAAAAAATAATGAAATAGCTCACACAAAAAAGCCGTCCCCGCACACGGGGAAGGTGGCGGCGGAGCCGTCGGAAGGGGCAAGTGTGAGTAAAAACAAAAGAACAGAAATAAGTGTGAGCAAAACTAAAAAATATTGAAATGACTCACACAAAAAAGCCGTTTCCGCGTGACTGGAAGCAAGAGAAAGCGGAAACGTAAACGAGTTTTACCAAGCGGATGTGATCTGTATTATTTATTTCCTTATTTGCAATAAAAAAGCGTACCTTGCGGGTACGTCTTTTCTTTTATTTTTTAGAGGAACAGGGCAAAGAGGCTGGCGCCTATGACGGTCATGATGCCGGATATGCAGATGGAAAGGGAACTCATTGCGCCTTCTACGGGCCCTATTTCCATAGCTCTTGCCGTGCCCATCCCGTGGGCAGCCGTGCCGAGGGCAATCCCTTTGGCTACCGGGTGGGTGATATGTAAGTATTTCAGTATGTAGATACCGAAGATATTTCCCATAATCCCCGTGAAAATAATGGAGGCGACGGTAATGGAGGGGTAGCCGCCGAGTTCTTGCGATACGCCCATACCGATCGGTGTAGTAATGGCTTTGGGAAGCAGGGTGACATACGAGGCATGATCAAACCCGAAAAGAAGGCAGAAAATGAATATGGAAATCAGACTGGAGAGTACGCCGGCAAGAATTCCGAGAAATATAGCTGCCATATTGTCTTTTAAGGTTTTCATCTGTTCGTAGAGGGGAACGGCAAGGCAGATGGTGGCAGGGGTGAGGAGATAATTGATGTAGTCCAGGCTGTCTGTCATTTTTTCATAGTTATAGCCTGTAAGCTGTATGAATCCGATGATGATAATGCCTGAGACGAGCAAGGGATTAAAGAGGGGGCTTTTGAATTTTTTTTGAAGGAACATACCGAGCCAGTAGGAGGCAATTCCGAGGAATACGCCGAAATAGACGGATCCTTCGAGCAGATTAATCATGACGGGCCTCCTTTTTGCGGGTGAGAATAAATTGGGTGAAAAGTCCTGCACCGCCGATACCGATGATGAGGGTGAGGATATTGATGAGTATATAGGGAATAATCATGGATTTCATGTAGTCCCAGGCGCCTAAAAGTCCGACGGTGGCAGGGAGAAAGAGAAAGGCCATGATGCTGATGAGAAGCATGGAGGTTTCTCTGATTTGTGCGACGTGGAGAATTTTGTAATGGAGCAGGGTAAAGAGAAGAATAATGCCGTAGATGCTGGCGGGAACGGGAAGCGGCAGGAAGTCATGGAGCATTTCCCCGAAAAAGGAAATGGTGATGATGATGCCGAATTGAATCAAGTATTTCATGGGCGGCTCCCGGGCAATACAGCAGAGATGTAGTCGATAATGAGGCGTGCGGTTTTTTCGTGACCGAGGCGGAGCGCATCGATGCAAAGGTCATAGTTTTTGGCTTCGCCCCAGTTTTCTCCGGTGTGGAATTTGTGGTAGTCTTTTCTGTTTTGGTCGGAGTGGAAGACGACATCTTCCGCTTCTTCTCTCGTGAGGTGCCAGTATTTCATTTTCATGGCAATCCGGCCTTCTTTATTTCCGCAGGTGAAAACGCGGACGCAGTCTTTGCGGTCACGGAAAATGTAGTTTCCGCAACGGCCGATGATGACACAGTCCCGGCTGCCGATGAGGTTCATGAAGGCTTCGGTGGTGGGTTTGTTGATTTTGTCAGGATCGGCTCCCATAGAAAGAGCGAAAAGAAATCCGTTGGTAGGAAGTTCATTGAAAAACATGGGCATTTGGTCGTAAATACCTGCTTCTTTTGCCATTTGGCAAAGGGAGTCCTGGTCGTATACGGGAATGCCGTAATATTTGGCGAGCATGGCGCCGACGGTGTATCCGCCGCTGCCGCTTTGTCTGGCAATGGTGATAATCATAAGAATCCTTCTTTCTTGTCTTTTTAAAATAATCGCATAGGAACAAGTATTTCTATTATACTCTCATTTTTTAAAAATTTAAGAGCAAAATGTATAATTTTAGAAATAAAAAATCTCTCCTGAAAAGAAGAGATTTGAATTTTAAATTTTTGCTAATTTTGACATGCTCGTATCGCCGGGATTCCAGAAAATAATTTCTCCTGCTCTGAGGGATTTTTGAACGTCAATCGTTCTTTGGTTGGAAGAGCCTTTGAAGAGAAGAGTCACATCTTTTTTCTCCAAGACAAATTCGCCGTCAACAAGAATGTCGATGTATTTCAAAAGTTCCATGGTTTCCGGCATCTGTTTGGCAAATTTCCCGAGAAGGTCTTCGTCAAAAAGATAGCCGGTAAAGCACCAGAGATCTTTTTCGGGATAGGTTTCCTTGAAACGCCGCACGAGAGGAAGAAGCCTTTTTTGGTTCGGCGGTTCCATCGGTTCGCCGCCGAGGAGAGTGAGGCCCTGATAAAAATCGTAGCCCAATTGTTCTATGATGTAATCTTCCGTTTCCCGGGTGAACGGTTTTCCGTGGTTGAAGTCCCAGGTTTCCGGATTGAAGCAGCCTTTGCAATGGTGGGTACAACCGGAAACGAAGAGGGAAAAGCGGACTCCCGGACCGTTGGCAATGTCGTATTCTTTTATGCCGGAATAGTTCATAAGGTGGTCCTTTTTATACAAAATGGCGGCCTCTCATCAAAGTGGAAGCCGCCGTAATACGCATAAACGGGGTTTGTCCCGATGTTTTTATAAGTGGAGAACGCGGTCTTTGATTTCCTGGGTGCGGCCCTGGTTCCAGAATTGGGTACCGATGTATCCGCAGGTTCTTCTTGCTACGGACATTTTATGCTGGTCCTTGTTTCCGCAGTTCGGGCATTCCCAGATAAGCTTGCCGCTTTCGTCTTCTTTGATTTTGATTTCTCCGTCGTAACCGCAGTCCATGCAGAAATCGCTCTTTGTGTTCAGTTCCGCATACATGATGTTTTCATAAATGTACTTCATGACGGTGAGAACGGCGGGGATATTGTTCTGCATATTCGGTACTTCGATGTAGGAAATCGCACCGCCCGGGGAGAGTCTCTGGAAATCGGACTCGAATTTCAGTTTATGGAAAGCATCGATTTCTTCTGCCACATGGACATGATAGCTGTTGGTGATGTAGTTCTTGTCGGTTACGCCGGGGATATCGCCGAAACGTTTTTTGAGGGCTTTGGCAAATTTATAAGTTGTCGATTCCATCGGTGTGCCGTAGACGGAGTAACTGATATGTTCTTTTTCTTTCCATTCCGCACATTTGTCGTTCAGTTTCTGCATGACTTTGAGGGCAAATTCGCGGCCTTCATCTGTCGTATGAGAAACGCCGAGCATGCGGACGCACATTTCATAGAGGCCGGCATAGCCGAGGGAAATGGTGCTGTAGTTATTGAAAAGAAGTTTATCGATGGTTTCGCCTTTTTTCAGACGGGCAAGGGCACCGTGCTGCCAAAGAATCGGAGCGACATCGGAAACGGTGCCGAGAAGTCTTTCGTGACGGCAGCGGAGTGCTTTGTGGCAAAGTTCGAGACGTTCTTCCAGAATTTTCCAGAATTCATCCATATTTCCTTCTGCCGAGCAGGCTACATCGACAAGGTTGATGGTCACAACGCCCTGGTTGAAACGGCCGTAATATTTATGAGCGCCGTTTTCTCCGAGTCCTTCCGTATCGGTGGTGAGGAAGCTGCGGCAACCCATGCAGGGATACACGTCACCGTCTTTGTACTGTTTCATGACTTTAGCGGAAATATAATCGGGAACAAGACGTTTTGCCGTACATTCCGCAGCCAGTTTCGTCAGTTCATAATAAGGGGAATCGGCATGGATATTATCCTCATCGAGTACATAAATGAGTTTCGGGAACGCCGGAGTAATCCATACGCCCTTTTCATTTTTGACGCCCTGCATTCTCTGGAGAAGTACTTCTTTGATAATCATGGCAAGATCGTCACGGGTGCGTCCTTCCGGTACTTCGTCAAGATACATGAACATGGTGACGAAAGGTGCCTGGCCGTTACAGGTCATGAGCGTGATGAGCTGGTACTGGATGGTCTGGATACCGCTCTTGATTTCTCCGTGGAGACGTTTTTCTACAATTTTATTGATGATTTCTTCGTCCATCGGCTCGCCGGTGAGTTCTCTTTCGGCAATGACATCTTTTTTGATTTTCTGACGGCTGATATCTACGAAGGGAGCGAGATGGGACAGTGTAAAGGATTGCCCGCCGTACTGATTTGAAGCGACCTGGGCAACAATCTGGGTCGTCACGTTGCAGGCGGTAAAGAAAGAATGAGGCTTTTCAATCATCGTCTGGCTGATGACAGTGCCGTTCTGCAGCATATCTTCCAGATTGATAAGATCGCAGTTGTGTTCTTTCTGGGCAAAATAGTCGGCATCGTGGAAATGGATAATGCCTTCGTCATGGGCTTTCACGATGTCTTCGGGGAGGAGAAGACGTTTCGTCAAATCCTTGGAAACCTCGCCTGCCATATAGTCTCTCTGGGTGGAGTTGATAACCGGGTTCTTATTGGAATTTTCCTGCTTGACCTCTTCATTATTGAGTTCAATGAGAGATAAGATTCCGTCATCGGTGGTATTGCTCTTACGGGAAATTTCACGTTTATAACGGTAGCGCACATATTTCTGAGCCACTTCATAGCCGCGCATTTCCATGATACCCGTTTCTACCATATCTTGTATATCTTCCACATTGGCAGCATGCGTGTAGGAAGACATTTTCTTGGCAATGTTGTCGGCAATCGCACGGATCTGGAATTCATTCAACTGATGGATTTCATTGACTTCGTTATTTGCTTTACCGATAGCATTGATGATTTTTGAAATATCAAAGGTGACTTCCTGTCCGTTTCTCTTGATGACGTTTGTGTGAACCTTTACTTCCTCATTTGTACCCGGATTCATTGTTATACTCTCCTCACTTTAGAATGAAACACTAAATATTGAAAGCTGTGTGTTTAAAAACACAACATATTGTACCGACATCTATACTACAACATATCAGGAAGAAAAGGAATAGCCGGAATGGGAATATAAAAAATTCTAATTTTCGGGAAGAAAAGAAGGGGAAAAATAAAAAAAGAGTGTAATCCCCGTAAAGATTGACCGGGCACGTTTCCGCTTTTGTGTTTCACGAAGGGTTTCACAAAAACAGGACAGTTAAAGATTTTTTTTATAAGAGGTTACGAAAGGAAAAATCTACATATAGTAGACGGGAAAAGAAAAATAACATAGAAGTAGTATGTTTTCCGGAAAGATAAAAATAAGGGGACTTTTGCTTTTTCTGCGTTTCTTCCGATTTATTATGTTATAATAAGAAAAATTAAGTCATTTTTATTTTTTACAGGAGCCGGATTTTATGAAAAATTCTGAAATTCGCCGCAGTCACGTGAAAAAATCATCGCCTTGGAAAAAAGTGATTTTTTTTCTCTTTGTCGTCGTTTTTATAGCGGTGGCGGGAGCAGCGGCAGGATTCTTTGTTTCTATAGGCAGCGGTCTGCCCGATATTTCTTCCAATATTGCACCGGATGCATCGTCCCGCATTTATGATGCGAAAGGTCGTCTGATTACGACGGTGCATGCCGAAGAGAACCGTATCCCCGTTTCTATTGATGAGGTGCCGGTGAATTTGCAAAATGCGTTTGTCGCTGCCGAAGATGTGCGTTTTTATGAACATCACGGTGTGGATCCGAGAGGGATTCTCCGTGCGGCGTTCAGCAATATCGTAAGCGGAAATGCGACGGGTCAGGGAGGCAGTACCATTACCCAGCAATTGGCACGGAATGCGTTTTTGAATCAGGAACAGACACTGAAACGTAAGCTGCTCGAAGTGATACTGGCCTTGAAAATAGAGCGCCAATATACGAAAAAGCAGATTCTTGAACTGTATATGAACCAGATTTATTTCGGACAGGGGTGCTACGGTATCGAGACGGCATCGCGCGTTTATTTCGGAAAAAATGCAAAAGATTTGACACTGCCGCAAGCAGCACTGATTGCAGGACTGCCGAACAGCCCGAATTACTATTCCCCGTTCCGCAGTCTGGAAGCGGCGAAATACCGCCAGGGTATTGTCCTTGACCAGATGGCCAAATACGGTTATATCACCGAAGCAGATGCGGCAGCCGCCAAAGAAGCGGACCTGCATCTGGCAAAACCGCAGGACAAGAAAGGAACGAGCAGCACCGCTTCGTATTTCGTCAATGAAGTTATTCGTCAAATCAGTGAAAAATATGATTCCGACGCTATTTATAAAGAAGGTCTCCAGATTTACACCACCCTCGATCTTGATTTGCAGAAAGCGGCAGAAGAGTCACTGAACCGGAATCTTCCCGACGCGTATACTGATGAGAACAAACTGACTCAGCCGCAGGGCGCACTTCTTTCTGTCGAAGTCGGTACGGGCTACGTGAGAGCCATGGTCGGCGGACGCGGACAGGACCAATTCAACCGGGCCGTACAGATGGTGCGTCAGCCGGGGTCGGCATTCAAACCTTTTGTCTACCTCACCGCTTTTGCTAACAGAGTCAATATGTCCGACTCTTTGAGTAATGAGGCCAAAGATTTCGGAGGAGGCTGGACACCGAAGAATTACGACGGAACTTCCGGCGGTAAAACGACAGTGTCGGAAGCTCTTATCCACTCCATGAATATTCCTACCGTGTATCTGGCCGATCAGGTGGGAATCCGTAAAATCATTGAAACGACGAAAGCTTGCGGTATTTCTACTCTTGTTACGGACGGACCTTATAACGATATAAACCTGGCAGCGGCACTGGGCGGTCTGACGAACGGTGTTTCTGTCTGGGATATGGCAAAAGCTTACAGTGTATTTGCCAACGGCGGCCGTCTTGTGGAACCCCGCATTATTCTCAAAGTCGTCGACAGAAGTGGAAATGTCCTTGAAGATAATACAGGCACTCCTGAGAGTAAACAGGTCGTCGATGAAAAGGCGGCATGGAAACTGACGAGCGTTCTGGAAGAAGTTATTTCCCGCGGTACCGGCGGTAATGCATACATAGGCCGTGAAGCGGCAGGAAAGACAGGAACGACCGACGATGAACATGATGCCTGGTTTGCCGGATACACAGCCAATCTGTCCACCGCAGTCTGGATCGGCGATGACGCTTCCACAAATGCCGGATATACCGGTGGTACAATTCCGGCCATCATCTGGCGTGACTACATGAGCCGTGCGGAAAATACTTACCGGGCAAAACGTTTTGATATCCCCGCATCTGTTGCGGCGGAAATAGCAAAGGCCCGGGCAGAAAAAGAGAAACAGGAAAAAGAAGAAAAGAAGAAGAAAGAGGAAGAAGAAAAGAAAAAGAAGAAAAAAGAACTGGGCGATAAAATCAAGGCGGCAGGAAATAAAATCCTTGACAAAATTGCCGGTCACTCTTCTTCTGAAAAGCAGTAATAACGAAGGTAAATAAAAAAGGCGCCCCTCAGGATGCAGGACATCAGGGAGCGCCTTTTTTGAATCTCCTTTCCGCAAAATGGAAATTTCCGGGGGAATAAGACTTTATAAGGGAGACTAAAATCACAAGAAACTGCATAAGCAAAAACCTTGCAAACAAACGGGCAAAAAGATTATAATTAATATAACGATAAGTTTCGATATAATTTTCAAAGGAGGAGACATGACAAAAATAGCAGAAGCCCTGTCGGGAAGGCGGTCTTATTACCAAATTCATAAAGAAATCCCCGTTTCGCCGGCACAAGTGGAGGAAACGGTCAAAGAATTGACAGAACTGGTGCCCGATGCCTTTGATATGAAAAGCTCTCGTGTCGTTCTTCTCATGGGAGAGGCACATGACGACTTCTGGAACCTGGTTTATGACTGCTTCAGCGGAAAAGTGGCGCGTGAAAAAACAGACAGCTTTAAGGCGGGTGCAGGGACGATACTTTATTTCTATGACGAAAAAGTAGTAGAAAAAATGCAGGAAACCTATCCTTCCTATGCAGAAAACTTTCCCGTCTGGGCCAACCAATCGAGCGGTATGCTCCAGCTGTCCCTCTGGACGGCGCTCCGTGAACTCGGAATCGGCGCGACGGTCCAGCATTACAATCCCGTCATCAATGCTCATGTACGGTAAGGAAGCAAGCAACCGAAAACAAGAGATAGACCGCCAGCACTACACTATTCCGAACCAAAGACCAAAAGATAAGCATTGTGGGAAAATCTAAACTTTTGGATTTTCCTACAATGCCGACTACGGCGGAATCCTTCCCACTCCTTATATCTTTATTTCCGTATACATTGAATTTGTATTTAGTAAATGCTATAATGTCCCTATTCAAATTATAAATGTGTTGAATTAGTTACATGTACATATTTTTTGTGCCGCATAAATACCCTGTTGAGGTTGTCGTTCTTTGTCCAGATGTGGAAACAATAAAAGGAAGGGAACGATACAGGGAGAAAACAGGCTATTCCGGCTTTACGGTTGAAACCTTATACGATACATTTATGCAGACAACACCACGGATCGGCTTTTGGCTGGACAATTCCAACCAAACACCACAGCAGACAGCAGAAACCATTCTGAACGCCAGAAAGTCGGTATGATTGTTACATATAAGGGGAAGAAAAATTTCTTTTAGGTACTTTCTTTCCTAAAACTAATGTGATATAATAGCATCATTCCAAAAAAGGAGTAAAAAATATGCGGCAAGGTATTCTTAAATAAAACTATAATCAAATAGTGGGAACAAAGGATTATGATAGTCCCTTTTGTGGGGGCTTGGTTTTTTGTACCCAATTTAAGAATACTTTTGCCTTATCAATTTTGACATATCCGAAAAACAGCAATCACAAACAGGTGTATGCTGTATATGTGTATGTCCGCAAATTATAATCCCCAGTGGTAAAAGTATTTTACTGCTGGGGATTTTTATGCCCTTTTGGGGCTGTAAAAGGAGGACAATCACATGAAAATAATCAATATTGGAATTCTCGCCCATGTAGACGCAGGAAAAACAACATTGACGGAAAGCCTGCTGTACACCAGTGGAGCGATTGCGGAACAAGGAAACGTGGATAAAGGAACTACAAGAACAGACACTATGATTTTGGAACGGCAGCGCGGAATTACCATTCAGACAGCGGTTACTTCTTTTTGCTGGAATGATTATAAAATCAATATCGTGGACACTCCCGGTCATATGGATTTTTTAACCGAAGCATACCGCTCTTTATCTGTCCTTGACGGAGCTGTTTTAGTCATTTCGGCAAAAGACGGCGTACAGGCACAAACCCGTATATTATTCCATGCGCTTCAGAAAATGGACATTCCGACAATTATCTTTATAAATAAGATAGACCAAAATGGGATCGACCTGCGGCGTGTTTACCAAAGCATTAAAGATAAACTTACCAGTGATATGATTGTCATGCAGGAGGTTTCCCTGTCGCCAAAGATAACCATGACCGATATTTCTGATTTGG
>OIEW01000336.1_pt1 | contig 13378 bp, 15 predicted proteins | sample 1581891 | NCBI WGS metagenome assembly OIEW01 (sample SAMN07977758, study PRJEB24534) | human gut metagenome
TGATAGAAACAGAAGCCACTGGAGCACCTCAAAAACACCATCATACACTAAATCAGTAAGTTGGCAGCATCACCGAATCCAGCTTTCGCAATATTGACTTTAACCGCATCATGAGCGTGCTGCATAACCTTGGTTATTTCGTATGCGCCCCTGAGGTAAATAAAATAATTGAAATTCTTACGTCAATGAAAGAAATTGAGGAGCTAGAAACTTGTGCGAAATGTAAGCGCCCTTACATTGTTCCATATACCAACGATACTCATTGCCCTCGGTGTAGATTGTCGTCAACGGCATCTGCAATAGTACGGTATTCCCAGGAGGAGTTAGATTAGTTATTACTTTATGTGAGTGGTTTTAAGCAGAGATCAAAAATCTAAAGACGGTTTCGTCTTTATCTATAAAATTTTTGACTTGCGTACTTTTCCACATGTACTACATGTTGCTGTTTATTTTCAGATAGCTTCCGTTCTCACGCATGGTGATGCTGCCAACTTACTGATTTAGTGTATGATGGTGTTTTTGAGGTGCTCCTGTGGCTTCTGTTTCTATCAGCTGTCCCTCCTGTTCAGCTACTGACGGGGTGGTGCGTAACGGCAAAAGCACTGCCGGACATCAGCGCTATCTCTGCTCTCACTGCCGTAAAACATGGCAACTGCAGTTCACTTACACCGCTTCTCAACCCGGTACGCACCAGAAAATCATTGATATGGCCATGAATGGCGTTGGATGCCGCGCCAGTGCACGCATTATGGGCGTTGGCCTCAACACGGTTTTACGTCACTTAAAAAACTCAGGCCGCAGTCGGTAACCTCGCGCATACAGCCGGGCAGTGATGTGATTGTCTGCGCTGAAATGGACGAACAGTGGGGCTACGTCGGTGCTAAATCACGTCAGCGCTGGCTGTTTTACGCGTATGACAGGATACGGAGGACGGTTGTGGCGCACGTATTCGGTGAACGCACTATGGCGACGCTGGGGCGTCTTATGAGCCTGCTGTCACCCTTTGACGTGGTGATATGGATGACGGATGGCTGGCCGCTGTATGAATCCCGCCTGAAGGGAAAGCTGCACGTAATCAGCAAGCGATATACGCAGCGAATTGAGCGGCATAACCTGAATCTGAGGCAGCACCTGGCACGGCTGGGACGGAAGTCACTGTCGTTCTCAAAATCGGTGGAGCTGCATGACAAGGTCACCGGGCATTATCTGAACATAAAACACTATCAGTAAGTTGGAGTCATTACCCCTTTCTGAACATCATTAATGTGATTGATAGCTGTAGAAGATGAGGCAGGATAAGCCCCCCATTAAGCTTGGACTGTTTCCCACACAAGAACTACTTTAGGTCGAAACCTGGGGTATACCCATAGTTGACCTATGTAGATTGGTCTGGGGTTAACTTTTTTATCAACGCAACAGCTTCAGCTTCGGGCATGGCGAACTGCACACGATGGCGCGCTGCGACATCGAGCGCAAACACCTTCGTATAGACCTCCGTCGAGCTAATAGATTTGTGGCCCATCAGGCTCTGCAGCACTTTCAGCGGAATACCGGCGTACAGCATGTGCATCGCGTAGGAGTGACGGAACGTATGGGGGGTCACCGGTACTGAGAACGTCACCCCGTCGGCCGCTGCGGCCTCCACCGCTTCGCTAAGCCAGGTGCGGACGGTACGGTCTGTGATCTCCCAGATACGCGCCTTCTCAATTCTGCCGGTGTGCTTGTTTCGTCTTTCCAGCGGAATTTTCAGGGTGGCCACCATCATCTGTAGCTGGCTGACGTAGTGGTGATCGGAAAGCGGAACAAGACGATGGACCTGACTGCCTGCGGGAGCACGACCTGCCGTCCTGGCCGCTTTCTCGGCGCGCTGCTTGAGCGTGGCCAGCTGCACGAACGGATACGGCGGCGTCAGTGAAAAATCCCCCCGGGTCAGCGCGAGCGCTTCATTAATGCGCGCGCCGGTGTTCCACAGCGTCGCCAGCAGCATCTTGCGGTGAAGATCCGGCACGTAATGGAGCAGGGCGCTGACTTCCGGCGCCAGCAGGTATTTCGGCAGTTCATCCTGCACGAGCGCCATCTGGCGCAGGGCGAGGGCGGCAGGGTAATCGATGGCCACCGGGAGCAATGTTCCGGGAGATGCCGGAGATCCAACTGGAACCAGGTTATTCATAATTTCTGTTAACTTTTTTCTTTGCCGAGAATTTTCTTCGTAATATTACCGGAGTCAGGATGACTAACCAGCCAGCGACGGCCAGCCAGAAAACAGACGAAGTCGCAAACAAAACTACCCCGTCAGTGATTACAGACACGATATTTTCGGGCACTGGTTTCAGTCCTCTTCAGTGTGTGGCTATGGAACGGGAACATTCATGCCCCCAACATCCACTTGATAAAGTCCAGAAAAGTCACCACGCCCCCCAGAACAGGATCAGGTCGCGGTATTTATCCCACAGGTTAAAAAAGGGATGTGCCTGCAGGTCAACGAGCTCCTCACTTTGTGAGGCAAGATCCCTTTCCAGCTCCAGGATTCTTTTCTGCGACTGAGCACACAGGGTAGCCAGCCGGATGACCCCGGTTACCCGTTGCGCCACCTCCAGGTCTGAATCCCCGATCTGCGGCAGAGACAGTGTTTCTGCCCGCAGTGGCAGGGCATCACATTTCTCGTCCGGGAGCTGGCCCCCTTTTCTGTGCCACAGATGATAAAAAGGACGATTCTTATGTGAAGCAATCAACTGTTTTTGCATCCGTTTTTTGCCTTCGAGCTGCACGATTTTTTCCTGCAGCCCGCGATAACAGTCTTCCAGACGGCGTACCCCTGATGCCAGTGGCTCCACCTGGAGCGTTGAATACCTGCCCCGCGGCAACTGTAGTTCGTCTGCCCGCAGCGGCATTGAGCTGGTTTCCCCGGCCGGGAACCGGAAACCCATTGCGTGCCACAGCCTGTCCCTCCGGATCTTGTTTTCTTCTTTTTCTTCATCAACCTGGGAAATTTCAATCGGCAAAAACCGGGTTTCTGGCGGAAGGCATCTGGCCCAGAGCACAAACTACTGCGTGAACCAGCTACCCAAGCCGTGTCCCTGCAGGCGCCGTTCCAGTCTGAACTCATCTGTAAACAGATGCAGGGCCTTCTGTTGAGGCCAGTAGATTGCAGTGAAAGCCTGAGTCTTCGTCTGTTCGGTATCGGCCAGGTACAGTATCATTATGCAGGAGACCCGGTACAATCCGTCGGGAAAATGGTCAGAAGTTGGCCCCCACGATCGCTCCCTGCACAGAATGACGATCAGATTTTCCTCCTGGCGGGTAATGTTATTTGTAATGATCTCCGGCAATGTCACGAGCCACATTGTTTTGTCCTTAACTGTCCGGGTCACGCAGTCGGTCATGTTTTTTCCCTGGAGGGTTATACCCCGGTGCTGTCAGCAGTTATCGGATAGGGGAGTGTCCCCTGCCCCCACGAAAGCCTGCAGAGCATCCGCTCCGGAGGGCAGTTCATGCTGAGGGTTAATCTCTGCGTCAATGGCTTCGTTTTGACATCCTCCCCGTCCTTCAATGTCAAATTCCCCAGAACATCAGGTTTATCGCATTTTTGATGTCATTTTCCCGGTGGCTGAGATCAGCCACTTCCTCCCCGGTGACAGAGGCCGTGACGCTGGCCATGTCCGTGGTCATCAGGCGATAGCTGTCGTCCCCGATGTGCACCACCGGATAGAGATCACGGGAGACCTTATCCGAAAGCAGCCGGGCGCTGGCCAGCGGGATCACCATGCGCCGCCCGGGGGTATCGATGATGTCACTCTGTACATCCACGAACAGACGATAGCAACTCTCTCTTTTATAGGCATAAACCTTAAACTGCATCTCACCAGTCCCTGTTTTCTTCGGCGAATGAACCGTTCATTTCAATAAACCGGGCAACCTCGGCCATCCCTTCCTGATTTTCAGCCTGCCAGCGTTCGGCACGCAAACGGCGGGCCTCATTCTGCATGGCCGTGTTCACCAGACCGGATATATTGACGTCCGCGGATTTCAGTAACTGATAACTGTCGCTGTCTATTGTGACGGTGATGCGCTGCTTCATAATTCACTCCTGAATACATACTAATGATATGCATATCAGTATAGCTGACTGATGCAACTGATACACGCCCGACTGAAACATACTGTTATGTCGCCATTCATTTCATACCGTGAAATTCACATAAAAAATAATCAACCATGAGATAACAAGCAGACGTATAGACACGCCGTTAAATTACCGGATGCCTGTTTCAGTCAGATCCGATTTATAGTCTATTCATCACTTTCCGGAAGTGTACCACGGTCAGGGAATAACCACAGAGCTCTTTTAGGGTGGTGAGCGGCCGGTCACGGGGCAGGGGAGGGACACAACATATAGCGTCGTCATTAGCTGCGAATACCGCTACATATTGTGTTTCCTGGCCGCTGCGCGCCGGCGGGGCTGAAGCAGATCCGGAACCACCGGAAATCGGATCTCAGCGGAAAAAGTAAGAAGTTAGGATAGGTGTTGCATATCCATATGTCTGACATCTGCATAGCTCATACATACGCATATATTCACCATCTGCATATGCTTTGCCTATACAAACCGGTTCCGAAGGCATATACTTAACCTATGCGGGAATACTCCCTGGCACACTCAGCATATGAGGAAAAACCATGCGCACAGTTTCTATTTTCAAAAACGGCAACAACCGCGCCATTCGCCTGCCCCGCGATCTGGATTTTGAGGGGGTGAGCGAGCTGGAGATCGTCCGGGAAGGGGACAGCATCATCCTGCGTCCCGTCCGGCCAACCTGGGGTTCGTTCGCGCAGCTCGAAAAAGCTGACCCTGACTTTATGGCGGAGCGCGAGGACGTTGTCAGCGACGAAGGACGCTTTGAACTATGAAGAAGACCTATATGCTCGACACCTGTATCTGCTCGTTCATCATGCGCGAGCAGCCGGAAGCGGTGCTGACGCGCCTGGAGCAGGCAGTACTGCGCGGCCATCGTATCGTGATCTCGGCCATCACCTACTCCGAGATGCGCTTCGGCGCCACCGGCCCGAAGGCCTCACCGCGCCACGTCCAGCTGGTTGACGCGTTCTGCGCACGCCTCGACGCCATCCTGCCCTGGGACCGGGCCGCGGTGGATGCGACCATTGAGATCAAGGTCGCACTGCGCCTCGCCGGCACGCCGATCGGACCGAACGACACGGCAATAGCCGGGCACGCCATCGCGGCCGGCGCCGTGCTGGTGACGAATAATACACGGGAGTTTGAGCGGGTGCCGGGCCTGGTGCTGGAAGACTGGGTGAAGTAATCCCGATAAAAATTTTCGTTACGGAGACGACTGACATGAATGCTGAACACACGGATTACGGCTGGCTTTTCAGGGAACCGGATGAAGAAACTGACGGCGATATCATGATTGATCTGGAGCACCTTCCTCAGGAGCTCAAACTGGTCGCCATCCAGATTTTACTGAATCAGATTGACCGCAATACGGCAGAGAAAAAACTGGCAGAAGTCATACAGCAACTTGGGTTTGATATCACCGCAGCAGAACTGTCAGCGTATCTTTTAAACCGGGTCATGCCTGACAGCTGACCCGGGAGTGAGATTAGTGAGAATTGTCAGCGGACTTCACTCTGCCGGCGGTACTCCCGCCAGCATCAGCAGTATCCTGTTCAGCGATTCGGTTGTAGTGTGCCTTTCAGCCCATGAGGCTCTGAGCGCAGATACTGTGGTGGTACGCTGACGCTGCTACCTAATGCCGCAGCGGCCTGCCACGGCCAGTGTGGGTTGTAGAGCGCCGCACGTGCAATCGCAATAAAATCAGCCTCGCCGTTCAGCAGGGCGTTTTCCGCCTGCTGTGGTTCGGTGATCAGCCCCACGCCAATGACGGGGATTTTTACCTGTTGCCGGATTTCTCGTGCAAACGGCAGCTGATAGCCGGGACCAACGCTAATGGACTGTAATGGTGACAGCCCGCCACTGGAAACATGAATATAATCGCAGCCCAGTGCCTCAAGCTGCTGGCTCAGTACAATTGACTGTGCATTATCCCATCCACCGTCAACCCAGTCAGTGGCTGACAGCCGGACACCCACGGCGATATTCTGGCTTACTGCTTCACGGATCCCGCGGAAGACCTCAAGCGGGAAACGAAGACGATTCTCCAGCGTACCACCATACTCATCCCTGCGCTGATTGCTCAGTGGGGAAAGGAACTGATGTAACAGGTAACCATGAGCAGCATGGACTTCAATCAGTTCAATGCCCAGACGTTCGGCGCGTCTGGCGCTGTCAATGAATGCCTGCTTTATACGGATAAGATCATCACGGCTGAGTTCTTCCGGTGCCTGTTCACCTTCACTGTAGGCAAGCGGAGATGGCGCGACAGTCTTCCATCCGCCATGTTCAGGATCCAGCTGATGCCCCCCCTCCCATGGCGCTGCGGATGATGCCTTACGTCCGGCATGACCCAACTGTATTCCAAGGCAGACCGGAGAATACCGGCGAATGTCATCAATAACGGAGCACAATGCAGCTTCCGTGTCGTCATCCCACAGGCCCACATCTGCAGGGGTGATACGCCCGGCAGGCTCCACTGCACTGGCTTCGATGATAAGCAGGCCTGCCCCGGAAAAAGCCAGCTGTCCGAGATGAATTCGGTGCCAGGCAGTAACTTTACCGTTTTCAGCAGAGTACTGACACATAGGGGCGATAACAACGCGGTTTTCAAGTTTCAGTCTGCCGATCTGCGCCGGGCTAAAGAGTTGAGTCATAAGAACCTCGTGAAGATGAAGTGTTTGGTGATCCCTATATATTTAGCATGTCCTGATTAACGGGAGTTTACCGTTGTTGCGTTTAACGCTGCATAATCAGTAACAGAGTAAGTTCAGAGCCTTCCATACGGAATAACCGTTGATGTTTCAGTGACAATCCGGTGTCGGGATGACTGCTTGCCTGATACAGGATCAATTAATGCAAGTAAGCAGTCTGCAACAACAGGGAACCGGGCAGAGAATGCACAAGGAAACCTCAGGCTCATATATATGAATTTTATGAAGGAGATATTCCTCATTCTCACCAGGCCCGCCAGAATAAAAATTATAAATTATGGGTTAAGTCGGGCTGGTAAATGCCCCGGTGATGTGGTGTGACAGTGATACGCTAAATATCATACTTCATATCGAGAAAAATATATTTTCAACCCTGAATCCTGTTGTGGGCGTGAGAACGAAAATGTGATTTATCTCCGCGGAGTTATGCTGTACCCCGTCTGACAATATATGAAACAGGGGTTAGTTAACACATTCTCACCACTACGAAATACCCTTTATACTTTACTGAACGGTCAGTAAGAATTATGTTTATACAGTAGGGCAGGCACTGATAAATGGACTGACATACTTAAGGCTTTCCTCAGAAAGGGGCGACCTGGAATTGCTTATTTTTTCTAATGCTGTGCTCTTCGGTGTTATAATACAGACAGTGGTGAATCCCCCTGAGCGGCGGGGCGAACTGACCTGGTTACCTAACTGTTAAATTTGCTGGCTGACGAAATATGCGGATCATTGCTGGTGAGTCAGTGATCCACCGGGAGGCACCCGGCACCACTTTCATATTCTTTTTCAGGGATTAACTGCATCCCGGTGAAAACTTCGTTTTATAAAAAAAGCCCGTTTTTAATAAACGGGCTAACGAAAAGGCTATTTGTAAGGTAGGTGTGAGACTGCCAGCTGTCCTGAGTTGAGTGGCACTGTATCGGGCAGATTCACTTATGGTTCAGGAGAACCTCCAGACAGTTGGTACGTCTCACCTGATAAACATAGCATTCATGTCGGAAATTGGGAAAGTGGATGGGAGTAATCGCACAGGAAAATTCGACGATTGAATGTTTAGCGTGGGCAAAGAAATGGCAGAGGCGGAAGATATAAGCGTTTCCCATCAGTTCAAAACATAAGCGAGTGGGTCGTTGATCGTTTGATATCAGAAATTATCACAGAGGGTAGAGATGACTGATATCACCGAACTGACACAGTATGAAATAAACTGTCCGGGCGTCGGGCTTGCAAATAGCTGCGAGCCCGACGCCCGGTGGTGTCAACCTTCCAGATTCAGCTCCACGCTGCGCTTAAGCACCAGGCGCATAATGGCGTAATAAACCATGCCGACGGCAAGCCAGCTCAGGCCGAGCACTTTGGCTTCAATATCCATTTCATAAATGACAAAGCCGATAATGCACAAACCAATCACTGGGAAGAGCAGATGCATCACCAGATTGCGCGATTTTTGACGGATCAGATAGTGGTTGATAACCGCCACGTGCAGCACCAGGAAGCCCATAAGCGCGCCGAAGTTAACCAGCCTGCTGAGGTTGTCGATATCGCCGTAGAACCAGAGACCGGAAACCAGTGAAATCAGTGCGACTAATAATGTACTGACATACGGTGTTTTCAGGCGTGGATGAACCTTCGCAAGCAACTGCGGGAGTTGCTTATCACGAGCCATCGCAAACAGGATGCGTGAAACCGCCGCCTGGGCAACCAGCGCGTTTGCGATCCCCCAGGAAATCACCGTGGACCACATGGTGACGTATTTCAGCCATTGGCCGCCGGCCAGATTGGCAGTATCGTAGAACGCGGTATCGAGGCTGCCAAATTTCATTCCTTGCGCAAGGTCCGCCGCAATCCAGGTTTGGAGAATGAACAGCGTACCGACCAGCATCAGGGCGCCCAACGAGGCCTTACCCACGGTATCGACGCCGCCTTTGGTTTCTTCGGACAGCGTCGATATTCCATCGAAGCCGAGGAAAGAGAGCACGGCAATTGAGACTGCGCCCATGACCAGAGGCAGGCTGAATTTATCGGCATTATACAAGGGGGCGAGCGTCAGATGGCCTGCCCCGGCTCCGGAATAAAGCGCAATCAATCCCAGTACCACAAAAATTGCGAGCACCACGATTTCAGCCACCAAAATGGTATTATTCGCCCGTGCGGTAAAGGTAATGCCGCGTAAGTTAATCAGGCTGTTAAGCGCGATAAAGCCGATAATCCAGACCCAGCCCGGAACGCCCGGTAACATCGGCCCCACCGCCGCCGCGCTGACAATATACAGTAGCGATGGCACCAGAATGTAATCCAGCAATATCAGCCAGCCAGCAAAAAAACCTACGATAGGGTGTATTCCGCGCTGAGCGTATGCGTATACCGAACCTGAAACGGGGAACGCGCGTGACATCGACCAGTAGCTCATGGCGGTGAAAAACATTGCCACCATGCCGATCAGATAAGCCAGCGCCACCATGCCCTGCGCGCCATCCCAGACGTAGCCGAAGACACCGAAAGGGGCTATGGGTACCATAAAAATCATGCCGTAAACCAGCAGATCGCGAAAGGTCAATGCTCGATGGAGCTCCTGTTTATAACCGAACTGTTCGATGCTCATGCCTGCTTCCCTTCAATACTCAGCGAAAGCTGCGCCGCCACCGATTTGGGTAACGCGTAGCGGCAAGTTTTCAGCGGGTCGACCACCTGACAGATTTGCAGGTCGCCAGCGATACTCAGTATATTGATAGCTTCCGCCAGCATCAGGGAAGTATTATCGGCGATAAAATGTGCCATATTACGTGCCGCAAGGGCTGCCGCATCGTCGAGGGTAACGGCAGAAGCGAGGGTGAAAATCGTTTCGTTGTTTTCCAGCATCGGCAAGGGTAGCTGACGGTTTTTAACAACGGTTAACTCAACGAGGACTTCGCCCGGCACTTCCAGGCCGCAAACTGAGACTTCGCCATCACCCATCGCGGCGTGTAAATCTCCCAGCGCGAAAAGCGCACCAGGTACGTTGACCGGTAGCCAGAGGGTGCTGCCGGCGGTGATCATTTTGCAGTCCATATTACCGCCGTGGCTATCCGGCGTGCCGCAGGAGATAGCCTTTCCGGCAGGCGCGACGCCGATAACGCCAACCATCGGATTAAGCGGCACACGTACATTGCCAGGCATGATCGCATGGCCCTGTTCAATGGGCACTATGGTCACTTTTGGAGCACTAAGTTCGTCGCCAATCACCCCGAGTTGCGGGGCGGTGACCATCACCGCCTGCTGGCTCGTCAGGGTAATTTTCTTGATGGTGACTTTAAGCGCATCGCCCGGTTCGGCGCCTACAATGTAGACCGGCCCGGTGGCCGGGTTAATACGCTGCCAGTCCAACTCGTTGAACACGGTCTCGGCAGAGGTGATTTGGTCGGAGAAGCAGTCGCAGGTTTCAAATAACACTTCACTTCCACTGTTGACGGTGGCGACAGGAACGTTATCGCGCGACATGGCGTAAACCATCCGATCTTTGGGTATTTTCATTAGATTCATCCCGGTAATATTGTTGTGTTTTTTTTGGTGTTTCCCGTAGGGGAAAGGGTGAATGTATCGGGAATTTTGCAGAAAGGCAATTATGAGTACCCTAAGAGGGTTTACGGTGATTATTATTTAAAATCAAAATTTTATAGTTAGTAGTGTTTAATGGCTTTGTTGAATAAATCGAACTTTTGCTGAGTTGAAGGATCAGATCGGCTTTGTTGAATAAATAAGATTTCGTGCGAACGACCCTGTAGCTGGCTGGATTTTCAGGCAATACGCACGCTTTCTGGCATCCCAGCCTTTGTCATCCTGTTCAACGCACGCACCATGGCCATAGCTTCCGCTACCTGACCATCGTAGTCACGCAGCGTCAGTGAATCTCCCAACAACTGCTTCATTCTGTACATTGCCGTTTCCGCTATCGAGCGACGGTTATATTCCGTTGTCCATTTCCACCGTGCATTGCTTCCGCTCAGCCGCTGATTAGCAACGGCACGGTTGCGGTCTGCGTACTCACCGGGCCAGTAACCTGCTCCTTTTCGGGGAGGAATAAGCGCGCTGATTTTTTTGCGGCGCAGTTCATCGTGACAGAGCCGGGTATCGTAAGCCCCGTCTGCCGAGGCTGCCCTGATTTTTCTGTGAGTCTGCCGGATAAGGCCCGGGAAGGCTTCTGAGTCCGTGACGTTATTCAGCGACAGGTCTGCACAGACAACTTCATGTGTGTTGCTGTCAACAGCAAGATGCAACTTTCGCCATATACGACGGCGTTCTTTGCCGTGTTTTTTGACTTTCCATTCGCCTTCACCAAAGACCTTCAGCCCGGTGGAATCAATCACCAGATGCGCGATTTCACCTCGGGTGAACGTTTTGAAACTGACATTAACCGACTTTGCCCGCTTACTGACACTGGTGTAATCCGGGCAGCGCAACGGAACGTTCATCAGGGCAAAAATGGAATCAATAAAACCCTGCGCAGCCCGCAGGGTCAGCCGGAATACGCGTTTAAGGGGTTTGAGGGCCAATGATGTAAAAAACCACGCTAAGGAGGTAATTCATTGTTTAAATTGAGATTTAACGGCCTCAATTCCCCCTTCATAATATCCTCCGGTAGTGTGAACGTATAATGTCCCAGCATGTTGATATGACCATGCATCAGAGGCGAAAGCCGCGCGATATGTTCATCTTCTGGCCCTTCCCCAGTGCTACGCAGGTGCGACAAGGCTTCCTGCATATAAAGCGTATTCCACAGCACCACTGCGTTTGTCACCAGACCCAGCGCACCCAACTGATCTTCCTGCCCCTCGCGGTAACGTTTTCTGATCTCACCACGCTGACCGTAGCAAATGGCTCTTGCCACGGCATGGCGACCTTCGCCCCGGTTAAGCTGTGTTAGGATCCTGCGGCGATAGTCCTCATCATCAATATAGTTGAGAAGATACAGTGTCTTGTTAACTCTTCCGACCTCCATTATTGCCTGAGCAAGCCCTGACGGTCGGGTACTTCTCAATAGCGATCGAATGAGTTCTGACGCATGAATTGTGCCCAGCTTCAGCGAACCTGCAACCCGCATCATCTCATCCCAGTGGCTTTCGATTTTAGAAAGGTCAACACAACCCCGAGCCAGTTCGTCCAACGCCCCGTAATTCGCTGCTTTGTCAGCCCGCCAGAACACCGCCTCACCAGCATCCGCCAGACGAGGTGAAAATTGGTATCCCAGTAGCCAGAACAAGCCAAAGATAATGTCACTGGTACCTGCTGTGTCCGTCATGATTTCAACCGGGTTTAGTCCCGTTTGTTGCTCAAGTAGTCCCTCCAGCACAAAAATGGAATCCCGCAGCGTTCCAGGGATCACTATGCCATGAAAACCCGAATATTGGTCAGAGACAAAGTTGTACCAGGTAATGCCGCGCCCTGAACCAAAGTATTTTCTGTTGGGGCCAGAATTCACCGTTTTCACTGGTGTGACAAAACGCATACCATCAGCGGAGGCCACCTCACCGCCACCCCAGTATCCTGCCAACGCTAACGAGGACTGAAAATCAACCAGCCGCGCATTGGCGCTGACCAGCGTTTCTGCTCGGATGTAGTTCTGTTTCACCCAGCTCAGGCGATGGCGGGTCAGTGCAGGGATATTGTGCTTGATCAGCGGCTCATGTCCGATATTGCAGGCCTCAGCCAGCATCACCGCACACAGGCTTATATGCAGATCCTGCGCGCGGGCACCTGACTCGCTGACATGGCTGAATTCACGGGTGAAACCCGTTCTGGCGTCAATCTCAAGCAACAGTTCTGTCAGGTCAACGGGTGGGAGCAATTGTCTGACTCGGCTGCTCAGTCGTATCAGCGCCGGTGGCTCATCCAATTTATCCAGGCTGCTGATGGTCAGCGAAGGATGTTTACCTTCATTGCAGATGTCTACGGCGGTATTGCGGTCAAAACGTGATGCCACCGTTTTCCAGGTTTCATCCAACCGTGCTGCCAATTGCACCGATGCTTTACTGCCATTGGTGGGGTGACCCAATGCCCGGCACACTGGAACCCGCTGCGCCTGCCATTCCTCCCCCTGAAGAAGTTTTTGGCGCGGATCACCCCAACGATCGCTGTTTTCCAACCAGATGTCACGACGGCGTAGCGCATCCTGAAGTCGCTCCAGCAGACACAACGAGTAACCCGCTCGCTGTATCCGACCTTCAGCATCGTACACCAGGCGTTTCCAAGGGCCTGAAATGATATGCTCAGGTGCATCGTCCAGGATCCGTTTTTTCGAGCCGTTTAGCTCTGCCAGGTAATGGATGGCCGCGAGGGTATGTTCACCGTCTGGGGCCGCCCGGAAGTGCAGATCGCGCAGTAGTGCGGGCAAAAAACGCCTTACCCGTCCGTACTGCTCCACCATTTCATCCTGAAAGTTTGTATCCTGGGGGCGGGCCAGTTCATTCACTTTTGGCACTGTTGCAAATAGTCGGTGGTGATAAACTTATCATCCCCTTTTGCTGATGGAGCTGCACATGAACCCATTCAA
>OIEW01000347.1_pt1 | contig 13041 bp, 16 predicted proteins | sample 1581891 | NCBI WGS metagenome assembly OIEW01 (sample SAMN07977758, study PRJEB24534) | human gut metagenome
TCGAACTGATGACGCCAGTGGACTATATTTTACGTGAGAGTAAAAATTGCAATATGTGGTGGACCCATACATCTCCTGTCAACGCAAAGCAGAAGTGTCACCATCGGTGCGAAACAGAGATGTCATGCTTTGGTTCAGAGAATGCGTTTGACCGCCTCGCTATATACTTCCGAGCGTTCTCTTTTCCCAACAGAAATCACGAAAACGACAACTTTCTCGTCTATAACCTGGTATACAAGGCGATAGCCTGAAGACCGGAGCTTAATCTTGTAACAATCAGGCATACCACGGAGCTTGTTTGCTTCAATCCGGGGTGACTCAAGTACTTCAACCAGCTTCTTTTTCAACTGTTCACGTACCGTCGAGCCCAGCTTTCGCCATTCCTTTAGTGCCCGCTCGTCAAAATCCAGAAAATACGCCATCAGAGTTCATCCAGCGTCACACGTACTGGCTTAGGATTACGAAGTCGTTCTTTCACTATCTCCACAAGTTCAGCATCTTCATCACTCAGGAGTGTCTGTTTGAACGGCAAGCGTTCATTGTCAGCGATATACTCGAGCATGAGACGAAGCGCTTCAGAAGGAGTTACGCCCATTTTTTCAAGCGCGGCGTAAGAACGCGCTTTAAGTTCATCGTCAATACGTAGGTTAATGCTACCCATGTCTTACACCCCTTGTAATTACAAATGTCATTACAAGTATCGCACTACAACATGCTTAGGGCAAGTCACGAAGTAAGTCAGAAAGTAGTCGTAAGAACGGTGATCACTGTCCGCTTTGTGCCAGAAGTGGACGGCAGGATTTGTTGAACATTTCAGACAAAACCAAACTCAAAACAACTATTGAAATCAAGCCAGCATAGCGGATACATTACGCACGTTGTTACTTTGTATCATCAGGATGCCGTTAACTGTGTTTATCAGCCGTGAAGTCATTTCCAGAATCGTGCTTATCATCATGGCTGTTGCCGTGCTGAGCAGTTCGTTTATGGCAAAGCCACAGGCTGCATACAGCGTTCAGGAAACAACGTCCATCAGTGACCATCAACACGACAGCGATGAACCACTGAATGAGCACGATCCATTGTTGTTTCACTCCCACGGTAGCGTGCATCACCTCAATGCCGATCATTCCCACGATCTGAATAAACTCTTTGCTCTGCCTACTCTGCACGCATGGAATCCGGGCATGCGGGTGATATATGCGTTGAGTTCAGAACAAATACTGCAAATGCCGCAGTCCACCCCCGAACGCCCTCCGAGAATCCTGTCTGCGTAATAACTTCTGCTAATTCGTTATTATTCAACATGTAAGGATTTTTATGTATACCAGCCTTGATACACAGGGCCGGTTGAGCGCTCGCCTGCTTTCAGCTCAGGCGCGTTCGGCTTGTCTGTTTTTCCTGTTGTTACTGCTTTTCTACAGCCAGGGCGCGTATGCGCACGGCGTGGCGGAAGGCGACAAAGGGTACATCCAGGAAATCACCGGGGTGAACATCATCCCGTTTATCTACCTTGGCGCGAAGCACATGGTGACCGGTTACGATCATCTGCTGTTTCTGTTCGGGGTGATTTTCTTTCTCTACAAAATGCGTGATATCGGGCTGTACGTTAGCCTGTTCGCTATCGGGCATTCAACGACGCTGCTCATCGGCACCTTCTTTGATATCAGCGTCAGTGCTTACCTTATTGACGCCATTATCGGGCTGTCCGTGGTCTATAAAGCGCTTGATAACCTCGGGGCATTCCAGCGCTGGTTTGGCGTTCAGCCCAACACGAAGCTTGCGACGCTCATCTTTGGATTCTTCCACGGTTTTGGTCTGGCAACCAAAATCCAGGAATTCGAAATCTCTCCCGATGGCCTGTTTGTCAACCTGATTGCCTTCAACATTGGCGTTGAGATCGGCCAGCTGCTCGCGCTGAGCGCCATCCTGATCGTTATGAGCTACTGGCGGCAAACGGCGAGCTTTTTCCGACACGCTTATACCGCCAATGTGGTGATGATGAGCGCGGGATTTCTGTTAATGAGTTACCAGCTTTGTGGCTACATTTTAGCCTGAGGGAGACAAAACAATGTACAACACTGATTTACCAACACGCGCAGAATTACCTTCTGCCATCAAACTGATGCAGTCCACTATCCTCGCCGCCATCGTGGCGCTGACGCTGCTGATCACCGTCGTCATGCCTTCGGAATACGGCATTGATCCTACTGGCGTGGGTCGTTTACTGGGGCTTAAGCAGATGGGAGAAATCAAAACGCAGCTTGCCGAAGAAGCTGATGCCGATAATCAGGCCAGCGCTGTTCAGCAAGGACAGCTGGCTGCGCCAGTTAATGAGCGACCGATCCCGGATAATCCTCCGGCAATAACGCAGAACACCTACCCGGAGCTGAGCGTTCCGGCGACCACGCGCGCGCCGGAAGTACCATCGGCTGGCTCGCAACGTCATCAGATGCTCATCACCCTGAAGCCTAACGAAGCTGCTGAAGTTAAACTGGAAATGCGCAAAGATGCCCGCGTGACCTATCAGTGGACAAGTTCCGGACCGGTAAACGTGGATGCGCACGGCGATCCGGTCAACGCCCCGAAAGGCTTCTACCATGGCTATGGTAAAGCCCGGCAGATCACATCCGGAGACGGCGTTTTACAGGCCGCGTTCGAGGGTAAACATGGCTGGTTCTGGCGAAATCGTGGTTCTGAGACCATCACGATCCAGCTTGATACAACCGGCGACTACCTGAACATCAAACGGGTTATCTGATAAATCAGGGGCAGGATAACCTGCCCCTTTTCACACAGCTGACAGCCCGGTCAGGCGGAGTATCAGCCCGGCGAGAGCCGCCATGGCAATAACGTGCGTAACCTTCCATTTTAATCTGAAAAGCGCAAACGCAGCGGCGACGGCAATCAGGGCGGCAGGGATATCGATCCCTCCCTTTGCGCCTTCCGGCCATACGGTATGCCAGATAAAAAACAGCCCCAGATTAACAATGACGCCCACTACGGCCGCTGTGATGGCGGTTAAAGGTGCCGTGAAACCCGCCTTGTTGTGGGTCGTTTCGATAAACGGCCCGCCTGCCAGCACGAAAATGAAGGACGGGAGAAAGGTAAACCAGGTCACCATGCAGGCGGCAACGGCGCCGCCGACAAACAGCATATCCGCGCCAAAAACGGCATGGGTATACCCGCCCACAAATCCGACAAACGTGACCACCATAATCAGCGGGCCGGGCGTGGTTTCTCCCAGCGCCAGCCCGTCCATCATCTGCCCGGCAGTCAGTCAGCCAAAATTGACGACAGCACCCTGATAAACGTATGGCAGGACGGCGTAGGCCCCACCGAAGGTAAGGAGCGCAGCCTTGGTAAAGAACCAGCCCATCTGCGTCACCGGATGCGCCCAGCCCAGCCCCAGCGTCAGCACCGTCATGGGAATAAGCCAGAGCAGTGCACCCGCTGCCACAATCCTTAACAGTTTCGCCCAGCTGAACAGGGCATGCGCCGGTACGGGCGTATGATCGTCAATAACCGCAGCATCAACGGCGGCTTTCTCCTGTTTGTTATGCCCGCTGCCGCTGTGAAATTTTTCCGGCGCGATGCGTCCGCCGATAAAGCCAGTTATCGCTGCTGAAATAACGATGACGGGAAAAGGAACGTTCAGGGCGAAAACGGCCACAAAAGCCGCAGCAGCTATGGCCCAGTGGGCACCGTGTTTCAGCGCACGGGAGCCGATGCGATGCGCCGCCTGCAGCACGATTGCCGCCACGGCGGGTTTAATGCCGTAAAAGATACCGGCAATAATGGCAACGTCTCCCCAGGCGATATAGATCCACGACAACGCGATAAGAATAAAAAGTGAGGGAAGGATAAATAACAAACCCGCTATCACTCCGCCCAAGGTCCTGTGCATCAGCCAGCCAATGTAGGTGGCAAGTTGCTGAGCTTCCGGACCGGGCAGCACCATACAGAAATTGAGTGCGTGGAGAAAACGGGACTCGGAAATCCAGCGCCGGTTCTCGACCAGTTCCTGATGCATGATCGCAATCTGTCCGGCAGGACCGCCAAAGCTGATAAAACCCAGCTTCATCCAGAACCAGAACGCCTCCTTCAGGGGGACCGGCTTGGGCTTAACGTTTTCCTCTGCCAGCGTCAGCAACTCCGTTTTGTTCATCATGGCCGGACCTCATTTCAAACGTCGTTAACAGACCGTCAAACAGCGAACAGGCCGCTGTGAGTAATGTGTCATCATCCGTAATGCTTTCACGCAATCCTGCCAGTACACTTTCAACGCCAGCGGCTTCGGGGGGCTGAACCCCGCCAACATCAAGGTAATGCACAAGCATCCCCAGACCATTCAGGGCATCCCCCGTCAGCCCGAAGCGGACCATCAGCACTTCAAAGGTCACACGATTGTCGATGTGGCTGAAGGTCGCGCCATCAAAATCAAACCCCACCGCCTCTTCCGGGCAATCGTTGCCATCCTTAAGCCAGAGAAACTGCGCATCCTGGTCGATAAAACGCCGTATAAGCCAGGCGCTGGCAAGCCTGTCAATCCATGGCCGGCGACGCGTAGCCCAGATCCTGTTATGAAAATCCTCAGGCTTCAGCCGTGTCAGCAAGCCACTGACGGCATGAGGCTCTCCGGGAGAGATGAACCTGTTAATGCCAGCTTCCAGTTCTGACAAGGCAAAAATGGCCTGCGCCTGCGCTTCACCAGGAAAGAAATCAATCGCCACAATCCGATCCAGCTCGCGACGAAGTTTTCTTACCATCTTCAGTTGGCTGACCGCGGTTTCCTCATTAAGGTCGTTTTTACAAACCTGAAGGCTCTCCATCAGGATCAGGTACTGCTGAGAGCGATCGAATAACGGGCGAATTTTCTCTTCGTCGGAAGTCTCTGCGTCAAAAACAAAGGCCGTTCCTCCCTCACCGCTGATTTCACGACTCATCTCGTTAAAAATCTCATGGCTCTGTTGCGCTTCAGGCAACAGATAAACGCCGTCGCGCAGCATGGCGGCACCGGTATTTTTTAATGCCCGCCAGACACGCATACGTAATGTGGCCTGCTCAGTGGGCAGTGGGCAGTGTCAGAATAAGGATATGTAGTTTCATAGTGTAGAGATTAATACATATGGTAGAGATTGCTACATATTTTCAGTCTTTCTAACCGTACATATCGCTATCTTTTTATGGTGCTCATAATTGCTCTTATCGGTACCGGTCTTGCTACCGTTGCACTGGGCCTGCTGGCGGGCGACAGGGCAGGGGGAGTCGGGAACGGCGCTGGCAATGAAGATGCTTGCTTATATTCTGGTCGCCCCGGTCGCTGATGCATTATGCGGGCCTTTTTATTCATATCGCCAATACAAGACTTTACATTCCAGCCCTTACATCCTCCCCGGGGGGATGCTAATCTTTTTATACCGTTGTCATTGTCTATTGAGGAAAGCAATCAGCGATGTACCCGATGTTTAAACGTTCGCCCCGTTATGTTCTGATGATCGTCATCATGGCCATTGGCATGATGATGTCGTCGATGGTGACGTTTGCGTCGCACGGTACAAACGGCCTGACAGGCTACGAGATGAATCTGCATGACGCAGAAGTCACCATGTCAATGCAGGATCACTCTCACGATTCGGATATCCCTCAGTCTGGCCACGCAGGCCATCATCAGACAGACCATTTCCATGAAACCCCTGAGCAGCCGCCCTCTGTAGAGATTTCCCTCTCTCCTGTAACAGACAGATGGTTGCCGCTTGCCGATCTTCGTAGCCCGGTTAAGGCCACGGACATCATTTACCGTCCTCCCAGCATCCGCCAGATCTGATCGCTGTTACCGGCAGTTTTTGCTGCCCGGCTTTAATCAACTTCAGATTTAGCGGAGAGGCTATGTATAAAGACTCTATCCAGGCGCGTCGAGAGATTGCGCGTAATTTCACTGCACTCAATTATCGTGTTGATCCCCTGCACTGGCAGACGCTCTGCATGGGCGTTAATCGCGACCTTCAGGCCAAAAAAATGCGTCCGAATGTCCCGGTTCCTTCACGGCGTAAAGTCATTCCGTTCCTGAAAATGATGCATCAGGAAACGGGCTCGATGCTCAAAGCGATCCTTGCCTTTGGCTTTGATGGCCCCTGGACATCCAGCGGCGGTTCATTTCGCCTGGCGCGAGAAATTGGGTTCGACATCGCCCACTATGCGAAAAACATTCACCACAAAAACGGGAAAGTCACCTTCCTGGAAATTGGTGCCGCCTGGGCGGGTTTTCGCGCTGAGGAATGTGCCGGCCATCAGGCGACGATTTCCGGGCTTTCCGGGGAGTTCAGGGAGCAACTTGGGGAAAGCGTATTCCTGCACTTCACTAATCTCACACCGTGGCATGCATCGCTGCCAAAAGGCGTGACTGAGCATCCTTACGTGACAGCAGCCGGGCTGGGAGCGCTGGAAAACAGAGGTGTTCAGGCAGGTGAGGTCGATATTATCTACTCCCAGGCAGCGGCCTATTTCGAACAGGATTACACGGCTTTCCTTCGCAGCGCTGCACGCCTGCTGAAAGAGGATGGCGTCCTGATCTTCAACCATGACCCTGTTCTGGCGAGCGCGATGGATGAAGTCGCCTGGGAGCACGGACTGCGGCTGGTCAGACGTAAGCAAATGGGAGGAATGAATGGCGCGATTGCCCGTTATCACCGGCTTCGTTCGTCCCCGGTAAGTCAGATGGTCTTCCCCGGCGTAAAGCGGGCAGAGGATGAAGAAGTGGTCTGTGAATCACTGGTTATGTCGGCGCTTCGTCGCAACGTAGAGGTGTAACGCCCGATATGTTGACGCGCAGACATTTTCTCACCACCACAGGAGCGTTGCTGATGACAACATTACTGCCGGGGGAAACCCTGGCAGCCTCTCTGGCTGAAAAAGTCAGTGAAACATGGCAAAAAATAAACACCCGCCGCAATCAACAAGAGGCGATAACGCCGGGCTGGGTTTTGCAGTCGCTCGGGCTTAAACCTGGCTCAACTGAACTGCGAAGAGCCATTTTTGAGCTGGTCAGGCGGATACCCTATCAGCTCGGTGCATGGAATGGCGAAAGCATGAGTCTGTTTCAGCAGGGCTTTGGCGACTGCCGTCATAAAGCCGCTGCTGCCGAACGACTGCTGACCGATGGTGGCATTACGGCAAAGCGAAAGCTGGTGCGGTTTGACTGGGCTGATTTGCCTGTACCTGCGGATATTCTGGCAATTTTGCCGCAAACACAGGGATTTCATGACACTGTGGCTTTTGAGCTACAGGGCAAAACATACCTGTTTGATGCCACCTGGGATATGGCCTTGCGCGGAGCGGGTTTCCCGGTGATGCCTTCCTGGGATGGCAACTCTGATACCTGGCCGGTGACTTCCCGGATGTCGACGCAGCAAACCGTACTAATGCCGCAGCCAGGGCAGGACATTTACAGCACTAACCAGATGAGCTGGCCGCAGCGCGAGAAAACCATGGCGTTTAATCAGGCACTGAATAACTGGCTGGAGGTCATTCGGGCTAACCGTGATGACTGGTGCACCATTATCCATAGTGATATTGAAGCCACCCGGTTGAGCCTGAAAACCTGTCTGGGACAACTGAGTTAATTCCCTTCTCGTCAGGAGGGGCTGCGCAGGGAAGCGGCGATAACACCTTCGACACTTTTTATGCTGCTTCAGGTATAACGCTGGGATACCTGAAGCTTTTTTATTTAACATCCAAGATAACAGACGAATCAGTATCCTCCTCACCCGGATAAAGCTTGTCATTTTTTTCAGGTCCCTCTATGCTTTGAATATCCCCCTGGGGGGGATGTGATTTCAAACCAAGAGATTTCCTGATGCTCAACATTCTTTCTAATCGTACCTATCGCCACCTGTTTATGGCACAGGTTATCGCCCTTATTGGCACCGGTCTGGCGACCGTTGCGTTAGGGTTACTGGCCTACGATCTCGCAGGTGACAGAGCCGGGGCAGTGCTGGGTACCGCGCTGGCTATCAAAATGAGCGCCTATATTCTTGTTGCGCCCGTGGCGGCGGCTTTTGCCGATAAATTCCCGCGTCGCACCATGCTGGTAACACTGGACCTGGTTCGCGCTCTCGTGGCTATCACGCTGCCTTTTGTCACCCAGATATGGGAAATCTACATCCTGATCTTCATTCTTCAGGCTGCCTCGGCGGCGTTTACGCCTACTTTCCAGGCAACTATCCCGGATATTCTTCCTGACGAACGTGAATATACCCGGGCGCTGTCTCTGTCACGTCTGGCCTACGATCTTGAAAGCGTCATCAGCCCTATGCTGGCGGCTGCACTGCTGACGGTCATGAGTTTCCACAACCTGTTTGCCGGTACGGCAGTCGGGTTCCTTGCTTCAGCAGCTCTGGTTGTTTCCGTGACACTGCCGAAGATGAAAGCGTTAACGGTCAAACGCAGCATCTATGACAAAACTACACGAGGTATGCGCATCTTCCTGAAAACGCCCAGACTGCGCGGCCTGCTGGCACTCAACATGGCCGTAGCGGCAGCGAGTGCAATGGTTATCGTCAACACCGTCGTTCTGGTTCAGGCGGACTTTGGTTTCTCACAGCGGTCTACCGCTATTGCGCTGGCCTTCTTCGGCGTGGGGTCCATGGTATCGGCCCTGGTTCTCCCCAGACTCCTCGACAACATGAGCGACCGTATGCCGATGCTTGCAGGTACGGCGCTTTTAGTCATTGGCCTGGGGTCAGGCATTTTCCTGAAGGATTACATCACGCTGGTTGTGCTCTGGGCACTGCTGGGGGTGGGCTATTCACTTTCTCAGACACCGGGTGGTCGCCTGCTGCGCCGTTCGTCAACAGCGGAAGACAGACCGGCGCTGTTTGCCGCCCAGTTTGCACTGTCACATTCATGCTGGCTGGTGACTTATCCGCTGGCCGGATGGGTTGGTGCGGCATGGGGGACACAGGCTTCATTCATCGCCCTGACTGTTGTGGCAACATTGTCGCTGGTCACCGCCGTACTTATCTGGCGTCCTGAGCATGAAGTGTACGCTCAGGTTCACAGCCACAAAGACCCGGAAACAAACAACGAATCGACCCATGAGCATGATTTCGTCATTGACGATGAACATCCGTCCTGGCCGAAGAAAGAGAAGTAATTTCCCAAAAAAAGACAACGTATCAGGAGAGGATAAGCCGATAAAAAGTGTGACCATGGCGTTGATACACATTATCTTATCCCTTCCACCTGGAGAGGATAAACCATGACCGTTCATGCATCACACCCTGACATTATTAAAAGACTTAAACGTGCCGCAGGGCACCTGAAAAGTACCATCCAGATGCTCGAAGATGAGAAAGCATGTCTGGATATCGCCCAGCAACTGCACGCTGTGGAAAAGGCGATAACGAATGCGAAGCGTACCTTAATTCATGACCATCTGGATCACTGCCTGGAGGATGCCCTTCATGCTGACCACACGGAGTCTGATAAGACGCTTAGCGAATTTAAAGAGATAACTAAATATCTTTAAGGCAAGCGAAACATGACTGATTTTTCCACTCTTTTACAGCAAGGCGTGGCCAATGCCTGGCTGTTCATCCCCAGCGCTATTTTGCTCGGTGCGCTTCACGGACTGGAGCCAGGGCATTCCAAAACGATGATGGCCGCCTTTATTGTGGCCATCCGGGGAACGGTCAAGCAAGCGGTATTACTGGGGCTTGCCGCGACAATTTCTCATACGTCTGTTGTCTGGCTCATTGCGTTCGGCGGAATGTATATCAGTCAGAAATTCACTGCTGAATCAGCCGAACCCTGGTTTCAGCTGATTTCCGCCGTCATCATTCTCGGTACGGCGGCATGGATGTTCTGGCGAACCTGGCGCGGCGAAAAGCTGTGGAAGATGGAGCAGGAAGAGGAACACAGCCACGGTCATCACGATCATGACGAAACCCGCATCATCGATACGGGCCATGGCAGCGTTGAACTCTCGATTTTCGAAGAAGGACAACCCCCTCACTGGCGTTTACGCTCGCTCAGCGGCAAGAAATGGGAAGCTCGCGACATTTCTCTGGTGACCAACCGTGGTCCAGGGACATTTTCACAGGTATTTGATTTCGTCGAAAAAGACGGGTTTATGGAATCGGCCCTGGCGATCCCGGAGCCACACAGCTTTGATGTTCGCCTGTCTTTAGGCCATCGCGGCCATGTGCATGATTATGATGTGGAATTCCGTGAACATGAACACGACCACGATCATTCCTCGCTGGAAGGTCTGGATGTTAATTCTCGCGAATATCAGGATGCTCACGAAAAAGCGCATGCGAACGACATCAAAAAACGTTTTGCGAATCGCAGCGTAACCACCGGACAAATAATCCTGTTCGGCCTGACCGGCGGCCTTATTCCTTGCCCGGCAGCCATTACCGTTTTGCTGCTCTGCATCCAGGTGAAGGAATTTACGCTCGGTGCCGCGCTGGTACTGTGTTTCAGCATCGGTTTAGCGATCACGCTGGTTTCAGTGGGCGCAGCGGCGGCTTTCAGCGTTCGTCAGGCAACCAAACGCTGGAGTGGCCTGGATACGCTGGCGCGGCGGGCTCCATACTTCTCAAGCGTACTGATTGCACTTGTCGGCATTTACATGGGCTATCACGGCTGGATCGGCGTAACGAGCTGATTTTCTCCTGTATGAATCTCACGCCTGAACCCACCAACCGGTGGGTTTTATATTTCTGAAGCCCATCATATTTTTATCCCCCTGCCGGGGATAGGAATTGAGCTTTTATAGCCGCTCATTTATCATCGACAATATCCCCCATGGGGGATGTAAAATTATAAATGGAATCTGCTATGCAAAAACAATATTTCAGTCAGTTCGTCACCGGAGTGTTACTCACTTCGTTCATCGCCATTCCTGCTCTGGCAGCGCAAGGTGGCTTCTCCGCAGAGAAAGAGCCTGTCGTCACTGAGCACATGTATGCCGGTCATAAAGTTCAGCAGGAGAATAGTCAAAGCCGGATTCAGATCGTATCGTCAATGCACGAAGGGGCGTGGATCACACTGGAAGGCAATGTTGTCAGCCAGCAGCAGGACGAGTGGTATACGTTCCGCGACCCAACCGGTACCATCAAAGTCCGCATCCCGCAGAAAGTCTGGAACGGGCAGCACTTCGATGCTCAGGACCTGGTACGGGTCAGTGGACCGGTAAGCCATGAAAATGATGGTTCAATTTTATATGTTGCAGTTATCAGCAAACCCTAAAACACAATTCTGACGGGCTATGTTTTTTTATATATATAGTTCGTCAACCAAACGTCCGCTTCTCGCTCTTAGCGGACATTAGCATAGGCTATTTACCATAACGCCGCATTACGCGCACCGCCCAGACTGACTCAGCGCGTTTCTGGCATATCCCCGGTAAAACAAGTAACAAACCACCCGAAAATGAACACCAGAAACGCGACTTAAGAATCTACCCTATGAATGGATATGCACTCAACCGAATCGATCTTGGTTTCAATCTTTTTTATCGGGATCAGGCTTCTTTTTAGGTAACTTCGGGGGCTTAACTTGCTGATGACTTTGCGTTCGGCGCGTAAGCCAGGGATGGTCAGCTTTAGGTTTAACATAGTATTTTGAGCGTAAATCAATACGGGCATTATCCACTCGTTCATGGACACTCTTTTCATCATCCAGTGGTATAGGCTCCGGGCCATCAACATACTTTTCCCAGCCCAGCGCTTTCCCGTCATACAGAACGTTAATTTCACCGTCAAAGTTCTCGCATACAGTAACAACCGAATGCCTAAGTCGATATCCCCGGCCCTCACTGCGTACCTGAAACGCACTGCTTTTGTACTGGAAAGTGAGATTTTTAGACAGAACGCGCTTCGCCTGTAGGCTGAAGATATAACCCAGTTCCTCTTCAGAATGGTGCACATCAAGATGAGCATTATCAGTAGTACGAGGCGACGTAGCGAACCGGTTGTTATAGGCTTCAATAAAGGTCGGCAACCATGCATTTGCTGTTTCAATATCACTGATATTCTGAAGCCGCATTTCTTTGACCAGCCTGTCCTGTAGTGTCTGATTGGCGCGCTCTACCCGCCCTTTTGCCTGCGGGCTGTTGGCATGGATTGGCTCGATGCCCAGTGTCTTTATCGCACGAGTGAACTGGGTCAGCTCACCTTCCCGCTCTGGGTTATTTACCCTGAATATACTGTGTCTGTCAGAGTAGAGAGCGAGCGGTACGCCATGATCATTAAGGTAACCCCGGAGGGTTTCCATGTAAGCCCGGGTTGTTTCAGCAGGCACAAAACGCAACGCCATCAACGCACTGGTGGCATCATCAATGAAAACGATCAGTGTACATCTGGGGCCTCGATTTTCAAACCAGTCATGAGGTGAGCCATCAATCTGGATCAGTTCACCGTAAGATGGTCGTCGCATGCGGCGTTGATATATACGGGCAATTTTACGACGGCGTTCACGCCATAACCCCTCTTCTATCATCCACTTTCTGAGAGTTTCAACGGATAAAGATAAACCGTGTATCTCGCGCAATTTTTCGCACGCAAACGTAGGTCCAAAATCAGCGTAACGGCCTTTGAGGAGTGAAATTACTGTTGCTCTGAATTCAGTAGAAAAGGAATTATTAGGACGCTTTCCACGTCGGTGGGAAACCAGACCAGAAGGCCCTTCATTTCTATACCGTTGCACCAGACGTTTAACCTGCCGAATAGAAATGCCAATGCGTGCCGCAGCTTGTTCCTGAGTAATATGGCGATTAAGTGACTCCTGAATAATGTGAAGTCGGTCGAGTTCCTTATGACTCATCGTAACAGTCTCTTTGATCATGAAAAATCCCCCAGAGAATTGTCTGGGGACATTTTAGAATGGTTCAAAGGAAGTGCGGACAAATTCCTGGACCTTCAGGAGTTAATTTATGCATTCATACGAGGACCGGATTCGGGCCGTCGAACTCTATTACCGGTACGGAAAGAAAGCCTCCGTTGTCGTCATGGAGCTGGGATATCCTTCCACAAA
>OIEW01000355.1_pt1 | contig 12855 bp, 10 predicted proteins | sample 1581891 | NCBI WGS metagenome assembly OIEW01 (sample SAMN07977758, study PRJEB24534) | human gut metagenome
CCCGGCCTACAGGGTCCTCTCACAGGCTCAAACCTCGCAGGCCCGCGCAAGCGCAGCGCCGCCGGGCAAGATATCAGACACGGTACCTGTAATTTCGCCGGGTGGCGGCTACGCTTTGCCCGGCCTACAGGGTCCTCTCACAGGCTCATACCCCGTAGACCCGCGCAAGCGCAGCGCCGCCGGGTAAGATATCAGGCACGGTACCTGTAATTTCGCCGGGTGGCGGCTGTCGCCTTACCCGGCCTACAGGGTCCTCTTACAGGCTCAAACCTCGCAGGCCCGCGCAAGCGCAGCGCCGCCGGGCAAGATATCAGGCACGGTACCTGTAATTTCGCCGGGTGGCGGCTGTCGCCTTACCCGGCCTACAGGGTCCTCTTACAGGCTCATACCTCGCAGGCCCGCGCAAGCGCAGCGCCGCCGGGCATGGGGAGATTTACTTCCCGGCTTCCGGATGGGTATCGAACGCCGCCATCACCGCCGCCAGCGCCGCTTCGCTGAAGCCATGTTTAGGATCGTCCACACCCAGGCCGAAACGGGTCTGCAGCGCTTCATACAGCGCGGAGACATCGGCAAAATCGACCTTCTCCACCACATGGTTATTCTCCCAGTGGGTAAAGTGGAAGTTGGTGAGGGTCATTTTGCCGCCTTCCGGCAGATGACGACACATCAGCAGATGGTGCCGGAAGTGGGACTGCGGCCAGTGCGCCGACCAGAAGTTGCCCATCACATAATCAGACGCATACTGGCGGCCTAAATCGAAATGGTACATCGACTGCCAGTGTTCGTGATGGTTGAACTGCAGCGTCCACTCATCCCCTTCATGCACCAGACGATAGCTGCCGTGCGGCGTTTGCTGTGGGATATCGGCCAGCAGTTTGATCGGCGCGGTCAGCGTCTGGCCGCCGAAGCCGACGTCGGCGATCCAGCGCTCCCCCGCCACCTCCACCAGCAACAGACGGTGAGTACGCGGCGGCATCTGCGGCGGGTTGGCCAGCACCACGCGGCCCAGCAGGCTGCGGACGTTAAAGCCTATCTCGCGCAGCGCGCGCTCCAGCAGGCCATTCTGTTCAAAACAATACCCCCCGCGGCGGGCGGCGATCAGCTTCTCTTCCAGCGCCCCATCGTCAAGGTGGATTTCACGCGGCAGCAGGACGTCGAGGTTTTCAAAGGGGATGGCGCTGTTATGCTGCAGATGCAGTTCCCGCAGGGTATCAATGGAAACATCAGGCTCACCCGTCCAGCTCAGACGGGAAAAATAGGCGCGTAAAAAGGGACTCATCAGGGCCTCCAGCTGTAGGTGTCCGACATTTATAGCCTATTTTTCCGCGCCGACCGTCTTTTTTGTGCGCTTAGCGTTAACCGCGCGTGCGGCGCTGCATCAGCGCCAGCGCCGTCAGCATCAGGACCAGACCGGTCAACAACGTCAGGCTGGCCATCGCCATGCCCTGACCGACGGAACCCTGTTCGAACTGGCGCCAGATAAACACCGCCACGGTTTGCGTACCGGCCGGAGAGAGCAGCAGCGAGGTCACCAGCTCCCGGGAAGCCACCGCGAACACCATCAGCATCGCCGCCAGCAGCGCCGGAAAGACCAGCGGCAGGACAATCAACCGCAGCGCCTGCAGTGGCGACGCCCCGTGCACCCTGGCGGCGGGCTCAAGGTTCGGGCCCAGCTGGCGCAGCGCGCTGCCGACATAGCGCACCGGCCAGGGCAACAGCAGGCAGCAATAGGAGAGCAGCAGCATCCACAGCGTGTTATAGGGCGAGCGCGGCCAGAAGGGCTGATTCCACAGCAGGATCAAACCGACCCCCACCACCACGCCCGGCAGCGCCGCCGGCATCAGCGACAGCGCGTCCACCATCCCGCGCCCTTTAATCTTCCGCACCATCACCAGCCAGGCGGCCAGCAGGCCCAGCGCGCCGACGATTAGCGCCGAACCCAGGGCCAGCGACAGGCTGGTGCCGAGGGCCGACAGGGCATCTCCCTGCTGGTCAAACAGCGCCGCGAAATGACGCAGCGTGACATTCTCAACACTCACGCCACCGGAGAGCGTGCCCATCACGCTGGTGAGCATCATCGAGACGGCGGGGACGCCGACCGCCAGGCCGCCGACGGCCGCCATCGCCAGCACGGCGGGCAGCGTCATCCAGCCCAGCGATGCCCCGTGGTTCTCCCCCGGCTTACCGGTGACGCTGGTGACCTCTTTCTCCCCCACCAGCCGCCTTTGCAGCCACCAGGCGAACAACGCCACCGCCATCAGCAGCAGCGACAATAGCGCGGCGCCAGGGAGATCCACCGGCCAGTCGGCCAGCTTTTTCTCAATACCGACCGTCAGCATCACCACTCCCGCCCGGCTGCCCAGCGCCGCCGGTACGCCAAACTCCTCGATGGCGAGGGTAAACGCCAGCAGCATCCCCGCCGCCAGCGCCGGAGAGAGCATCGGTAGCGTCACGTGCCAGAAGGCGCGCCAGGCGCTGGCGCCATGGACGCGGGCGACCACCGCCAGCCGGGTCCCGCTCGCCAGCAGGCTGCGGGAGACGGCAAAGTAGACCACCGGAAATATGTTAAAGGTCATCACCAGCACGATCCCGCTGCGGCTGAACAGCAGATCGTTCAGCTGCCAGCCGGTCAGCTGCTGCAGATAGCCCTGGCTTTGCAGGGCCAGCATCCAGGAGAGCGCCGAGATATAGGGCGGCGTCAGAAAGGGGATCAAAAACAGGAGATCCCACAGCCGGGGCAGCGGCAGCGAAAACATACCGCGCAGGATGCCGAGCGGCAGGCCAATCATTACGCTGACCAACGCCACGCCGGCGGCGATCCACAGCGTACCGCCGAGCATCGCCGGCAGCTGAGGATCGGCCAGCAGCGCCGGGATGCCGCCAAAGGCGTCCCCGAGCGAACCGGCGCTAAAACGGGGAAAAATCGCCTGCAGCAGAATAAACACTAACGGTAACGCGACCAGCATCACCAGGGCGGCAAGGGTCGCGCCGGAAAGGAATGTTTGTTTCACAACCGGTTCCTGAAGCTGAGGGTCCTCCGGCGGCCAGCGCCGGAGAAACGGGATCAATTACTGCGCGTACAGCTGACTGAAGCGGGCGAGCACGGCGCCCCGCTCGCTGCTGCCCTCGCTGGTGGTGGGTAGCACCTTCAGCGCGTCCAGTAGCGGACGTTTAGCCGCCACGTCGCGGCGGGCGGGCATCAGCCAGGCGTCGGCGACCTTTGCCTGACCTTCCGGCGACAGCACGTAATCGATAAAGGCTTTGGCCTCGCCGGGATGCTGGCTGGTTTTGAGGATCATCATCGGGCGCGGGGCAATCACCGTTCCGCTGGCCGGGAAGATCACCTTCAGCGACTCGCCCTGCTGAATGTTGCCGTAGGAGACATAATCCACCGCGCCAAACACCGCCGCTTTCGCTCCCTGCATCACCGGCGTCACCGCCTGGGCGTTGGGTCCGCTGACTACCATGCCGTTCTTTTTCAGTTCGTCAAACAGTTGCCAGGCCTGGCCGCCCATGCTGTTTTGCAGCCCGATCAGCAAATCCAGCGACGCGCCGGAGAGCGCCGGGTCGGGGGTTGTCACCTTGTCTTTAAACGCCGGCTGGGTGAGATCCCGCCACTCTTTCGGTTCCGGGGTGCCGCTTTTACTGTTCCAGACAATACCCAGGGCGGAGACGCCCTGGGCGATATAGTCCGCCGATTTCAGGTTCGCCGGTACCTGGTCGGCGTTGGCGCTCGCAAAAGGCAACAACCAGCCCCGCTGGTGCAGATCTTCGGCGGTATCCCACGAGGCGGAGATCAGCACATCCGCCTGCGGGTTGGCCTGCTCGGCCTCCAGTCGGGCCATCACTTTGCCGGTGGTGGCCTGAAAAACGGTCACCTTCACCCCGGTCTGTTGTTCAAAACCGCTGGCCAGGCTTTTCGCCAGCGAGCCGGGTCCGGCGGTGTAAACGGTCAGCGCATGGGCGCTGGAGAGCATCATGGCGGAGAGAGCCATCGCGAGTACCACTCCTTTCTTAACGGTCATAACGGTGTTCATGCAACTTCCCCTGAGGTTGGCGTAACGGCGCGGACAGCGGCCACGCGGCCCGCGGATAAATAGACAATCTGGTCGGCTAACAGCTCGGCTTCACGTCGGTCATGGGTGACATACAGGGCGGTGATGCCGAGCTGTCGCAGCAGGCGGCTCATTTCGCCACACAGCGATTCGCGTAGTTCGCTGTCCAGGTTGGAGAGCGGTTCATCAAACAGCAGCACCCGCGGCGCGGCGACGATCGCCCGCGCCAGCGCCACCCGCTGCTGCTGACCGCCGGAGAGGCCTGAAGGCTTACGTTCGGCAAAGCCGTTGAGGCCTACCCGCGCCAGCGCCTCGCTGACCCGGCGCTCGCGTTCGCTGCGGGAGACGCCGCGCATGCGCAGCGGAAAGGCGACGTTCTGCGCCACGCTCATATGCGGCCAGAGGGCGTAATCCTGAAAAACCATGCCGATATCGCGCTGCTCCGGGGGCAATCCCCATCCTGCGCGGGCGACCAGCCTGTCGCCAAAGCGGATTTCGCCGCTGGCCGGCACGCTCAGCCCGGCCAGCAGACGCAGCAGCGTGCTTTTGCCGCAGCCGGAAGGGCCCAGTAGCGCCACGATGCGGCCGGGTTCGATATGCAACGTGAAGCGGTCAAGAATAGGGGTCTCTGCGAAGGCGAAAGAGACCTCCTGCAGGGTGATAGGGGTCAGCGTGCGCATCATCGCCCTCCCTTTCGGGACAGCGAGACCAGCCCGGCGGTCGACATCCGACGGGGCACGCTCACCTGGGATAGCATCAGGGGAGCCAACATATTGTGATCCTCTTTGGGACTTAGTGCTGGCGACTATAGTCAGACGAGATGACGTATTGATTACATTTTCATTGCGGCTTAACGTGTTACCTGCCAACCGACCCATTATTCAAGGAACGCCTATGAGCCGCTTTCGCCACGTTGAACTGCAGTACGCCAGCCGCCTGCTCAACCACGGCCCAACCATTTTGATCACCAGCTACGATGCCTCGTCCGACCGGCGCAACGTTATGGCCGCCGCCTGGTCAATGCCGGTGGAATTCGCCCCGCCGCGGGTGGCTATCGTGGTGGATAAAAGCACCTGGACGCGGGAGATCATCGAGCGCAATGGCACCTTCGGCATTGTGGTTCCCGGTGTCGCCGCCGCCAGCTGGACCTACGCCGTCGGCAGCGTCAGCGGCCGCGATGAGGACAAATTCAATGCCTGGGGGATCCCGGTAGTAACCGGTCCGGAGCTGGGGCTGCCGCTGATCGAGGAGAAATGTCTGGCATGGATGGAGTGCCGGTTGCTGCCGGCGACGGCGGCCCAGACCCAGTACGATACCCTGTTCGGAGAGGTGGTCTCTGCCGCCGCCGATGAGCGCGCGTTCGTCACCGGACGCTGGCAATTCGACGACGATAAGCTCAATACCCTGCATCATCTGGGCACCGGCAATTTTGTCGCCAGCGGCCGTCATGTGCGGGCAAACTCCCTCGACGAATAAGCGTGACTTGCCGCGGGCGGCCGGTTTTTCCCCTGCCCGGCCTGCGGCCCCCTTTTAACCCGGTGGGCGGCGGCGATCGGCGCTGGGGGTCAGGCCAAATACTTTTTTATACAGGGTGGTAAAGTGGTTGCTGTTGGCGAAGCCGCACAGATAAGCCACTTCGGTAATGGTCATCTCCGTTTCGCGTAATTTGACCCGCGCGGAGACCAGCCGCAGACGTTTCAGATAATTATCCGGGGTTAATCCGGTGGCCTCTTTAATATGGCGAAACGCGGTGCGGGTGGTGAGATGAAATTGCTCCGCCAGCTGCTGCCAGTTATGTTCTTCGAAACAGTGCTCCTGAAGCCAGGTGAGTAATTTATGCAGTTTATAGCGAGTGCTGCTATATTCGGCTTCCGACTCGGCTGTGAGAATGGTGGTCACCAGCTGGAAAAAGAGAGACTCCCGTAGCGGGGTATTATCCGCCGCCCTCAGCGCCGGGGAAAATATCTTTTCCACTAGTTCCCGGCAATAGCTGCGAGTCTCCGGCGCCAGCCAGCCATAGCAGGCGGCGCGCTGCGCGGATAATTGCTGCAGCAATCCCTCCATCTGCTGTAAATAGCCAAAGGCCACCGCCGGATTAATTAAGACATTAATCAGCTTCAGCGTCCCCAGCTCATCATAATAATGCACATCGCCAGGCTGGACGTAAAATACGTCTCCCTGTTGGATATACAGCGGGCGACCATTAATAACGTGTAACCCATGCCCCTCCTCGACGATCACCAGTTCGGCAAATTCATGGCCATGCTCCTGGCTATTATCCTCCGGGTCACTGGCGTACATGCCGAGCTTATCCTGGGGATGGGTGAAATAATACTCAACGGTCAGTGTCATCATTACAGCAAATCCTGAACAACCTATGGCGCAGGGGCACGATAATCTATTCCGGCCCTCGGCACGCGCCCGATGTGCGGATTTGTGATCGCCAGCGCCCCCACCTCATTATTCCTGCCATTTTCACTGACGGTTTGGCATTGCCAGAGTGGTAGCCGCGCCGGACGACGGCCTATGCTGCGCCTAACCTAACGGAGAGGACGCAGTATGTCACAAGCAATTCAATACAATTCCAGCGTGGCGATGATCCGTCATCCGCGCTTTTTACAGCGTGCGGCCGACCTGACGCCCGCGCTGCAACGCCTGCGCCAGACGCCGCAGGCCATCGTCGAGGCCGTCGCTGAACCAGGAGCGCTGAACGGCTGGCGGGGGAATACCGTCTGCACGCCGGAGCAGTTTTATCAGCAACCGCTCAACGTCGGCGACAGCATCATTATTGATTTTGGCAGCCATTTTGTTGGCTACCTGCAGTTCAGCTGCCGCAGCGTCGGCAGCCCGCCCGATGCCCCGGCCCATCTGCACTTCACCTTCGGCGAGACGCTGAGCGAAGTCTGTGAGCCGTTCAGCGAATACCAGGGATGGCTGAGCAGCAGCTGGTTGCAGCAGCAGGATCTGTGGCTTGACGTCCTGCCCGCCCGGGTCGCTCTGCCACGTCGCTATTGCCTGCGCTACCTGAAGGTGGAGGTCAAAGCGCTGTCGCGCAAGTTTCGTCTGCAGTTCGATGAGATCGCTCTGGAAACCGTCACCTCTGCCGGCAGCCCGCACCCGGCGGTCATCGCCGATCCGCAGTTGAAAGCCATTGATGACGTTGCCGTTCGTACCCTGAAAAACTGCATGCAGGAGGTGTTTGAAGATGGGCCGAAACGCGACCGTCGGCTGTGGCTGGGCGACCTACGCCTGCAGGCGCAGGTGAATGACGTGACCTTCGGCCACCACGATCTGGTCCGCCGCTGCCTGTATCTCTTTGCCGCCCATACCCGGGAAGATGGCATGGTTTCCGCCAATGTCTTTGTTCAGCCAGAGGTACGCGCCGATGACACCTTTCTGTTTGATTACTCATTGTTTTTTGTCGACGTGCTTTATAACTACCTGCAAAGCACCGGCGACACGGAAACCGTCGGTGAGCTGTGGCCTACGGCGCGGCGGCAAATCGAGCTGGCGCTGACCCGCTGCGATTCTCAGGGGCTGGTGCGCGACAGCGATGACTGGTGGGTATTTATCGACTGGCAGGCGGAGCTGAATAAACAGGCGTCGGCGCAGGGGGTGCTCATCTACTGTCTGCAGCGCGCCCTCTGGCTGGCGCAGCGTTTTGAACCGCAGCGGGTACCCGACTACACTGCCACGCTCTGGCAGCTGAAGGAGGCCGCCCTCCACCACCTGTGGGACAACGATCGGCAGGTGTTTATCAGCGGCGCCGTGCGTCAGGTCTCATGGGCGTCGCAGATCTGGCTGGTGCTGGCGGAAGTTGGCACCGCCGGGCAGCGTCAGGCGCTGATGCGCCGCTTGCAGCAGCAGCCGCCCGCCATTGCCATGAACACCCCGTACCTGCGTCATCATCACATTGTTGCCCTGCTACAGTCCGGCCTGCGCGAGGAGGCGGTGGCGGAGATCAAAGCCTACTGGGGGGCGATGGTCGCCTACGGCGCCGACACCTTCTGGGAAATTTTCGACCCCCAACATCCTGACTTTTCCCCGTATGGCAGTAAGCTTATCAACAGTTACTGCCATGCGTGGAGCTGTACCCCGGCCTGGTTTATTCGCCAGTACGGACTTTAACAACAACGATAAGCGAGTGATTTATGGCAGAAACAACGTTTACCCTGTGGCGGCAGCGCCTTGGCTATGGCATTGCCGATCTCTCCTGCAACCTTGTGTGGCAGATGATCTCTCTGTATCTGATGTTCTTTTACACCGACGTCATGGGTCTCCCGGCCTATTATGTCGGCCTGATGTTCCTGGTCACCCGGCTGGTAGACGGCGTGGCCGACGTGCTGATGGGGCTGGTGATCGACAATACCACCACCCGCTGGGGGCGCTGCCGCCCCTGGCTGCTGATCGGCGCCCTGCCTTTTGGCCTGCTGTGTATTCTGGCCTTTTATGTGCCGGATTTCGGCACCACCGGCAAACTGCTGTACGCCTTTGTCACCTATCTGTGTCTGTCGTTCCTCTACACCCTGGTGAATATTCCGTTCTGCGCCATGCTGCCGTTTTTAACCAGTGATTCCGCAGAACGCACCACGCTGTCGGCGGTGCGCATTTTGCTGGGCTCCCTTGGCGCCACCATCGTCGCCGTGGCTACGCTGCCGCTGGTCGGCATGCTAGGCAAAGGCAACCAGCAGCAGGGATTCCTCTATACCGCGGTGATTTTTGGCGTACTGGCGGCCTTTTTCCTGCTGGTGAGCTTTCGCAACGTCGAAGAAAAGATCACCCTTACCGGGGAGCGCATGACCCTGAAACGCGCCTGGATTAGTCTGCGCGCCAATCGTCCGTGGTGGGTCTTCGCCAGCAATATCTTTCTGATGTGGGGTGCCTTTTTCTTTCAGACCGGGGCCCTGGTGTACTTCTTCCATTATTACGTCGGGAATACCGAGCTGACGGCGGTTATCGCCGGGATCTCCACCTTCGTTCCCCTGCTCGGCACCCTCACCGTCCCGCTGCTGGCCCGACGCATGAAAAAACGTCATGTCTATCTGGTGGCCAGCGCGGTCAATCTGCTCGGGATGGGGATTATGATGGTGTCTGGCGCCCACGTTCTGGGACTGATCGTCGGGGCCGTGATCCTCTCCCTCGGCGCCGGCCAACGCACGGCTATCTATTTCTCGATGCAGGCCGACCCGGTGGATTACGGCGTGTGGAAAACCGGGATTAATACCGCAGGGATCCTGACCTCGATAAACGGTTTTCTCGGCAAGGTGGCGATGGCTGGTGCCGGGGCTATCACCGGCGTGCTGCTCTCCTCCAGCGGCTATATCGCCAACCACACGCAGAGCGACAGCGCCCTGTTGGCCATCAAGGCCTGCTATCTATACATTCCGGCGCTATTGATCCTCGCCTCGATGCTGTGGATGGGCCGCTTCTACCGCCTCGACGATCAGTATGAGCAGATTCGTGCCGACCTTGATGCCGGACGCGGCGCCTCGCCAGCCCCGGCCCCGACCGCCGGAGAATCCCCCGCCATGTAAGGCGCCCCCGCTGATTTAACCTCTGGATAAATTAAGGATTTTTATGCGTATCTCTGTGATTAGCGCAGCGGTTTGCTGCGCCCTTTTTCCGCTCATCAGCGTCAGCGCCGCCGGCTTGAGCGTGGAGCAACGGCTGGCGCAGCTGGAAGCGCGCCTCAATCTCGCTGAACAGCAGGCCAGCGAGGCCAGCCGCCGCGCGCAGCGGGCAGAACAGCAAACTGCCGCCGCCGAGCAGCGCGCCGCGGCGGCGGAGCAGCAGGTGCAGGCGCTCAGCCAGCAGACCACGGCTCGCGAACAAAAACAGCAGGCCACTAATCAGCAACTGAGCGAGCAGCTGGCGAAGCGCGCCCCGGACGATGGGTTTACCTTTAACGCCTACGCCCGTTCCGGGATGTTAGTCAACAGCCATGGTAAAGGCGCCCGCGGCGGGCCGGGCGTCTCCCCGGCCAGTTCGCTCAACGGCGATGCCCATGTCGGTCGTCTCGGTAACGAAAAAGATAATTACGCTGAGCTGAGCTTTGGCAAAAAGCTCACCTTCAACGATGGTTCATGGGCGCGCTTTAAGACCATTCTCGCCGACGGGGCCACCAACCCGGATCCGTGGGTTCAGGATAACGACAGCCACCATCTGAACATTCGTCAGCTGTACGTCGAGATGGGTAACTTTGCCGAATTCACCGGTCCGTTAAAACGCGCCTCAATTTGGGCCGGCAAGCGCTTTGATCGGGATAACTTCGATATCCACTTTACCGATAGCGACATCATGTTCCTCGGCGGTACCGGCGGCGGGATCAATGATGTCGACTGGGGAAGCGGCCTGCGCGGCGACTATTCGGTGTATGCACGTAACTTCGGCGACCTTGGCAGCGATAATTACGCGGATAATGACATCCAGAATCTGCTGTTCACCGCCAACCATTTTTACGGCAACTGGCAACTGATGACCACGGTGATGACCGCCCAGGGCAACGATGATCTGAAAGATAATACCTCGACCACCGGGAGCTATGCCCTGCGCAGCGATAACACCGCCAAAAACGGCTACTACGCGATGCTGGCCCTGCACGACAAACAACAGTTCTACGGCCTGGCGCCGGGGGTGTCTGAAAGCGCCCTGCAATACGGCGTCGGGCTGGGCGCCGAAGCGCGTCAGCCGGGGAGCGATGGCGATCTGACCGAGAACGCGGCCTCCCTGCGCTTTGCGTCGTATGGCATCCTGCCGTTGGGGAAAAACTGGCAGCTGGCGCCGTCGGTGATAGCCCAGCATAGCGAAGACCGCTATCGCGACGGCGACCGCTACGACTGGGCGACGTTTAACCTGCGGGTATCACAGGGGATCTCCGCTCACTTCGCCCTGCTGTATGAGGCCTCGTGGCAGTATATGGATCTCAATCCGAACGGGCGCAGCTATCGCTATAATGACAACGTTTATCAGTATCAGGCGGTGCGCGGTGATTTCTACAAGCTGACCTTCGCCCCCACCTTTAAAGTGGGTGATGTGCTGGATATCAAGGCGCGGCCGGAAATCCGCTTCTTTGCCACCTGGATGAACTGGGATAAAGCGCTGGATCGCTACGCGATAAATGACGATTTCGGCAGCAAAGGCTTTACCGCTGGCGGGACATGGAACTTCGGCGTGCAGACGGAGATTTGGTTTTAATCAAACGGCCCGTCCGGCTCAAATGCCAGGACGGGTTGATTTAAATACACGCTGTTACTTTGTCACTATGCCAGTGCTGTATGAAGTAATATAAACTTATAAAATAAAAACCATAACAGGCTAAAAAGATAAAGGTTGTTTTTATAATTCCAACAGGTGACTTTCGTTTTTTCTCAACGATGAGAAGATCGTGAAACCTTTCTTGCTGTTGTTCTGGTGTTAAATTATCAACTATTTTATTTTTTATATCATCGTGAATCTTTTTAAACGTTCGCTTTTCACCTGGAAAGCTACCGTGTAGAAGAAACAAAAAAAATAAAGAAAAGCATAACGAATGCTAATATCCGAATACTGGGCTCAGTTACCCCCCAGCATCCAAGGGTAGCAATAAACAACCAGATACCATGAGTGTTTGCTCGCGCTCTAAACCTATCAATATGAGCGCTGTATTTCTTGATTTCTTTCAAAATAGAATCGTTGGTTTCCATACGTAATGCACGCCTTTTTAAAGACCCCGGTTACGAAAGGGGGCAAACTCTGCCATTTTCCTTGCGAAGAATAACCTTTCAAACAACCTTCAACAAGTTGATAATCAATGGATTACCCTGAAGCAATAAAAGCAGTTTTCTTGCTGCACCGGTTGGGTGACGTCGTTTCGTTTCCCAGCTTTTAACCAACTCGTAGCTAACGCCAACGGCCGCTGCAAAGTCCTGCTGTTTTAAACCTGTGGCTTCACGTATCGCTTTCACGTCAATTTCGCTGAAGGTATGAACGTGCTGCTCCATCGGCATTTGTTCACCTTTCTCGATCCTGACCATTTCTTCTGCACTCGCCAGCAGATCGGCAAACAATTCGTCTTTCATATACACCTCAGTTGGCTCTCTGGCGCTATCGACTTTTCCATCATTAATAGCTCAGCCTTACTTTATGTTTATATGCTAGTTTATTAAATCAGCCACTTGTCTCAACATCTTTTTTTGCTCCTGATTTAACTCATCCTGTTCATTTTTAGGATAGATGAGCGCCAGGTAAATTCTTCCCTTTTTCGTTACATTATAGTAAATCACTCGTACACCGCCGCGCTTCCCCATCCCGGGACGACTCCAGCGAATTTTACGAAAACCACCGGTTCCCGAAATTGTGTCCCCAGCCTCGGGATCGTTTATAAGGATTTCCTGAAAGGCCCGAAATTCATCATCCTGCAACAGCACCTGGCGTCGCTTACTGAAACCTTGTAGTTCAATAAAAGTCAACATCTCATTCCCTGATGTCCTGACGACTTACCAAATAACATACATGTACAGGGTACACTAATCAAGGAGTTTATGTACCCGGTACATTTTAAAAAATTCACCCATGACAAAATTCATCAATCAGCACTTCGCCAGAGAAACACCTGCCGGAGGCGGCGCAAAGCCGCTTGCCGTTGGACAAATGCGCAGCATCGCCTCCGGGTGTCGGGTTACATGCTATAACCCGGCTTCTTAATCAACTGCGCCATCTGCGGGGCGATCTCACTGTCCCACACGGCCTGCCACGCGTCCGGCTCAACCTGAGTGAGTGCGACGCTGACGGCGCTCTCTTTGCTGTTCAGATGGCGGATCAG